>Ga0209153_1000238_pt1 | contig 29213 bp, 27 predicted proteins | sample GraSoiAngelo_120_FD_185877 | JGI IMG/M metagenome (GOLD analysis project Ga0209153, IMG submission 185877) | Grasslands soil microbial communities from the Angelo Coastal Reserve, California, USA - 14_0919_09_20cm (SPAdes) (version 2) | ecosystem: Environmental > Terrestrial > Soil > Grasslands ... | reverse complement strand
AACTGGGTGGCCGAGGCCGAGCATGGCGGATTTTTTCAAGCCGCCGCCGACGGCACCTACAGGAAATACGGGCTCGACGTCACCATCGTACCGGGCGGGCCGAACGACAACAACCGCATGCTGCTGATCGCCGGCAAGATTGATTTCTTCATGGCGGCCAATACCCTGATGTCGTTCGATGCCGTTGCCAACAACGTGCCGGTGGTAACGATTGCCGCGATGTTCCAGAAGGATCCGCAGGTGCTGTTGACGCACCCCGAGTTGAAGATCACGAAGCTCGAAGAGCTGAAGCCGTTGACCCTGTTGGTGTCCAAGGAAGGCATCTCCAGCTATTTCCAGTGGCTGAAGTCCGAGTACGGCTTCAACGAGAAGAACGTCAGGCCCTATACTTTCAATCCGCAGCCGTTCATCGCCAACGCCCAGACCGCGATGCAGGGCTATGTCACCTCCGAACCGTTCGCGATCGAGAAGTCCGCCGGCTTCAAGCCTGGGATTATCCTGCTCGCCGATCACGGCTTCAACACCTACTCGACCCTGATCGAGACCCGGCGTGAGGTGATCGACAAGAAGCCGGATCTGGTGCAGCGCTTCGTCGATGCCTCCATCATCGGTTGGTACAATTATCTCTACGGCGACAATTCGGCCGGCAATGCGATGATCAAGAAGCTCAATCCGGAAATGACCGACGAGTTGCTGGCTTACTCCGTCGCCAAGATGAAGGAATATGGCATCGTCGATTCCGGCGACAGTTTGCGCAACGGCATCGGCGCGATGACCGACGATCGCCTCACAAGCTTCTTCAACAAGATGGTGAAGGCCGGTGTTGTCCGCCCCGACATCGACTTCCGCAAGGCCTACACACTTCGCTTCGTCAACAAGGGCGTCGGGCTCGACCTGCGGCCCAAGAACCAGTAGATGGCCGAGCCCGCATCCCTCTCCGACACCGACGACCCCGCTATCGCCGGCCTTGCGGTCAGCCTGCGCGGCGTCACCAAGGTCTATGACAACGGCGTTGTTGCGCTGGGACCGCTGGAGCTTTCGGTGCGCAAGGGCGAGTTCGCCGCCCTGCTCGGGCCATCCGGTTGCGGCAAGTCGACCGCGCTGCGGCTGATCGCCGGGCTCGCTGCGCCGACATCGGGCACAGTCCACCTTTCGCACCGTCGAGGCGAGACGCGGCCGGCCCGGACAATCGGCTTCGTGTTCCAGGAGCCGACGCTGATGCCATGGACAAGCGTCAAGGAAAATGTGCGGCTGCCGCTGACACTCGCGCGTGCGCCCGCCGCGGAGGCCGATGCGCGCGTCAATGAGGCGTTGGCGCGCGTCGGTCTCAGCGAATTTGCAGATAGTTATCCTCGCGAATTGTCCGGCGGCATGAAGATGCGGGTATCGCTCGCGCGCGCATTGGTGACCGATCCGGATATTCTTCTGATGGACGAGCCGTTCGCGGCGCTGGACGAGATCACCCGCTTCCGCCTGAACAACGATCTGCTCGCGCTGTGGCGCAATTTGAAGAAGACCGTCGTCTTCGTCACGCATTCGGTGTTTGAGTCCGTCTATCTGTCGCAGCGCGTGATCGTGATGACGTCGCGGCCCGGCCGTATCGGCGCGGAAATTCCAATCGATGCTCCGGAGCCGCGCGGCGAGGATTTTCGAACCTCCGCCGAATATGCGCAGCTCTGCCGTAAGGTCTCGGCCGCACTGGCGCCGTCCTATTCCGGGCGATCCGCGCTATGAGCTCGCTGACGCCGCCTACGCCTGCAAGCGCTTCGGTGACCGACGCGAGTGCGCTTCGTGTGGCCCGCCTCCTGCTGCCGATCGTGGTACTTGCAGTGGGCACGTTGGGATGGGAGCTGGTGGTCCGGCTTAACAATATCCCGCCTTATGTGTTGCCGGGACCATTGGCGGTGTTGCGCACGCTCGTTGCCGATTGGCCGGTGCTGTCGCAATCGCTGCTAACGACGCTCCTCACCACGCTCGAAGGGTTCATTGCGGCCACGGTTGGCGGCATTGGGCTCGCGCTGCTGTTCAACCAGTCGAAATGGCTGGAATATTCGCTATTTCCGTACGCCGTGATCCTGCAGGTCACGCCGGTCATTGCGATTGCGCCGCTGCTTCTGATCTATCTGCCGCAGCAAACCGCCGTCATCGTATGCGCCTGGATCGTCGGGTTCTTTCCGGTGCTGTCCAACACGACGCTGGGTTTGAACTCGGTCGATCGCAATCTCGCCGGCCTGTTTCAACTTTACGGCGCCTCGCGCATGCAGACGCTTCGCCTGCTCAAATTGCCGTCAGCGCTGCCGTATATTCTGGGCGGCTTGCGAATCGCGGGCGGCCTGTCGCTCATCGGCGCCGTGGTCGCCGAGATCGCGGCCGGCACGGCCGGCGCAGGTTCAGGCCTTGCGTATCGTATCGCCGAATCTGGCTACCGGCTCAATATTCCCCGAATGTTCGCGGCATTATTGCTGCTCTCGGTTGCCGGGATTGTCATCTATGGCCTGCTGGCGCTAGTTTCGCATTTGGTACTGAGGCGCTGGCACGAAAGTGCGCTTGGAAAGGAAAACTGATGGCGAGCGGAACTATCTCTTCCGAGAAAATCGATCTGCTGGTTCATGGGCCGAACAAGCCGATCGTCGACAGCGGCTTTTCCGACCAGTTCGTGCTGCATCATTTTGAGACGACCCACGATCTGGAGCGATTGACGGCGGAGGTCGCGGCCAAGGTGCGCGGCATGGCGGTCACCTACAATACGGTGCGCGGTGACGCCAGGACGCTGGCGCGTTTCCCCAGGCTCGAGATCGTCTCCTCCTTCGGCGTCGGCTACGATCATATCGACGCCGCCTACGCGCGTGATCACAACATCATGGTGACCAATACGCCCGATGTCTTGACTGAAGAGGTCGCCGACATCGCGATGGGCCTTCTGATTGCGACCTTGCGCGAATTCATCAAGGCCGACCGCTATTTGCGCTCGGGTCTGTGGCAGGCGCAGCAGTTTCCCCTGAGCGTCGGCTCGCTGCGCGACCGCAAGGTCGGCATGGTCGGCATGGGCCGGATCGGGCAGGCGATTGCCCGCCGGCTCGATGCCTCGAAGGTGCCCGTGGTCTATCACTCGCGCAAACCGGCCGATGGCGTGTCGTACAAGCACTATCCCGACCTGATCGAAATGGCGAAGGCGGTGGATACGCTCGTCGTCATCGTTCCCGGCGGCACCGGCACCACGAAGATGGTCAACGCCGATGTCATGAAGGCGCTCGGCCCGCGCGGCGTGATCATCAATGTCGCGCGCGGCACGGTCGTCGACGAGCAAGCCCTGATCGCCGCCCTCAAATCGGGCACCATCCTTGCCGCCGGCCTCGACGTCTTTGAAAAAGAGCCGAATGTGCCGGACGAACTGAAGGCCATGCAGAATGTCGTCTTGCTGCCACATATTGGTTCAGCTTCGGTGGTAACGCGAAATGCGATGGATCAGCTTGTCGTCGACAATCTGAAAGCCTGGTTCGCCGGCAAGCCGCCGCTGACCCCCGTTGCCGAGACCCCTGCAAAGGCCCGCTGATGAACCTTCGTTTCTGCTTCGTGCTTGCGGCGGCCTCGGCGCTATCAGTGGCTTCGCCCGCGCCAGCGCAGCAGGATGCCTCCACACTGAAGAAGGACATGATCGGGCAGTGGGAGCTTGCCACCACCGAGCGCAGCAAGACCTGCGTCGTCACGCTGAAGCCGGATGCGACTGCACAAGGCCTGAAGCTTGAGCTCGAGCCCGGCTGCGCGGCGGCGCTGCCCTTTACCAAGGACATCACCGCCTGGAATATCAAGGGATTGGATATAGTCCGGTTGCAGGATGCCACGGGCGAAGCCGTGATCGATTTCACCGAGGTCGAGACCGGAATCTTCGAGGGCCTGAGACAGGGCGAGGGCGTCTATATCCTGCAGAATCTCGCGGCCGCCCGCTCGCTCGCCAAATCGATGGACCAGATGATCGGCGACTGGTCGATGGTCCGCGGCAACGGCGAGGCGATCTGCGGATTGACGCTGACCAATACCGAAGCCGGCCAGGACAATTTCCAGGTCTATCTCAAGCCGAAATGCGATCCCGCTGTCGCTGCCTTCGCGCCGACGCAATGGCGGCTGGAGCACGGCCAGATGCTGTTGATGTCGAAAGGCGGCGAAACCTGGCAGTTCGAGGCCGACGACAATGCGCAGTGGCGGAAGGTACCCGACAGCGCCGATCCGCTGATCATGCTGCGCGGCCAGTAAATCCTGGACCACCCCTGGAACCTTCGCGCGTTCCTGTCCGGTAACACGAAACAGAACCCGGTATCCCCGCGTTGACCCCCATCGGAGGAGCGCCGGCCACGTGAGCTGCGGAGGCGCGATGCTAGAGCATGATCCGGAAAAGTGGGTACCGGTTTTCCCTCGCGACAAACGCGGAACGCGTTTGCGCGGAGATCATGCTCAAACAAAAAGATAGAGCGGGATGACGATTCGAAGAAAAGTCATCACGCTCTAACGGCTTGAACCCTTTTGTCTCGATCGCAGCACGAGGCCCGAGAGCCTGCTCATGACGCAAAACATCCGTTTCAACATCGGATTCGCGATCGCCGCCTTCGGTCTGTTGTTGTTGATTCAATATTTCGTGTCGGCCGCCAACCAGATCGCGCCGATTCCCTACAGCCAATTCCAGCAACTGCTGCATGACCGCAAGATCGCCAGCGTCGGCGTCTCCGACCGCTTCTTACAGGGGTCCCTGAAGGAGCCGTTGCCCGGCGGGCAAAAGCAGTTCGTCACCACCAGGGTCGATCCCGAATTCGCAAACGAGCTCGACAAGTACGGCGTCAGCTACACCGGCCAAATCGAGAGTACGTTCCTGCGCGACCTGTTGTCATGGATCGTCCCCGTCCTGTTGTTCATGGGCGTCTGGTGGTATCTCGGCAGGCGGTTCGCTCAGTCGCAAGGCTTTGGCGGCGGGCTGATGTCGATCGGAAAAAGCAAGGCCAAGATCTATGTCGAGTCCGATACCGGCGTTACCTTTGACGACGTCGCCGGCGTTGACGAAGCCAAGGACGAGCTGCGGGAGGTCGTGGACTTCCTGAAAAGCCCGCGAGATTACGGCCGGCTCGGCGGCCGCATGCCGAAAGGCGTATTGCTGGTCGGCCCGCCCGGCACCGGCAAGACGCTGCTGGCAAAAGCGGTCGCCGGCGAGGCCAAGGTGCCGTTCTTTTCGATCTCGGGCTCGGAATTCGTCGAAATGTTCGTCGGCGTCGGTGCGGCGCGCGTGCGCGACCTGTTCGAGCAGGCGCACCAGCAGGCGCCCGCCATCATCTTCATCGACGAGCTCGATGCGCTCGGCCGCGCGCGCGGCATCGGTCCCTTCGCCGGCGGCCACGATGAAAAGGAACAGACACTCAATCAGCTCCTGGTCGAGCTCGACGGCTTCGACTCCCGCACCGGGCTCGTGATCCTGGCGGCCACCAACCGGCCGGAAATTCTCGACCCGGCGCTGCTGCGTGCCGGCCGCTTCGACCGCCAGGTGCTGGTCGATCGGCCCGACAAGAAGGGCCGCGTGCAGATCCTGCAAGTTCACATGAAAAGGATAAAGCTTGCAGGCGATGTCGAGGCCGACAAGGTGGCGGCACTGACGCCGGGTTTCACCGGCGCCGACCTCGCCAATCTCGTCAACGAAGCCGCATTGCTCGCGACCAGGAGAGGCGCGGATGCCACGTCGATGGCCGACTTCGGCAACGCGGTCGAGCGCATCGTGGCGGGCCTGGAAAAGAGAAATCGGCTGCTCAATCCCAAGGAGCGGGAGATCGTCGCCTATCACGAGATGGGCCATGCGCTGGTGGCGCTGGCGCTGCCGGGTGTCGATCCCGTCCACAAGGTGTCGATCATTCCGCGCGGCATCGGCTCGCTCGGCTATACCATCCAGCGCCCGACCGAGGATCGCTTCCTGATGACGCGCGAAGAACTGGAGAACAAGATGACCGTGTCGCTCGGTGGCCGCGCGGCCGAGTTGATCGTGTTCGGTCATCTGTCGACCGGCGCCGCCGACGACCTGCGGCGCGTCACCGACATCGCGCGCAGCATGGTGATGCGCTACGGCATGTCGGAAAAACTCGGCAACGTCGCCTATGACCGCGACCCCCGCAGCTTCATGACCGGACCCGACCTGCCACAGCCGCCGCACGAGCGCGATTATGCGGACGAAACAGCCGCCACCGTCGACGAAGAAGTGCGGGCGCTTGTGGAAAGAGCGTTCCAGCACGCCGTCGGGTTGCTAAGGGAACGCCGTGCCGTGCTCGATCGAACCGCCCGGCGCCTATTGGAAACCGAAACGCTGGAGGAGGCGGAACTGCGTCAGTTGGTTCACGATCCCCAATCCCGATCGCCGCAGGCCGCCGCTGAATAGCGGGGCGAAACCGTGAACATTCGCTCCGGGCGGCAACAGCGGCTCGGATTTTTCTCACAGATTTACCTAAGCACCTGTCGATCCGGCGCAGGCCTGATCGTCAATGCCTGTAGCGGGACAGTTTTTCGCGGGTAATAATTACCTTCGGCTCGCTCAACAGGAGTTTTCAATGCGGTTTATGTCGATTGTCACATCTTCCCAACCTCCGGCCCCACCGACCCCGCAACTCTTGGAGGCGGTCCACAAGCTCGCAGACCGCGAGATCAAGGCTGGACGCATGCTCGACAGCGGCGGGCTAATGCCGGTCTCCACCGGCGCGCAGGTGCGCATCGCCGACGGCAAGGTCAGTGTGATCGACGGCCCGTTCGTCGAATCCAAGGAGATGATCGGCGGGTACGCAATTTTCGAATTGCGGGACAAGGAAGAGGCGGTGGCGCTGGCGGTCGAGTTTATGCAGCTCCACAAGGAACACATGCCGGGCTGGGAAGGAACCTGTGAGGTTCGCGCCTATGCGATGCCTCACTGGGACGGCGTGTGCGAGGTCGATGCGCGCGCCCGCGCATGAGCCGAGCATTGAGCAGGCCCGGTCGGCGGTGATGACGGTCGCCGAGATCGATCGTACGATCCTCGCGGTCTGGCGCATCGAGCAGCCGCGGCTGCTCACGGGCCTTTCGCGGATGTTGCGCGATGTGCCGCTCGCCGAGGACCTGGCGCAGGAAACCTTGGTGGCGGCGCTCGAGCATTGGCCGATGTCGGGCGTTCCGGAAAAGCCCGGCGCGTGGCTAATGGCGGTGGCAAAACGCCGGGCGCTCGATCATCTGCGCCGCCGCAAAATGCTGGCCGAGAAGCACGACGTCATTGCGCGCGATATGGCGCAGGAGCAGCAGGCCATGCCCGATCTGGAGTCCGCGCTGGATGACGATATCGGCGACGAATGGTTGCGGCTGATCTTCACCGCCTGCCATCCTCTGTTGTCGCGCGAGGCCCGCGCGGCGCTGGCGCTGCGGATGATTTGCGGCTTGACCACCGAGGAGATCGCACGCGCATTCCTGGTGCCGGAGGCGACAGTGGCCCAGCGCATCGTGCGCGCCAAGCGAACGCTCTCGGAATCCGGGCTCGCTTACGAGACCCCGCGCGGCGAGCAACTATTGGAGCGGCTCGCTTCGGTGCTGAAGGTCGTCTATCTCATTTTCAACGAAGGCTATACGGCCGCGCGCGGCGAGGACTGGCTGCGTCCGCAGCTTTGCAATGAAGCGCTGCGGATGGGCCGCGTGCTCACACAGATCGCGCCGCAGGAGGGCGAAGCGCACGGGTTGCTGGCGTTGATGGAATTGAACGCGTCGCGCGCCGCGGCGCGCACCGATCGAGCCGGTGATCCCATTCTGCTGATGGACCAGAACCGCGCGCGCTGGGACCAACTCCAGATCCGGCGCGGGATGCTGGCGCTTTCGCGGGCGCGCGAACTCGGCGGCGCGGGCTTCTATGTGCTGCAAGCAGCCATCGTTGCCTGTCACGCCCAGGCACGCAAACCAGAGGAGACCGACTGGCGGCGCATTGCCGGCCTCTACGCCGATCTCGCGGGCCTGGTAGCCTCGCCGGTGATCGAGCTCAACCGCGCGGTCGCTGTTGCCATGGCTGAGGGGCCGGGCGCAGGTTTGGCGATGGTGGACCGGCTGACGCATGAGCCGGTTCTGAAGACCTATCATCTCCTGCCATGTGTCCGGGGCGATTTGCTGCAAAGACTCGGTCGCCACGAGGAGGCGCGCGCCGCATTCGAGGCGGCAGCGGCGCTTGCCGGCAATCAGCGCGAGCAGCAATTAATGCGGCGGCGTGCAGCCGAGGCAGGCGCGGCGATGTCATCTTGGCCAGCCGCTGAGAGTTCCACACCGCAACGTTGATTGATCACCCGCCTTCTTCTACTCCGCGTATTGCGCGATGCCGCCGCCGAACGACCAGTTTTCCTTCACGACTTCGACGAGGTTGATCACCACGTCGTCGCGCCGCAGGTGCAATTGCGCATGGATGTCGTCGGCGATCTTCTTGAAGAATGCCTTCTTCATTTCGACCGTCCGGCCGGCGTTCATCGTGACCTGGATCAGCACGATGTCCTTGCTGTACGCATTGCCGAGATAATTGTCGGCGACATTCAGCTCTTCGGCGGCATGTTCGGTGAAGATCTGAAATTTGTCGTCCGCGGGCACGTTGATCACTTCGCGCATGGCCTGGTAGACGATCTCGCCCAGCGTTTTGCGGAATTCGACGGATTTGCCCCTGATAAGATCGATGCGAACGAGTGGCATGGTGCAGTCCTCCTGTGCGGTAAACGTAAGGGTGCCGTCGCCGAAAAATAAGTCTCGTGCCACGAGATATCAGGGATCAGCATGGATCATCGCAACGCGCGGCCTCGCGGAACGGACCAGCGATTGCCGCGTTTGCTGCTGACATGCGCGATCGCTGTCCATCCAATCGGTCAGGAGCATGCGTGATGGCGAAAAAGACTGTACTTGCCGTCGGCATAGAGCCGACGCTTGCAGACTATGCAATGCTTCCGGGACTTACGCCTGAACTGATCCGGAACTACCTCGATGCCCAGATCGGGCGATTGCGCGCGCTCGGCTACGAGCCCGAGGTCTGCCTGATCGATCTCGGCGAGACTGCCGAGCAGGTGGTGACGGCGGCGCTGCAGTCGAAAAAATTTGACTGCATCGTGATTGGCGCTGGATTGCGGCAGCCGCCACCGCGTTTGCTGCTGTTCGAAAAGATCATCAACCTCATTCACGCGCATGCGCCGCCGAGCACCCGGATTTGCTTCAACACGACACCCGCCGATACCGTGGAAGCGGTGCAGCGTTGGATCAGGCCCTAGCAAGACGCGGTTGCCGCCTCATTCGATCAGCGGTTCGTCGGCGCATCCGGCATGACCTGCAGCAGGGGTTCCGGCGTGACCGAGATTTGTCCGGTAAACGGCCGATCGTGAGCTACGATCAGGAGTACCGAGGCGGCTATGCCGGTCGCATAGAGGCCCATCGCGATGGTGGATGCCAGGCGGTTGTCGGAGTGAACCACGGCGATTGCCAATAGCGCGCAGGCGGCCTGGAGATAGAGGCACGACCATTTGACGAAATTGACTTCCGAGCGGCTCACGATGATGCGCTGCCGGCGGGCATCGAGCGCGGTCTCGAGCGCGCTTGCGATTTCGTGCTGCGCCGTCTGCTGACCGGCGCCGGATGTGGTCATCGATAGGACGAACTGCAGCGCCTCGGCGAGCGGGCGCGGAGTGGCGTTGAGGGAGGCCGCCTGGCGCGCCATCAGCGGCCATTCCACGCTGGCGGCTTCCCGGATGTAGTCTCGAACGAGACCGCGCAACCGGGTCTCGGGCTCGCCCGGGAAAGCGCCGGCAAAAACCGTGGCCGATCTCAGCGCGCTGGCCTCCCGGCTGACCGCGGCGCTGGCGCGATCGCTGTCGCTCCATACCTGCGCTGCGGTGAAGGCGACGAACAGGCCGAAGATGATGCCGAGCGGCGCCAGGATGCCGGCAGAAACCGCCCTGAACGACTTCGCCCGCTCGTTCGTCGCCAATATCACAACACCGGCGTAAATCGCCCCGGCAAGCAAATAGGTGAAGCCGAAAATCACCAGCGCTATCCAGGGCACCGGCAGATTGTGTACCCAGTCGCTCATTTCGTTCCCCCTCGAGCCTCTCCAGCTTTGGGCGCTGGCCCACGACGTTATTGCGCTAGGTCAACCGCATGCCCTTTAGGCTCGCGTGCCCGTTCTTGTCCGACGATGATATCGGCGGCTGGCTGATACTTGCAAGCAAAGGGCCGCCTCATGTGAGGCGGCCCTTTGTGTCTGGATGACCGCTGCTGACGTGCTTCAAATGGCCTTGTGCCATCGAACCCGGCCCAACAATAAGCCAAAGCGCGATGGCAGGTTCGACCTGTGCCATCGCGCCAGTCGCCTGGTCAATCGAACGGCACGCTAATTCGCGCCTCGTTGCGGGCCAACCTGTCAATTTCAGCAAGCGCCATTGCGCCCCTCAGTTCCTCGAGCCGGTCCAGAAATTTGTCGATCACGCCGGGCTCATCCAAAGAGCCGCGACCCGCACCCGCTCTGCTAGCTGATTCATCATCGATTCCCTCTCATTTCGACAATGAGCTACCCCTCTCATCCGATGAACCAACTCTCTCACGCAATCGCGAAAGCGCGGAGAGCTAATAAATGGTAAATGCAGGCGATAGCTATATCAGCCGCATCCCCTTCAAACTCGCATGACCATTTTTCCCGACGATGATGTGGTCGTGCACCGAGATGCCGAGCGGGGCGGCGACGTCGACGATCGCTTTCGTCATCTGGATGTCGGCCTGCGACGGCGAGGGATCGCCTGACGGGTGGTTGTGCACCAGGATGATCGCGGTTGCCGACAACTCCAGCGCGCGCTTGATCACCTCGCGCGGATAAACCGGGGTATGGTCGACGGTGCCGACCTGCTGCACCTCGTCCGCGATCAACTGGTTGCGTTTGTCGAGAAACAGCAAGCGAAACTGCTCCTTGTCGGCGAACGCCATGCTGGTGCGGCAATAGCCGATCACGTCGTTCCATGACGACAGCAATGTGCGTTGTCGCAATTCGCCCTTGGCGATGCGGGTCGCGGCGGCCGCGATCAGCTTGATCTGGCTGATGGAGGCGTCGCCGATGCCCTCGATTTCGCGAAGGCGCGCCTCCGGTGCATGCATGACCTCGGCAAACGAGCCGAATTTCTTCAACAACGATTTGGCAAGCGGCTTGGTGTCGCGCCGGGGCAAGCTGGCGAACAACGCCATTTCCAACAGTTCATAGTCGCTCAAGGCATCCGGCCCGGCGTTATGAAAACGCTCGCGCAGCCGCTGGCGATGGCCGTGGTAATGCGGCGTCTCGGCGGGCGCGTCTTCCGGCTTGTCGGTCTTCGCGGGCATCGTCGATAACCAAGCCGAGCCGCGCAGGTTTTGCAACCGGGAAGTGCGGCGCGCGTCCGGTGTCCGGCAGGTTTACGCCGCCGGCGGCTTCTCGCCATGGCGCTGTGACAGCGTGAAGATTTCGACGCCGCTCGCGGTCACGCCGACCGAGTGCTCGAACTGTGCCGACAGCGAGCGGTCGCGTGTCACCGCGGTCCAGCCGTCGGACAGGATCTTCACATGCGGCTTGCCGATATTGATCATCGGCTCGATGGTGAAGAACATGCCGGGTTTCAGCGTCACGCCTTCGCCCGGCCGGCCGATATGGATGATGTTCGGCTCGTCGTGGAATAGCCGGCCCAATCCGTGGCCGCAGAAATCGCGCACCACGCTCATGCCCTGCGGTTCGACAAAACTCTGGATGGCGTGCCCGATATCGCCGGTGGTGGCGCCGGGCTTGACCGCGGCGATGCCGCGCATCATCGCCTCGTAGGTCACCTCGATCAGCCGCTCGGCCTTCCGCGCGATCGGCGCAATCGCATACATCCGGCTGGAATCGCCGTACCAGCCCTCGAGGATGAAGGTCACGTCGATATTGACGATGTCGCCCTCCTTCAACGCGCGGTCGCCGGGCATGCCGTGGCAGACCACGTGGTTGATCGAGGTGCAGGTCGAATAGCGGTAGCCGCGATACATCAGCGTCGCCGGGTAGGCGTCGTGGCTGAACGCGAAGTCGCGGACGAATTCGTCGATCCGCGACGTCGGTACGCCGGCTTTCACGATATCGGTCAGCTCATCGAGGCATTTCGCCACCAGCGCGCCCGCCTTGCGCATGCCGGCGAAGCCGCTTGCGCCGTGCAGCTTGATCTGTCCTGTCTTGCGTAAGGAGACGTCGGTGGCTTCGATATAGCTCATGTGCGGGTCTGGTCTCGATGGCTCTGGTTTCGGCGGGAACTGTTGATTTGCAAGCCAAATCTGGAGCCTAATTTAATGATCGCGGCGGTCAGCGCAAGCCAAGCTTGTGGGTTCAGCCCGACGCCTCCACCACGTTCTCGACCGGCAGCGCGCCGCCGCGGACCAGCAGCTCGCGAACCGGATAGGCCACTTTGATGTTCTCGCGCCTGAACGCCTCCCATAGTGCCAGCATGACGTCGCTCTTTACGTTATCCATGCCGTCGGGATCAGCGATCCAGAAGGTGAGTGAGAACTTCATGCCGTTTTCGGCAAACTCCGTCAGGATGCAGTTCGGCGGTTTGTTCTTGAGCGCGCGCGGGGCGGTAGCGGCGGTATCGATCGCGAGCTTGCAGACCAGCCGCGGGTCGGCGTCGTAATTGGTGCCGAAGGTGACCTTCACCAGCGTATTTTTGTCGGTATAGGTCCAGTTGGTGACCTTTTGCGTCACCAGGTCCTCGTTCGGAATCAGGAATTCGCGCCCGTCGCCGGCGGCGACCGAGATATAGCGCGTCTTCATCGCGCTGATGCGCCCCGAGCTGTCGCCGATGGTGACGAGATCGCCCGGCTTCACCGATTTGTCGGCGAGCAGGATGATGCCGGAGATGAAATTGGCGACGATTTTCTGCAGGCCGAAGCCGATGCCGACGCCGGCAGCACCCGAGAAGATCGCAAGCGCCGAAAGGTTGATGCCGACCGCGCTCATCGCAACCGCGACCGCGAAGATCATCAACCCGACGCGGATCATCTTGTTCAGCAGCACCTGGATGGACGGCGTCAGATCGCCGGACCGGGAGATCCGGCCTTCGATGAAATTGCTGACAATGTTGCTTAGCCACAGCGCCACAATGAGCAGAATGCCGAGCTTGATCAGTAGCAGCGGTGTCAGCCGCAGGCCACCCAGCACGACCGAGACCGAGTCAAGCGCGTCGATGGTCGGTCCGAGCCGGCCCACGATGCTCAATGCCGCCACCAGCCATGCCGATAGCGACACCACGCGGACGAAAAACGCGTTGCGAATACCCGAGGTGACGAGGAGGATGACGAGCCAGGCCAGCGCCAGATTGGCGGCGACCGAAAGCAGGTAGCTGCGGCTCGGCCAGGTCGACATCACCATGACCGCGCGCGCCAGCGTCATCGACAGCGCAAAGACGACAGTCGACCAGGACGCGCATGAATTGCCGCAGATGCGACGGCCAGCCCTCGGCGAGCGAGTCCGTGTCGATCCGCGAGCGGATTGCCGCGCCCGCAGCGAAGGCGATCCCGGCGCCCACCATGACCAGCCCGAGCTGCAGATAGAACCAGGGCGAGGAGACCTCGGCGCCGACCGAGCGTGCAGCGGAATGCAGGAAGTCAATGATGTCGTGGAGGTCCAGGTCCATCGTCAAAATCCCATTTCAAGCCGCATCCGGCGAGTTCGATTCGAATATTTGTGGAAAATCCCACAATCGAGGGATCGATGCCATCGCTACAGTATGTCGGTCGAGGGCTTCGGCGATCGTTCGGGCACGTTGCCGCGTGCATTGCGAGAAATCGGTTGGCGTCGAAGTGTGGCGGCGATAAGGATGCAAAGCTAAGTATTTGCAATGATTTGGGCGCATGGCATCACTCGATCAGGTCAGCATAGCCATTCTGCTTGGCGCGGCGCTGGTGATGGCCGGCATCCTGTCGAGCCTGCTCGCGCTGCGTTTCGGCGCGCCGCTGCTGTTGGTGTTCCTGGTGATCGGAATGCTGGCCGGCGATTCCGGTCCAGGCCAGCTCCAGTTCGACGACGTCCGCACCACCTATCTGGTGGGATCGGTGGCGCTGGCGCTGATCCTGTTCGACGGCGGACTTCGAACGCGGTTTCAGAGCATCCGCGCGGTGCTGGCGCCCTCGATGGTGCTGGCGACCGTCGGCGTGCTCTTCACCGCCCTGATCACAGCCCCCTTTGCCAAATACGCACTTGACCTGAACTGGACCGAGGCCCTCCTGGTCGGCGCCGTGGTGGCCTCGACCGACGCGGCAGCGGTATTCTTGTTGGTGCACACGCAGGGCCTGCGACTGCGGCCGCGAGTCGGCGCGACGCTGGAAGCGGAATCCGGCACCAATGATCCCTTTGCGATCTTCCTCACGCTGATGCTTGTCGAATTCATTTCGAGTGGCGCCACCTCGCCTGCGCACGTGGTACTGGAATTCCTCCGCGAGGCCGTGCTCGGTGCCATCGTCGGGGTGACCGGCGGCCGGCTGGTGGTGATCGCGCTCAATCGCGTTGCGCTGCCGCAGGGCCTGCATGCGCCGTTCGTTGCCACCGCGGCGCTGGTCATCTTCGGCGCGGCCCAGATCGCGCATGGCTCGGGCTTCCTTGCGGTGTATCTCGCCGGCATCATCATCGGCAACCGCCCGACGCGCGCGCACAATTCGGTGGTGACCTTTCTCGATGCCGCCACCTGGCTAGCGCAAATCGTGATGTTCGTGCTGCTCGGCCTGTTGGTGTCGCCGCTACGGCTCGGCGGCAGTGCCGGTCCTGCCGTGATCGTGGCGCTGGTCTTGATGCTGGTGGCGCGGCCGCTCGCGGTGCTTCTGTGTCTGGCGCCATTTCGCTTCAGCTGGCGCGAGAAGATTTTCATCGCCTGGACCGGCCTGCGCGGCGCGGTCGCGATCTTCCTGGCGTCGATCCCGATGCTGGTGGGATTGTCGAAAGCCTATCTGTATTTCGACGTTGCCTTTGTCGTCGTCATCATCTCGCTATTGTTGCAGGGATGGACCCTGGCGCCTGCCGCCCGGCGCTTGCACGTGGCGCTGCCGCGGGCCGAGCGCGGACCGCGCCGTGTCGAGTTGGATCTGCCCGGCCAGCTCGAGCAACAGCTCGTCGGCTATCCCGTCCGCCCGAAAAGCCTTTACTTTCGGCGTGGACTGGTCCCGTCCTGGTCGAAGCCGACGCTGGTGATCCGCAACGAAAATATTCTCTCGCCGACCGAGGCCGATCCGATCGCGCCGGGCGATTACATCTACCTGCTGGCGCCGCCGGAAAAGGCCGGAGCGCTTGATCGCTTCTTCGTCGACATGCAGCCGAGCACAGCGCCCGATCCACATTTGCTCGGCGATTTCGTGGTCTCGGGCGAGCATACGCTTGGTGAACTCGCCGAAATCTACGGCGTGACGGTGGATGAAGAGCAGGCGAAGCTGACGCTGGCGGACTATTTCGACGTCCATCTCGACCATGCGCCCAAGGAGGGTGCTGCCCTCGAACTGGACACCATCGTGCTGGTGGCGCGCAGCATCGGCGGCGGCAGGGTCAGTGTCGTTGGCCTTCGCCTGCCCGAAGAAGCGGAACAGAGCGAACCTCTGACCCGCATGGACGCGTTCAAGCGCAGGCTCGCGGAGCTGTGGTCGTCGGTGGCGGGGGTTTAGCGCGGGCCTTCGGCACAGCGAAGGAACCTGACGAAACCCTCGCCGCCCGTTCATGGAACCGGCCGCAACGGCGAAAATTCGCGCAGCTTCGTGATGGGGGAACTGGAACACACCGTGCCTCGGCTGGTTCTTAAGCGTGTTGTTGCGCTGCTCCAAGGCGCAACAAAGTAGATGGCTTCGATCAGGAGTAGTCCATGCGAAAATACATCCTGCCAATCGTCGCAGTCGTAGCGCTTGGGGCCGCGACGCCCGCCAAGGCCTATGATTCGGGCGGCCGCGTTTCGATGCAGGTAGCTCTGGATGTTGCGACCGATATTGGTCTGACAACGGTGTCCTATACCGAATTCCAGGGCGACAAATGGGAAATCCAGGGCCGGGACAGGTCAGGCCGATACATGGAAGTGGCTGTTGACGCCGGCACCGGTGACGTACTTTGGGTCAACCGATAGTCGGTGGACACCGTCCCACAGCGCTCGCGGCGGCGCTGCTCAAAGCGGCCCCGGTGCCGCCAGCACCTTGACGGCGCCAAACGAAGTGACGCGGCCGCGCTGGAGCATCACGATCTGCGTCGCAACCTGGCGCAGTTCCGCCGCGTCGTGGCTGACATAGACCATGGGAACGCCGGCCTCGTCGCGCAGGCGCACGAGGTAGGGCAGGATTTCGATCTTGCGTCCTTCGTCCAGCGATCCCAATGGCTCATCCAGCAGCAGCAGTCGCGGTTTTGATAACAGCGCGCGGCCGAGCGCGACGCGCTGGTGTTCGCCACCCGACAGTTTGCCCGGGCGGCGATCCATCAAATGGCCGATGTCGAGCAAATCAGTGACGCGCCTGCGTTGCGCGGGGTCGTCGGCAATTCGGTTCATGCGCCGCCCATAGTCGAGGTTCTGCCGGACGTCGAGATGGGGAAACAGCCGCGCATCCTGAAACACATAGCCGATGCGGCGGCGGTGGGGCGGGACATGCACTCCCGCCGCGGTGTCGTCGAGCGTCTCGCCGTCGACGGCGATGCTGCCGCGATCGGGCGTGAGCAATCCCGCGATCACGTTGATCAGTGAGGTCTTGCCGGCGCCCGAGGCGCCGAATAGCCCGGTGACCCGACCCTCGCTTTCAAAGGAGGCGGAGAGCGAGAATTCGCCGAGCTGCTTTGCAATATCGACCCGCAGCACGATCAATTCCCGTGCAGGCGCAACAAGGCGCGTCGCGCGAACCATTCCGACGCCATCAGCGCGCCCATCGCAATGACCATGGAGACGATCACGAGCCGTAGCGCTGCGGCGTCCCCGTCCGGCGTCTGGATCAACGAATAGATCGCGGAGGAAATCGTCTGGGTTTCGCCGGGGATGTTCGACACAAACGTAATGGTCGCGCCGAACTCGCCGATCGCCTTGGCAAAGCCGAGCACCATGCCGGCCAGGATGCCCGGCAGCGCCAAGGGCAGGGTCACGGTCGCGAACACCTGCCAGGGCGCCGCTCCCAGCGTTTCGGCGGCCTGCTCGAGCCTGCGATCCACCGCCTCGATCGACAACCGGATCGGACGAACCAATAGCGGAAACGCCATCACGCCGCAGGCCAGTGCCGCACCCGTCCAGCGAAACGCGAACACAATGCCGAGATGGTCCGCGAGCCATTGGCCGACCAGGCCGCGCTTGCCAAAGGTGAGCAACAGCAGATAGCCCGTGACCACGGGCGGCAGCACCAGCGGCAGATGGACAGCCGCATCGAGAACGGACTTGCCCCAGAACTGGCGCCGCGCCAGAAGCCACGCCAGCCCAATGCCGAACGGTGTCGCCACCAAGGTCGCGATGACGGCGACCCGCAGCGACAGCAGGATCGCCGTCCATTCCGTTGGCGAAATCTCGAACACTTCAGGAGGTCGGACGGATCAGGTAAATGAAGCCGTACTTCTCGAGCACGGCCTTGGCGGCCGACGAGCGCAGGAAATCGAGATAGGCGGCCGCCTCAGCATTCGCGGTCGTCGTCGCCGCGACCGGATAGATGATGGCGGGGTAGGAATCGGATGGGAAGGTGCCGACGATCTTGACGCCGGGCTCGACCTTGGCGTCAGTCGAATAGACGATCCCAAGCACGGCTTCGCCGCGCGCCACCAGCGTCAGCGCCGCGCGCACGCTTTCGGCCATCGCGAATTTCGGCTCGGCCGCCTGCCAGGCGCCGAGTTTTTCCAACGCCGCCCTGGCATATTTGCCGACCGGCACGGCCTTGACATCGCCGGTCGCGATCTTGCCGTTGCCGGCAAGCTTGGCGAGATCGAAGCCTTGCCCGATCGCGACGTGGTTGACCTCGGAATCTTTGGGGGCGATCAGGACGATGCTGTTGCCGAGCAGATTGACCCGGGTCGATACGTTGATGTTCTTTTTGCTGACCGCATAGTCCATCCAGTCGGTGTCGGCGGATACAAAGATGTCCGCGGGCGCACCCTGCTCGATCTGCCTTGCGAGCGAAGAACTCGCGGCATAGCTGGCATTGACCTTGATGCCGGTCTTTGCGGTGAACGCGGCGTCGATGTCGTCAAGCGCGTTCTTCATCGAGGCGGCGGCGAATACGGTGAGGATCTTGTCCTCGGCGAGAGCTGGCGAAGCGGCCGATCCGCACAAGATCGCGAAGGCTGTGAATAGTCCGGCAAGACGATGCATTGAAGCGCTCCAGGCGTGTTCGCGGGACGCTTTGTTGCGCGCGCAAATCAGGCGTCGGTTGGATTTAAAGGAGGCGACGACCGGAAAGCGCTGTTCCGGTGATCCCAGGACTTACGGTCATCAGGGATGTCGCTGGCAGTTGACAATAACAGGCTGGAAAATCCCGTAAAGGCGGCCGTTTGTCCGGTCAAGGCGCCTGGTCGGCCGGCAGGATCGCGATCGAGATCGAATTCTCCTTGATGCCTGAGACCTGCAGCACGAACGGGCCGGCCGAAAGCCCGTACCTCATGGTTTTGCGGATGCCGTCACAGTCGGTGGCGCCGCTGAAGCCCTTGGGTTTGACGAAATGTCCGTCCTGCACCACGTCGACCCACCCTCCCGCGGACAGGCTGACGGTGTAGAGGCCGGCTTTGGGCGCGCCCTTGATGCTGGCAAAGCCGGCGAACGTGCCTTCCTTCGGGGCACGCTCGGGCGGCGAGGGCAGTTTGGCCTCGGCTGGTGCGGTCAGCGCCAGCGTGATCCCATGCGATGGCAGGGCGGCGAGTTCGGCACCCGAGGCAAGCTGCGTGCGATCGGGCGCGGTCAGCGCCGCACGCTCGCGATCAAAAGGCCATTTGAATTTGTCGCAGCCGCTCGGCTCTTCCGCCGCCCACGCGGGCGCGGTGGCGAGCAGCAGCAATACGACGTGAACAGGCGTGCGCATGTCAATCCACCGCGATCATGACATCGGAAGCCTTGACCACGACGGTGACCTGACCATTGGCCTTGATGCCGAGGTCGTCGATCGCCTCGTTGGTGATCGAGGAGGTGACGATCTGGCCGCCTCCGATATCGACGCGAACATGGGATGTTGTCGCGCCCTTCTTCACTTCGACGACGGTGCCCTTGATCTGGTTGCGTGCACTGATGCGCATAATGTTTTTCACTCTGTTATGTCGTGCGCGGTCGTGCCGCGCCGGCGTGCTTTGGTTACAGATTGAGAATACGGGACCATCGTCCCAGACGAAGTGACGCGCTTACGGCGCGGCATTGAGCTATTTTAGCGGAAGTTGTGACGGAATCAAAACACCGTCGCGATCTCGGTGCTGCTGCTTGGCATCCGGTGCGTTCAAGACCTGTTTGCAGGCGGCAGGCAATTGCGCCAGCGTTGGTCCCGTCCGCGGCTTGGGCGGCTCTTTCGGCGGCTCCGGGTGGAGGATCTTGTCCTTGAACCAGTAGGCGAGATCCTTTGCGCCGCAGCCTTCGCCGTCCCGCTGATCCGGCTGGCCTTTGCATTCGCTGGCGCCCGGCGGGCACGCAATGCGGATGTGGAAGTGATAATCGTGGCCGTACCACGGACGGATTTTCGTAAGCCAGCTTCGGTCGCCCTTGGCCTCGCGGCACAGCGCTTTCTTGATCGCGGGGTTGACGAAGATGCGCTGCACGCTCGGTTCTTGCGCGGCATCGCGCAGGACCAGGACGTGCCCCGGCGTGAACACCTTCGGATCGACATCTAGCCGATCCTCACGCACCATCATCACCGCTGACATCTCCTCGCGCTCGTCGCGCGACAACAGGTGATCGGGCATCGGCGTCAGCCAGATATCAGCGTCGAGCCCGATCTGATGGCTGGCATGGCCGGTCAGCGCCGGACCGCCGCGCGGCTGGGCGATGTCGCCGATCAATATTCCGGGCCAGCCGGCGTCCTTGTGCGCCTTGACCGACAACCGCTTCAGAAGCGCGATCGTATCGGGATGTCCCCAATAGCGGTTGCGCGACAGCCGCATCACTTGCCAGGTGTCGCCGGTGATCGGCATCTGCTCCGCGCCCGCGATGCAGCCTTTGACATAGGAGCCGAGCACCTTGGTCGGCATCGCCGCCGGCAACAGTTTGCGGGCGAACAGCTCCTTGGCGCCGATCTTGGGATCGCCGGGATTGGCAAGCGGCGGCAGCGGTTTCGGATCGACGCTGCCCTTGTCCTGTGCCGATGCCGACATGGCGTGGATAACGATGGATAACAGCAAGGGAAGGAGAATTGGGCGAGGGATCATCAGCTTACTCTTTAGGCCAGGGGGCAGCATGGAAACACCAGGCACCAATAACGCTCCAATCGCAATCGCTTGATCTTGAATTCTTCGCGGCGCCGTTTGCGGCGCTCTTCGCTGGCTTTTTCATAGCGCGCACGCTGCCGACGCAAATAATATAGGCCCAGGTGAGGCTAGCCGCGTGCGCAGCAGAAGCCAATCTCCAATTATCCGTGTGGCGGGCTCGGCGATTCGAACCATAATCTTCCTCGCGCCGTCTCATGAGAGACGCGACTTCGACTTGCTTGGGGCAGGTCGTGGACGGATGGACAGGACCAAGATGACGTGCCGCCCATGAGATTGGATGCGCCCGCCATGCATGCGCCGCTCTACGCGCGATTTTATCGCCGATTTCGGGGTATCGTGGTCGACTGGACCCGCCGCAACCACGCGATTTCACGATCTGGCGACGCGCTCGACGGTGCAAATCCGCGATCCGGCAAGGGCCCATCCAGGCCAATACATCACCGAGCGCGCCGAAGTCGCGGTCTTCGGCACGCCGTCCCGGCTACGGCGGGCCGCCATCATCTGCGCCTATCTGCTCTTGCTGGTCATCGCGCTTGGGATCGCCGTCAACGGGATCGTCATGGCGGGCGTGCTGTCGGACCGGTGCCTCAATGATGATTGTTGCTCGGGCGGCGAACGGATCACCGTTCTCGTCACCGGTGTCACGTTGCTGGTGATGATGGTGGCCGTCATTGCGCTCGGGTGGAAGGGCCGACTGATCGGCGCCCGCAAACAATGACTCAAACCAGCTACGCGGCGTCGCGCAGCCCGGCAAGGAAGGTGTCGACGCTCTTGAACAATTCGTCGGCGTGCTGGCTGAGCTCGCCGGAGGCGACCATGACGTTATCCGCGAGCGCGCGCGACTGGTCAGCGGCATGGCTTGCGCCGGCGACATTGGTCGAAACCTCGCCGGTGCCGGCGGCCGCCTGTTGCACGCTTCGTGCGATTTCGCGAGTTGCCGAACCCTGCTCTTCGACGGCTGCGGCAATCGTCGTTGCGATCCCGCTGATCTCCCGGATGGTGTCGCTGATGCCGCCGATGGCGACGACGCAATCGCCGGTGGCGGACTGGATCGCGGTAACTTGGCCCGCGATCTCTTCGGTGGCCTTGGCGGTCTGGCTGGCTAGTCCTTTGACCTCGGCGGCGACCACGGCAAAGCCCCGGCCGGCTTCGCCGGCACGCGCCGCCTCGATGGTCGCATTCAGCGCCAGCAGATTGGTCTGGCTGGCGATGGCGCTGATCAGGCGGAGCACGTCGCCGATCTTCTCGCTGGCGGCTGTGAGGCTCGCGACCATCTCGGTGGTCTGCCCGGCCTTGACCACGGCGGCATCGGCGACGCCGCTGGAATGGGTAACCTGGCGGCCGATCTCGGCCACCGACGAGGCAAGCTCTTCGGTGGCGGCGGCGACCGCGGCGACGCTGGTCGAAGCTTCCTCTGACGCGGTAGCCGCGGCTGCAGCCCGCTCCGAAGTGCCGTTGACGCTCGCCGTAATCTCGCGCGCGACGCGCTGCATGTCCTGCGTCGCCTTCGCGACCGCGCCGACCACGCTCTTGACGTCGGCCTCGAAACGGTCCGCCATCTGGCGCTGCAAGGCTTTCTTCTCGCGTTCGGCCTGCTGTTTGGCGGCCTCCTGCGTCTCGCGCATCGTGCCGGCCTCGATCATGTTGCGGCGGAACACGTCGACGGCCAATGCCATGGTGCCAAGTTCGTCGCCCCTGGCGCCGCCGGGGATTGTTACATCGGTGTCGCCGCTCGAGAGGCGGTTCATCACCGCAGTGATCGCGATCAGCGGGCGCGACATGCCGCGGCCAAGCAGGAATGCCAGCAGTGCGGCGCCCGCCAAGATGGCGAGGGTGCCGAGAATGAGATTGCGCTGTGAACTCGCCGCCACTGCCTCATATTCGGTGGTGTCCTTGATGACCTCGATCACAGCGATCGGCTGACCGGCATAATTTTTGACCTGCCCGACATAGAGAGCGGCGGGATGGCCATCGAAGGTGGCCTCGCGATGCAGCGCCGCGCCATTGATGACGCTCGTCAGTTCGTTCGGCGTCGCGACCACGGCATCGCCGAAGGTCGAGGAGAGTTTCTTGAACTCCTTGCCGTCGAACGAATGCACGGCAAGGTCGATGCCGAAGCGCTTCTTGGCGCGGTCGACGAATTCCTTGCCGAAGGCGGCGCCGACGTCGGTGTTGGCGATGGTCTTGCCGTCACGCACGATCGGCGTCATGCCGAAAATCCCGAGCTGCTCCCGCCCCGGTTCGACGCCGACAATCGGCGTGCCGGTCTTGATCGCCTCCGCGACCGTGTGGCGGCGGCCCGAAACGTCGTCTCCGAAAACCTTGGGGGCATGGACCCGGTAGAACGACAGCGCCGGCGGCGTCTGGAACGTGATCAGCGGGATACCCTGCGCCGTCAGCGCCTTCATCGGGCCGCCGAGCAGTGCCGCCAACGCGTCGCGGTCGCCTTTGGCGATGGCGTCACCGACCGGGGGCAGCGCGGCGATGACGGCGCTGACCGCGAGCGTGGCGCGCCCCTCATAGTCGATCGCGGCGATGACGCTGTCATATTGCAGCTTCAGTTGCTGTTCGAGCGCGAGCTGGGTCAGCGCGCGCTGCTGGATGATCGAGAATGTACCCAAAACTCCGCAGGCGACCGCGACGGTCAATGAAATGACCAGGATGAGGCGGGCCGAGATCGATCGAAGTTTGAACATGGGGAATTCCGAGGCTCCGCGGGGAAGATTCGGAAAGCTCCCAGAAAGTGCTTAACAACTGGGTAAATTCAGCATTGCACGAATGGTTGACGGCCATGCATTTGGGCCTGATTCTGGCTCGGGCCGGAGGCTCCAGATCGACGTGTTCGAACGGCGCCGAGCCATGCGGGCCGGTCCTTTCATCGCGTCGTGGGCGGCGTGCTGAGCCTGGCCGAAAGGATCACTTTGCCGGCATCTTCGTAATGGGTGTCTCGGGCCTGGATCTGCTGCGCAATCGTGTGCATGTCGCGGAAACGCCGTTCGAACGGGTTCGCGGCGAACACCGCGGTGGCGCCCGTCATATGATAGGCGGTATCGACCACGGAAGCCGACTGATGAATGGTCCAGGTCGTGGCGATGCGTAGCGCAATGCGATGCGCCTCCGTGACGGGATCGCCGCGTGCGAGGTCGCGCCAGACCTCCGCCGCCGTCGCATAGAGATAGGCGCGCGCCGCGCGCAAGGTGGCCTCGGTCCGTCCGATCAACCCCTGCACGGCGCTATTGTCGCGCATCGCCGCCAGTCCCTGCGGCTGCTTGCTGCGCGCAAGCTCGATCGCGGCATCGAGCATAGAGCGCGCCACGCCCACCGCGGTGGCGGCAAAGCCCATGCCGAACACCGCATTGGTGGTGAGCTTGTAGAGCGGGCCTTTTTCGTGGCACGCGGAGGGGTCGTCGCGAAGTGCTGCAAATTTGTCCGGGATGAAGAGATTGTCGACCGAGTAGGAGTCGGTGCCGGTGCCCTTGAGCCCGATCACGTCCCAGACGTCGTACATGGTGGCGCTCGTCACCGGGAACAGGATGGTGCGGATTTCCGGCGCGCCGCTCGGCTTCTTCCGCTGGCTGCCGTCGGCCTCAACGACGCGCACATGGGCGCCAAGCCAGCTCGCCTGCCGCGAGCCGGAGGCAAAGTCCCAGCGCGCGCTGGCCCGGTAGCCGCCAGGAACGGCGTGGACTTCATGGGCGATCGCGCCCCACGCCAGGATCCCGGGCGGGGTGTTAAAAATCTCGTCGGCGGCATCGGGGTCGAGGTAGGCCGCGGTCATCGCGCAGACGCTGCATTGCCCGAGGCACCAGGCGGTGGAGGCGTCGGCCTTGGCGATCTCCTCCTGCATCTGCATGAAGATTTCGAGCGGCGCCTCTGCCCCCCCGAGGCTCTGTGGCAACAGAACCCGGTACAGCCCGTTCTCGATCAGGGCGGAGGTCACCGCGGGCGTCAGGCGCCGCGTACGCTCGATCTCATCTGCCTCGCGCGAGATCAGGGGCTGCAATGCCCGGGCGCGCTCGACGAGGTCCAGACCGGGATGCTTGCTCATGCCTCTCCTCGCCCCTTTTTATCGAGTGATCAATTAGGGGCATGGTGGTCCATCTGACGCGGGAGGGCAAGATGGGGGAAGGGCCGATAAATTAAACCTGTCCCAATCGTAGATCGCCTCGATCCAGTGATCGATGGCGTCATTCTCCGGATGCCGTGCCATTATTTTTGCCTGGCGACGGAGATCGGCCCGAACGCGTGGATCGCGAAGCTCGTGTCGCAGGCCCGCTATTATACTATTCGGCCGCGCTGATGTGCGCTGTCTTCGGCGGACCTGCTTTTTTCCAGTCTCCGGGCGCGAGAACCTTGCTCGCGGACAGCACTTCAATGCCGACAACGTGTCCCTCGGCATCGACATCATAGATGAAAGGGCCGGCCTCCTCCGTCCGCTCGACCTTGCCGCGCGCGATGGTAATGTACACTGCGTCGGCTTCGGGATCGTAAGTAATGTCGGTCATGGCCTTCGCCTCGCGTTCCGGTCGAACATCACGCTTATAACGCGAATGTCCAAATTTGTTTCGACACACGCCACCCGCAGAATGCGCCCGCCAAGTCGAGGAAACACCCGAAATCTGCGCTCAACCGCTGGGTCGCGGGGGTCCGTCTCGGTCCAATCAGGGTCAAGGACCGTATCTTCCATCCATTTAGGATCGATCCGGCGCTCTTGCAATCTGACCCGGGCATGGACGGTGAGGATACAGGGCTTCGGCATCGGCTATGTTAGCCCTGACAAGCTGTAAATCGCCTCAACTATCCACCTTCAATGCAGCGATAAAGGCCTCCTGCGGGATGTCGACCTTGCCGAACTGCCGCATCTTCTTCTTGCCTTCCTTCTGCTTCTCCAGAAGCTTGCGTTTGCGCGTGATGTCGCCGCCGTAGCATTTGGCGGTGACGTCCTTGCGCAGCGCGCGCACGGTCTCGCGCGCGATCACCTTGCCGCCGATCGCCGCCTGGATCGGAATCTGGAACATGTGCGGCGGGATCAATTCCTTCATTTTCTCGACCATGGCGCGGCCGCGCCCCTCGGCGCGGGTGCGATGCACCAGCATCGACAGCGCATCGACGGGCTCGCTGTTGACCAGAATCTGCATCTTCACAAGGTCGGCCGGCTTGTAGTCGGTCAGGTGATAATCGAACGACGCATAGCCCTTGGAGACCGACTTCAGCCGGTCGTAGAAATCGAACACCACCTCGTTGAGCGGCAGGTCGTATTTCACCATCGCACGCGAGCCGACATAGGTCAGTTCCTTCTGCGCGCCGCGCCGGTCCTGACAGAGCTTCAGCACGCTGCCGAGATATTCGTCGGGCGTGAGGATGGTAGCCTCGATCCAGGGTTCTTCGATCTCGGCGATCTTGACCACGTCGGGCATATCGACGGGATTGTGAATCTCGATCACCTGTCCATCGGTCAGGTGCATCTTGTAGATCACGCTCGGCGCGGTCGCGATCAGGTTGAGATCGAACTCGCGCGATAGCCGCTCCTGGATGATCTCCAGATGCAATAGCCCGAGGAAGCCGCAGCGGAAGCCGAAGCCGAGCGCGGCCGAGGTTTCCATCTCAAAGGAAAAACTCGCGTCGTTGAGGCGCAGTTTGCCCATCGCGGCGCGCAGCGCCTCGAAGTCGTTGGCATCGACCGGGAACAGGCCGCAGAACACGACCGGAATGGCCGGCTTGAAGCCCGGCAGCATTTCGGTGACCGGCTTCCTGTCGTCGGTGATGGTGTCGCCCACGCGCGTATCCGCGACCTCCTTGATCGCGGCGGTGATAAAGCCGATCTCGCCGGGGCCGAGTTCCTCGACTTGCTGCATCTTTGGGGTGAAGAAACCGACACGCTCGACGTCGTAAGCCGCATTGGTGCCCATCATGCGGATGCGGCTGCCCTTCTTCATCACGCCGTCGACCACCCGAATGAGCACGACGACGCCGAGATAGACGTCGTACCAGCTATCGACCAGGAGTGCCTTCAAGGTCGCGTCGGCATCGCCCTGCGGCGGTGGCAGGCGCGTGACGATGGCTTCCAGCACGTCGGGAACACCGAGGCCGGTTTTGGCCGATATCATCACCGCGTCGGACGCGTCGATGCCGATCACGTCCTCGATCTGCTGCTTGACCTTGTCGGGTTCGGCTGCCGGCAGGTCGACCTTGTTGAGGACGGGCACGATCTCGTGGTTGTTGTCGAGCGCCTGGTAGACGTTGGCGAGCGTCTGCGCCTCCACGCCCTGGCTGGCATCGACCACCAGCAGGGAACCTTCACAGGCCGCCAGCGAGCGCGAAACTTCGTAGGCGAAGTCGACATGGCCCGGCGTGTCCATCAGGTTGAAGACGTAATCCTTGCCGTCTTTGGCGTGATAATTGAGCCGGACGGTCTGCGCCTTGATGGTGATGCCGCGCTCGCGCTCGATATCCATGGAATCGAGCACTTGTTCCTTGCCCGCCATTTCGCGATCCGTAAGCCCGCCGGTGATCTGGATCAGCCGGTCGGCCAACGTCGATTTGCCATGATCGATATGGGCGACGATGGCGAAGTTTCGGATGTTGGAAATAGGGGCAGTCGTCATGGGCGCGGGATAGCATTCACGCTTTGGCGCGGCAACCTTATTGCCGCGTTTTAGCGCGGTTTGTTCACGCCAAGCTGATTCCACTTGCGTCAAAAACGCGCTACGCACTTCTGCCATGTCGACTGCATCATTCTTGCCCGAGACCTCGCGTACGCGCCGACGCTTAAGCGTCCGGCGGCTGGCGGCGTGGCTGGTCGCGCGCGCCACCAGTCCCAAGTCCGGCCTTTGGCTCGTGGTCAGCTTCGCGCTCGTGCATGGTCTGCTCTGGACCTTGATCCTGATCGATCTAAAAGCGGCGCAGGATGTCCATATGGACGTCGCGGAAGCGTTTGCCTGGGGACAGAAATTCCAGCTCGGTTACGGCAAGCATCCGCCGCTGGCCGGCTGGATCGCGGGATTGTGGTTCTATTTCTTTCCGGTCAAGGATTGGGCGACCTACGCGCTGGCGATGACGACGCTCGGCGTCGGGATAGTGATTTGCTGGTTCATTGCGCTGCGCGTCGTGGATCGCCGGCGCGCGTTCCTTGTCGTGGTGATGCTCGCACTCTACCCGATCTTCAATTTCAAGGGCTTCAAGTACAATCCGGATCTGTTGCAGCTCGTCACCTTGCCGCTCGTCGTGCTGGCCTATCTGCACGCATTTGAGAAACGCACATGGCGATCCGGCATATGGCTCGGGCTCGCCGGCGCGCTGGCGCTGATGACGAAATATTGGGTGCTGACCATGATCGGTGCCATTGGGCTTGCGGCGCTGATTCACCCCGAGCGACTAAAATTCCTGCGCTCGCCGGCGCCATGGGTTGGCATCGCGACGCTTGCGGTCGCGATGATCCCGCATCTGGTCTGGCTGAAGCAAGTCGATTTCGTGCCGCTGACCTATGCCGGTGACGTCTATGGCCTGTCGAACCGCGCGCAAAGCGCCCAGCTTGTGCTCGGCTATGTCGGGCACAATCTGGCGCTGCTGGCGGTGCCAGTGGCGCTCGCGGCGCTGGCGTTATCGTTCCCTCGGCCGCGACTTTCGCGAATATGGTCGCCCGGCGTCAATGCGGGCGTGAACGTCTCACATGCTCTCAACATCTGGATCATCCAAATCATTGTCGCGATCGGCCCCCCGCTCGGCGGCTTGATCTTCACGATCTACATGAAAACCGATTGGGGAATTTCGCTGTTCTTCCTCACGCCGCTGGCGCTGGTCGCAATGCCCCGCTTGCGCATTCACGAACGCGCATTGTTTCGCATCACCCTGATCTGGCTCGTGCTCACGCTCGCGACGTTGGCCGCTGCACCCGCCATCGCCGAGCGCGAGATGGAGGATAATCCCAACGCTGCCAACAGCTATGGGGCGCGCTCGCAACTGGCCCGCGAGCTTACGCAAGCGTGGCACGACCGGTTTGGTTCGCGCTGGGCGGTGGTCGCCGGCACGACGGAAGTCGGCGAGCCCATGACGTTCTATAGCCCCGATCATCCGGCGCCGTTCACCCCGGGCGAACTCTGGTCATCGGGCTTGACTTCGCTAGAAGAAGCCCAGCGGCTCGGCTTCATCGGCATCTGCGATACCACCGATGGGCGCTTGCCTACGTGCGAAGCCTGGATGGCGCAGCATGCCAAAGATGCCGAGCAACTGGTAATGACCACGCAGCGCTTTTACCGCGGGCATCCGGGGCCGGCGATCAACTGGAAAATCTATATTGGCCCGCCCGCGAAATAGGCGGTCGGCAGCCGAGCTGAACAGGACTTGCAAAGGGCCCGCACATGGATCTCGATCTGACAGGAAAGCTGGCACTCGTTAGCGGTTCGACGCGGGGGCTCGGGTTCGCATCGGTCGCTGGGCTCGCCCAAATGGGCGCGGCCGTCATCATCAACGGGCGAGATGATGCCGCCGTCACGCAGGCCATGGCGAAGATCAGTCAATCTTCGCCTTCGGCCAAATTGCATGGTGCGGTTTTCGATCTCGGCAGCGCCGAAGGCTGCGCCGCTCTCGTGGCGCAGTTCCCCGAGGTCGATATTCTCGTCAACAATCTCGGATTCTACGAGCCGAAAGCCTTCTTCGATATCGAGGACGGCGACTGGATGAGGATGTTCGAGGTCAACGTGATGAGCGCCGTGCGTCTGACGCGGCATTACCTGAAGCGGATGCTGGATCACAAGCAATGGGGCCGCGTCGTGTTCGTCTCGAGCGAATCCGG
>Ga0209153_1000237_pt1 | contig 29254 bp, 24 predicted proteins | sample GraSoiAngelo_120_FD_185877 | JGI IMG/M metagenome (GOLD analysis project Ga0209153, IMG submission 185877) | Grasslands soil microbial communities from the Angelo Coastal Reserve, California, USA - 14_0919_09_20cm (SPAdes) (version 2) | ecosystem: Environmental > Terrestrial > Soil > Grasslands ... | reverse complement strand
GGACCAGGCGCAATCGGGCGAGCTGGACCTCACCGCAACACAACTCGAGCGTCTGCAAAGCATGGGACAAGTTTTCGAGTGTATCGCCGGCTGGACCGACGTGGGCTTCAACCTCGCATTGGGGAATGCGGCGGAGCATGTGCGTGGAACGCCAGTGTCCGCAGATTATTTTCAAGTGCTGGGCGTCCATCCGGCAGTCGGTAGAGAGTTTCTTCCGGAAGAAGACCGGGGAGAAGGCCAGCGCGTCGTCATTCTGAGTTACGCGCTGTGGGAGCGGCGTTTCTCGGGTGAACTTTCCGCGATTGGCCAAAAAGTGCTGCTCAACGGGGAGGCTTATACCGTCATCGGCGTGATGGCGGCCGGATTCGATCCCCGCGGCTACTCAGACATAAACCCGGGCCTCCCGGTAGACGTGTGGGTTCCGCTGGTGCTCGTCGCGAAAACGGCCGGCAGTGGCGAAAACATCCAGGTCCTCGCCAGGCTCAAGCCCGAGGTGAAGCAACCGCAGCTCGACGCGCAGATGAACCTAATCACCGGGCAATTCCGCAGGGAGTTCCCCGCAAACTTCGGCCCCAAGACGCGCATGAGTTTCTTGCCCTACCAATTTATGCTGGCTGCAGACTTGAGGCCATTTCTTCTTCTGCTGCTGGGTGCGATCGGTTTTGTCTTGCTGATTGCATGCGCCAATGTCGCCAACTTGTTGCTGGCGCGCGGCGGATCGCGAGCGCGGGAGATCGCCGCTCGTATGGCGTTAGGCGCTACCCGGGCTCGGCTCTCCCGCCAATTACTAACAGAAAGCATGGTCATCGCTCTGGTTGGCGGTGCTCTTGGTTTAGTTCTCGCCAACGCGGGTTTGCGGTCGCTGCTCGCCATGGCGCCCTTCGACCTGCCTCGTCTGAACGATATTCATTTCGACGGCTGGGTATTTGCTTTTACTTTTTTGATCTCCTTCCTGGCCGGTTCCCTCTCTGGATTGGCCCCTGCAGTTTGCGCGACAAACATTGACCTCAACGAAATGCTGAAGGCAGCTGCGGGCAGAGCAACCGCGGGCCGCACTAAGCTTCGCCAAGGCCTCATCATTGGCGAATTCGCGCTGTCGCTGGTCCTGCTTACGGGGGCCGCCCTGATGATTGCGACCTTCGCCAAATTGATGCGAGTGGATCCCGGCTTTGATCCGCACGGTGTCCTTACCATGCCATTCTGGTTGAACGGATCGAAGTACCGCTCAACCCCGGAGATTACAACTTTTTATCGCGCGGTGGAGCAGCGAATCGCTTCTCTGCCCGCTGTCGAAGCGGTCGGTATTGTGGCGGCGGGTTTGCCGCTCGAACGCGGAGGGCACGCCAGCGTGAGAATTGCCGGTCCCCATCGGTCGGAATGGCGGCCCTGCGACTATCGCGAAGCTTCCACAAATTATTTCCGGGCCATGGGGATTGCCTTGCGGCAGGGCCGCGGCATTCTGGAAACAGATACGGAGACCACCAGCCCGGTTGTCGTGGTCAACGAAGCGTTCGCACAAAAATATTTCGCCGGGCGCAGCCCTCTCGGCGAACACATCCTTTTTGCCGATAAGCTGCGGGAAATCGTGGGTATCGTTGCAGATGCAAAGTCGCACCTCGATCGGCCAGCGGTCCCAACGGCCTTCATTCCCGCGGCACAGGCATCTTTCGAAGCCTCGAAAATGTGGGAAGAGTGGCTTCCCCGAAGTATCGTTGTCCGTTCGAGCGTTGATCCGCTTAGCCTCAGCCACGCCGTGAGGCAAGCTGTGGAGTCCGTGGATCCGCTCGTTCCCACCGGAGCCACTCGCTCGATGGAGCAAATCCTGTCGCGTTCGCTGGCTCTGCGCGGTTTTCTCATGCGCCTGCTCGGTATTTTCGGCGGTCTGGCTCTGCTGCTCGCGAGTGTAGGGCTATATGGAGTCATTTCCTTTGTCGTTGCGTCTCGAACCCGTGAGATCGGAGTCAGGATGGCTCTCGGAGCTCGGTCCGCCGAGGTATTGCGGCTGATCCTGGCCGAAGGATTAAGGCTTGTCATCGCGGGAGTAGGAATCGGAGTCCTGACGGCGCTCCTCCTCACCAGGTTGCTGGAAAGCATGGTGTACGCTGTCAGCTTGCGAGACCCGCTTATCTTCGTGCTGGTTAGTTGCTTGATGATCGCCGTGTCGCTCTTGGCCTGCTACATTCCCGCCCGGCGAGCGACACGCGTTGACCCAATCATCGCCTTGCGTTACGAATAAGCTTAACTCCTGGAGCCATTGGCCAACTTTTCTAGTTGCGGCATGCTTTGCTGCGAACGCCTTGCCTGAGTGCAATCACTCGACTTCGGCCCCCACAACCTCGTTGTTGGTTGGAAAATGGTTCGCAGGGGCAGGTTGACGCTCGAACCTCGATTCGGTAGCCTCGTTTCACGCCGTTCGAACGCATTTCAAAGTCCTGGGGGACCCTCGATGGGATCGAAGAATGGCTCCGCGATTTCGCGACGTGAATTTGCGCGGCGAGCGGCACTGGTTTCTGCCGCCGCTTCTCTCTCGCCGGCCGATCTTTTAACCCGCGAACCTGCCACGGCACCAGCTCCTCCCTCGCAAGCGCCCAGCGGGCCAAAGCTCTCTCTCGAAAGCCAAGCCGAGCTGGAGTCGCGTCTTCAGGCGGTATTTTCTCATTATGGCTCGCGCCTCAGCGATGCCCAGAAGGCGGACCTGCGCAGACTGGCTGCTGATGGGCAAGCCGCACTGGACCGTCTTCGTGCCTATCCCACGGATAACAGCGACGGTCCGGCGCTTTACCTCAAACCCCTGATCGAACGCGAAAAAAAACCTTCGCCGATGCCCGCCTCCGCAAAATCCGCCGGCGCGGCGACGAAACCCTGAGGAGCTCACCGAATGCCCGGCGAAGAGCTTTTCTATCTCTCAGTGACCGAACTCGCGAAACGCATCGAAGCAAAAAAGCTCTCCCCCGTCGAGCTGACGCAGATTTATCTCGACCGCAGCCAGAGGCTCGGCGCGCGCTTCAATGCCTATGCAACTCTGACCCCGGAAATCGCGCTCGAACAGGCCAAAACCGCCGAAAAGGAAATTAAGCGTGGCCACTACCGCGGGCCGCTGCACGGCATTCCTTATGCAGCGAAAGATCTGCTCGCCGTAAAAGGCATCCCCACAACCTGGGGCGCAAAACCCTTTGCCAACCAAGTTTTCGAATACAACGCCACGGTTATCGATCATTTGAAGAATGTTGGCGCGGTGATGATCGGCAAGGCCTCGATGATCGAACTCGCAGGCGGCTCAGGCTACCGTTTCGCCTCGGCCTCTCTGCAAGGAGAAGCCAAGAATCCTTGGGATCCCACTTGCTGGACCTGTGGTTCCTCTTCCGGCTCGGGAGCGATCGTTGCTGCGGGCCTCGCTGCTTTTGCTATCGGCACAGAAACTTGGGGTTCCATCATTTGCCCTTCGGCATTTTGCGGGGTGAGCGGGCTCCGGCCCACTTATGGCCGCGTGAGCCGCTACGGTGCCATGGCGCTTGCGCCGTCTATGGACAAAATCGGCCCCATCGCTCGCAGTGCCGAAGACTGCGCGCGCATTTTTGCGGCGATTGCGGGGCATGATCTGAAAGATCGCGGGACCATTGCCATCGACAAAGCCGCATTCACCTATTCGCCTTCGGTCGAATTGCGCAAACTACGCATAGCCTGGGTTCACAATGCCTGGAAGTCTTTCGAGGGCGGAGCGGCAAAGCCAGCCGCGTCAGCGAAGGTGGCCTTGAAGAAAATCTTCGGCAGCATGAACGAGGTTGCCCTACCCGTCGGCCCGTGGGAAGACGCTGCTTCTCTCGTCGTGCAGGTGGAATCGGCCGCATCTTTCCGCTCCCTGATTCGCTCCGGAAAGATCGCTGAACTGACCGATCCGCTGGGACAAATCTCCGGCTATTTGAATGAACAGTATTCCGCGGCGGACTACCAGCAAGCCCTCAAGGTGCGGGAAATTCTTCAGAAAAAAATGGATGCTATTTTTGAAAGCTTCGATGTGCTGGTGGCTCCTTCGCAGCCGGTTCCTGCCACGCCGCTTACGCTTAATCTTGAAACCGGTCTGTCCTTCCCGGACCCGTTGGGCGCTATCGGCAACCTTTGCGGCTTGCCGGCCCTTTCCGTTCCCTGCGGCTTTACCGAAAAAAATCTTCCCATCGGACTGGAATTCCTGGCTGGCGCCGGTGACGACATTGCAGCAATTCAGGCTGCGCGAACCTTCCAACAACACACCGACTGGCACAAACGCCACCCGCGCATTCACTAAAATAGTCCGGAACGGCAAGCCGCAAGCTACTTTGTACGGCAAAGTTAAAGAACTGCTTTACGTCCCGCTATCACCTGCTGTAATCACAGAGGTTGTCCAATAAAAGCCCGCTTCCTCCGCCATTTCAGAAGTGAAATTCGGGCACTCCGGCCTTTCTCGCAGTCGCGCACGCCAGCCAAGCCGTGAGCGTTAATTTTTTTTCAAAAGTTCGTGCACCGTGCGTAGAAGCGCGCTGCGGCTAAACGGCTTTGCCAGCAACCGTACGCCGGGATCGGCTCGCAGAGACTCGGCCGCAGCTCTTTCGCTGTATCCGGACATGTACAGCATGCGCAGCTTTGGCCGCTGTTCCTTCAAGCGCGCGGCAAGCTCCTGCCCGGTCATGCCCGGCATCACCATGTCCGTGATCAGCAAATCAATCGCGCCTTGATGTTTCTCGACGATTCCTAGCGCTTCCAAGCCGTCGCGCGCTTCAATAACTGTGTAGCCGCCGGATTCGAGGAACTCCCGCGCCACCTCGCGCACGTCGCGTTTCGTCTTTGGTAAGCAAAATGGTTTCGGTCCCCCGCGGCGCTTCGCAAGAAACAGAACTAGGAGCCAGCCGTTCCACGGGTTGGTCAACCCGCGGAAAATAAATCTTAAATATTGTGCCGCGTCCCAATTCGCTGTAAACCCAGATGAATCCTCCGCTTTGCTTCACCACCCCGTAGACGGTGGCCAGTCCAAGCCCCGTGCCCTTGCCTTGCGCCTTCGTCGTGAAAAACGGCTCAAAAATATGCGCTTGCGTTTCAGGGCTCATCCCCGTTCCCGTGTCGGAGACACACAGAACTACGTAGCGGCCCTGGCGGACAATCGGATGCTTGTCGTTGTAAACGCTGTCCAACTCCGCATCGGATGTCTCGATAATCAGCTTGCCTCCATCCGGCATGGCGTCGCGCGCGTTGACCACCAGATTCATGATGATTTGTTCCATCTGGCTGCCGTCGGCACGAACGGCTCCCAAATCCGCCGACGTTCGAATGACCAACTCGATGTCCTCGCCAATCAGCCGAGGGAGCAACCGTCCCATGTCGCTGACAACATCATTCAAATTCATGACCTTCGGCTGCAACATTTGGAGACGGCTGACGGCGAGAAGCTGCCGCGTCAATCCGGAAGCGCGATCCGCGGCCCGTTCGATCTGCTCGATCTTTCTCAAATATTCTTCGGCGGGCGGTAGCGCGTTGCGGAGCAGCTCCGTGTGCCCTTTGATGACCATCAGAAGATTGTTGAAATCGTGGGCAACGCCGCCAGCCAGGCGGCCCACCGCTTCCATCTTCTGCGATTGCCGGAGCTGTTGCTCAAGGATGTGCCGCTCGCTGACGTCTTGGGAAACAATGAGGCGAACTTGCCTGCCCGAATATTCCAATTCATGAACCGTCGTTTCGACCTCGATGATTTTTCCGTCTTTCTTCCGGTGTTTCCAGTGGCCGCGATGCAGCCCGTCTCCCTTGCTCTTCTGAAAGTATTGCAGCACCTTGATTTTTTCTTCTTCCGGCCGGATGTCCAGAATGGTCATGCGCCTGAACTCTTCTTGCGAATAACCGTACACGCGCACCGCCGCTTCGTTCTCTTCAAGAAATCGCAGGGTTTCCCGGTCAATGACCCAAGTCGGAAGAGGGTTGTGACTGAAGAGCAGCCGGAACATCTCTTCTTTTTTACGAAGAGATTCTTCGGAGCGCCGGCGCTCAATCGCCAGAGCGATATGACCGCCGACCGAATTCAGGAACTCTAAGTCACGCTGGTCGTAAGCCTTTTCGTTTCCGTAATGTTGCACCACCAGCACACCGATCGTCTCGGTCGGAGTTTTGAGCGGGACACCCAGCCACGACAACGAGGGCGCACCAACCAGCTCCACTTCCCCTTCCGCCGCGAGCCTGTCGAACTCGCTCTGCGGAATGAGCATCGGCACGCCCTTGCGGAACACGTAAGCAGTACAACTGTGTCCGACTCTCTGCGCAGGAGGGGGCACGATGTCCACGTGATCTACAAAGAAGGGGAAGCTGAATCTGCCCGTCGCCACGTCGTGCAGTGCTACGAAGCAATTTTCAGCCGAGAGCACTTTCTTCAACGCTTGATGGATTCCTGCGAGCGATTCGTCCAGGTTGGCTGTTTGATTCAGCGCGTGAACAATTTCGGCGATGACTTGGCGCTCCGTTCTCCATTCGACGTAAGGAAGCCGAAAGCTCTTCTGGCCTGACAGGAGCACCTCGCGCAAGGCTTGGGCGAAGTGGCATGGGCTTGTCGTTTGCGAGAGCTGCCCGCACACTCCTTCAGCGCGGGCGGAAAAGTATATTTCGTCTCCTCCAGACGCTCGTCGTCTGTCGTTCCGCTGTTGCAGCGGATGCGGAATCATCTTCTCTCTTCATGATAGGGGATTCTCGTAAGCCTTTGAGGCGATGCTAGGGTTGCTGTCACCAATGAATGACGGGACACTGGACGGCCGCAGTTAAGTCGCCACGCTTTTGACCCAACCATTCTTGTGAGTCGCCCCGGTGTTCTTCCCTTCTCCACCTTCCGGGCCTTGCGATGTTGGTCCGTAAGAGTCTCCAGTAGGCTGATCGGTGATGCCTGAAATCTGGAAAGACAGGTTCGTCCTGGGCGTACCTCTGCTGTACACCGAGGATCTGCGGCAGCAAGAATTGCTCCGCAAGATGGAGCGGCGGTTGCAAGAAACCGCGCTGCCGCGCCCCCTGCCGCCGGCACGCGCGTAATCAATGTAGAAGCAGGCTGGTTGCAGCGAGCACGACGCCGGCAGCGCCCAAAAGCATGCCCGCAAACCAGAAACCTTTGCGCTTGGTGAGCATGGTGATGGAGCAAATGACCAATCCAATTTCCAGAAAAGCCTCTCCGCCGTCATAGCGGTCCGCGCGGCGCCTCACGAGGTCGCGTTCCCTTTCGAGTTCCTGGGCCTTCTCGCTGATGTCTTCCTTGTCGCTGTCGTAGCGCTCGATATCTTCCTCATATTTCTTGAGCATCGCCTCGGCCTTTTCCTTGTCCCGCGGAATCATTGTGGCGATCACATCGGCGGTGTTCTGCATTCCGTGGTAGCGGCCGTTCTTCGCCTGGTAATAGGCCCACTGGTCGGTCGCTTGAGACTGGAGCAGGAGTTCCTCGGTATGCGCACGATGACTCAGCAAAGTTGCGCCGGCAATGAGCACGGCGAGGATCGACATGGTGATCGAAACGGGAAGGACAAGCGGATGATCTTCGTGCGCATGATGCGCTTCGGGTAGTTCGATGCCTTCGGGCATTCGAGTTCGCTCCTGAGGTTGGAATCTTAATTAATCAGCAGGTTCGGCGGCTATGGCTTGCAAAGATTCGCGAGCAGCGGCCAAGGTTCGATCAATGTCGGCGGGCGTGTGCGCGGCGGAAAGAAATGCCGCCTCGAATTGCGAAGGCGCAAGGAAAATTCCCCGAGCCAGCATCTCCCGGAAAAACCTTGCGTAGCGCCTGGTATTTGAACGTTTTGCATCGGTGTAGTTTCTCACTGGCCCCGGCGTAAAGAAGATTGTCGCGAGCGAGCCAATGGCGTTGACTTGGGCGGGAATTCGCGCGTCCGCCAATTCGTCGCGCAAACCGCGCACCAAGCGCTCCGCCAGTTCGTTCATCCTCTCGTACAGTCCAGGCATCGTAAGCTGTTTCAGCGCCGCGATTCCCGCGCGCATCGCCAGCGGGTTTCCCGCCAGCGTCCCCGCTTGGTACACGGGTCCCAGCGGAGCAACCTGGTTCATCAATTCCGCGCGCCCGCCGTACGCCGCAACAGGAACCCCTCCGCCAATGATTTTTCCGAGTGTTATAAGATGCCCTTCGATGCCAAGGAGATCCTGCACAGAGCCATTTTTCAAGCGAAAGCCCGTGATGACCTCATCCACGATCAGCATCGCACCATTGCGGTGAGCCAGCTCTTGCAAACCTTTCAGAAACCCAGTTTCCGGCAGCACGACGCCCATGTTTGCCGCAATGGGCTCGACCATCACCGCTGCAATCTTGTCTTTATGAGCTGAGAAAACCCTTTCGACGGCCTTCAAATCATTGAACGGCACGTTCAAAGTCAGCCCGGCCAAAGCCTGCGGCACGCCGGGGCATTCGGCGATTCCCAGCGTGGCCAGTCCGGAACCCGCTTGTGAAAGAAAACTGTCCGCGTGTCCGTGGTAGCAGCCTTCGAATTTCACGATGAAGTCACGCTTGGTCACGCCACGGGCCAGCCGCAGGGCGCTCATCGTCGCTTCCGTGCCGCTCGAGACAAACCGGATTTTTTCGAGGAACGGAATGGCTTGGGTGATGAGCGTGGCGAGTTCAAGTTCGAGCTCGGTGGTCATGCCGAAGCTCGTTCCGCGGCGGGCTTGGTCCGCGATGGCTTCGGCGATCGCGGCGTGCGCATGCCCCAGGATGATCGCGCCCCAGGAACAGACGTAGTCGAGCAGTTCGTTGCCATCCGCATCGTAGAGATACTGTCCGCTCGCGCGATCGATCACCAGCGGCTCGCCACCAACGGCGCGAAACGCGCGCACGGGACTGTTCACGCCGCCGACCAGAACCTTCTCGGCGCGCTCGAAAATTTGCCGAGAGCGCCGCCGCTCACTGTTGAGTTGGGTTTGCGCCTTGCTCATTTTCGTCCATTTAATTTTGTCAGGCCTGGCTCTTCTCGACCACATCAGGGACTTAACTTTTGACTAACAAGCCTTCAGCCAGCGGGCGACATCCTTGGCATGGTAGGTCAGGACGTAGTCTGCCCCGGCTCGTTGAATGCCCGTCAAAATTTCGAGCACTACCCTTTTTTCGTCGAGCCAGCCGTTCTGCGCTGCAGCTTTCACCATCGCGTATTCGCCGCTCACATTGTAGGCGCCCACGGGAACGTCAAACGCTTCGCGCACGCGCCAGATCACGTCGAGATAAGGCAGCGCGGGCTTGACCATCACCATGTCCGCCCCTTCCTCCAAATCGAGCCGCACTTCCTTGAGGGCTTCGCGGGCGTTGGCGGGATCCATTTGGTAGCTGCGCCGGTCGCCGAATTGCGGCGCGGATTGGGCTGCTTCGCGAAACGGCCCATAAAATCCGGAGCAGTATTTTGCGGCGTAGGAAAGAATGGCGACGTTCTCAAATTTGCTTTCGTCCAGCACCTTTCGAATGGCGCCCACGCGGCCGTCCATCATGTCCGACGGCGCGACGATGTCGGCACCCGCGCGCGCGTGCGAAAGCGCCTGCTCGGCCAGAATTTCCACCGTCGGGTCATTCGCAACCTCTCCGTGTTCGATGACGCCGCAATGCCCGTGATCGGTATATTCGCAGAGGCAGACATCGGTGATGACCAGCAGTTTCAGGTTGCCCTTTCGAATGCCCTCGATCGCTCGCTGCACGACGCCTTGCGAACTGAGTGAACTTGCGCCGCGCGGATCCTTCGTTTCCGGCAGGCCAAAGAGAATCACCGCAGGAATTCCGAGCGATTCCACTTCCCGGCACTCTTCGACGATCTGGTCGGCGGATTGCTGAAAAATGTTCGGCATTGAGCCGACTTCCTTGCGGACATTTTTACCGGGACACACAAACATGGGGTAGATCAAGCCGGCCGTGGTGAGGCGCGTTTCGCGCACCATGCTGCGAAGCGCTTCGGTGCGCCGCAAACGCCGGGCCCGATGCGTGGGAAAGCTCATACTCGTTTGGCTCCTGCCGGCGCGGTCTTTGCGGCTGCGAAATGTTTTTCCAAGGCCTCCATCACGGAAGCTGCCGTTGTATCCGCCGACACGACCATCTGATCCACGCCCGCTTCTCGCAGAGCATTGGCCGTAACGGGACCGACGGCAGTGATAGCCAGCCTGTTCTCCATGTCCAGCAATCGCTGGACACCAACAAGCTCTGCGAAATGTTGTACCGCCGATGGGCTGAAAAACAAAACCGCCTCCGCCTCGCCGTTGACGATTTTCTTCAGTCCATCTTGGTCGGTTCCCGCGGGACGCAGCGTGCGATACGCAATCACTTCGGTGACCTGCGCACCAAATCGCTTCAGCGCCGCAGGCAAATCCGGGTTCGCGCGGTCGCTTCGCGGCAGCAATACCTTCTTTTTCCGAAGCTTGCTTCCCAACTCATTCGCCAGCGCCACGCCGTTGTGAGTTACCGCAACATATTCCACAGAAAGTTTGGCGTTTCGCGCTGCTTCCGCCGTAACGGGGCCGACGCAGGCCACGCGCAATTGGCCCTCGGTTCGAACCAGCGGCTGCTGCAAGTCGGCAGCTCTTTGTGTCAGCGCTCGTACCGCTTGCGCGCTTGTGAGGACCAGCCAATCAAACTGCGGCAATTCCGCCAGGGCGCGATCCAGCGGCGCGCAATCTTCCGGCGCAGCAAACGTCACCAGGGGAAATACAAAGGGAATCGCCGTGCGCGCGGAAAACTCTCTCGCAAGCGCCTCGCTCTGCGCCGCCGCACGAGTGATCACAATGCGCTTCCCCGAGAGCGAACTTGGGACTTTTTCAGACACGCTGCCGACTCACTTCTTCCAGGATGGACTGCGCGCCCGCATCAATGAGCAATCGGGCCATGTGCTCGCCGAGCTGCGCAGCCTGCTCAGGTGTGGCCATGGCATGCTGTTTCACGCATTGCGCGCCATCCACGGAGCACACGCAAGCATCCATGACCAGTTGACCGCCCTCGACGCGCGCCCACGCGCCCATGGGCACCTGGCATCCGCCGTGCAGCGCGCCGAGCAGCGCGCGCTCGGCAATGACGGCCGGGCGAGTTTCCGGGTCATCCAGCGGCGCCAGCAAATCTTCCGCTTCTCTGTCCTTCAAGCGACATTCCACAGCAATTGCCCCCTGGCCCACCGCGGGCATGCACACTTCGGGAGAAAGCACTTCGGAGATGCGTTGGCTGAATCCCAAGCGGTCCAATCCAGCTTTCGAAACGACGACCGCTTCATATTCCCCGCTTTGCACTTTGCGCAAGCGCGTATCCACATTGCCGCGCAAGTGGCGCAAATCCAGGTCCGGACGAATATGCCGCAATTGCGCCTGCCGCCGCAGGCTGCTCGTTCCCACGCGCGCACCCTGCCGGAGATTCGCCAGCGTCGAACCCACCAGGCAATCGCGCACATCATCGCGTTTGCAGACCGCTGGAAACATCAGGCGCGACGGAGTGTCGGTGGGAATGTCCTTTACGCTGTGCACCGCCAGGTCGATGGTTTCTTCGAGCAGGGCCTCTTCCAGTTCTTTTATGAAAATGCCTTTGCTGCCGACTTGCGCCACGGGCGCGTGAAGCATTTTGTCGCCAGCAGTTTTGATGATGACGATTTCCGGTTCGACGCCGGTGGCGGCAAAAAGCCGCTTGCGAATAGAGTTCGCCTGCCATTTGGCAAGCAGGCTCCCGCGCGTCCCGATGCGCAAAGTCCTCACAGCTTCTCCCGGCGCGAAAGAAACAGGTCCCGCAGCGCCTCGACGTTCCGCACCTTCCGGCACAAGTCTTTGTCGCCGCGCAAACGCTGCGCCGGCTCCAGCAACAGGCTTTCTAAGATGTCATCCATCAAATTCTCCAGGAGTGTGCGATCCGCTTCGGTTAAGTGCTGGATGGACTCGACGCGCGAGCGGACGAATTGCGCGCGCTCCTCGCGCAATTTGCTGCGCAGCTCATTGACCAGGCCGACCAGCTCCACGCTGGCCTGCCAGGAAAGGAATTTTCCTACATGCTCTTCGACGATGCTATCGGCCTTCGGAATTTCGTTCTCCCGCGCATGGCGGTTTTGCGCCACGATCTCGTTGAGGTCCTCCATGTTGTAGACGTAGACGTTGTACAATTCACCCACCGCCGCGTCGATATTCCGCGGCAAGCCGAGATCCATTAGGAACAGCGCGCGATTGCTGCGCTTTTCCATCGCCCGCTCGACAATTTCACGGCGCAAGACAGGTTCTTCGGTCGCAACCGATGACACAATGACGTCCGGCACCGGCAGGGCCCTCTCCCATTCGCCCCACGGAAGCACTTCTCCGCCGTATTGCTTGGCCAAACCGTCCGCGCGCTCTTTCGAACGATTCATGACAAAAAGACGAGCAATGCCACGATCCCGTAGTTGCGCAATCACCTGCTCGCTGATCGTGCCGGCTCCCAGCACGAGCGCGCTCCGCTCCTCGAACTTTCCGAAAATGCGTTCTGCCAGCTTGACTCCCGCGGAAGCCACGGACATCGGCCGCGTCCCTAGCTCCGTTTCGGCGCGCACCCGCTTGCCAACTTCGAGCGCGCCCTGGAACAGCCGGTTCAGCACTGGCCCCGTGGCGCCTTGCTCGTGCGCGATCCGATAGGCCTCGCGCACCTGGCCCAGAATCTCGGCTTCGCCAAGCATCATGGAATCCAGGCCAGCGGCAACCCGGAAGAGGTGTCGCGCGGCTTCGCGGTCATAGTGGTGATAAAGCGAACCGTTGAGGACCTCCAGCCTTACCGAATGAAACTCGCTCAGAAAAGTGGAGAGTCCCGGCGCACTGTCATGAGAGGCTTCTGGCGGCACACCGTACACTTCGCTGCGATTGCAGGTGGAGAGGACAAGCGTTTCTTCAAGAATGCCCTTCGAACGAAGCTGCTCGGAAGCCCGCCGCGCCTGCTCGGCGGTGAAAGAAACCCGCTCGCGCACCTCAACGGGCGCGGTGCGGTGATTCAGTCCGACGAGAACGATCTCCATGCCCAGCGCAAACGCTCCTAGAAAAAGCGGTGGTTATGCGAAAGATACAAATTCACCACCGTAAAACTAAGAAAAACAAGCAAGAAATTAAAGACACACAGCTTCGAGGCGCGCGCGCCGCGCCACGCCGTTGTGCGCGCCAGCCAGAAATACACTACATACAAAATGAGAACCAGAAGCGTGATGGCGTACTTAGAGTCGTAAAACGAATATCGGTCACTCAGCCGATAGACCCAGAGGAACCCGAACGAGGTTCCGACAGTGATGGAGACCAAACCGATCAGCACGCTCGAGCGGCTCATGCGCTCGAGCAGCTCAAGAGGAGGCAGCCGCCAGACCACGTCGCCCAATTGGTGTTTGCGCAAAAAGCGCTCCTCGATCAGGAACATCACGCTCAGGACAAAAGAGAGAGCAAACGCCGAGTACGCCAAAATGTTCAAGGTCACGTGAAAGGCAAACGTGGGCCCGTGTGCACCGGGCGGAGAGAGCTTGTCGGCAGGGGCGACATGCGCGGCTACGAAGAAGATGAGGACAAACGGAAGAACCAGCGCGCCGACCGTCCGCTGGCGGTGGTACAGTTCCAGTCCCAGATACGTCAGCGCCAGCAGCCAGCCAAACAGCGACATCGCCCCATACAGATCGTGGTAGGGAACAGCGTGCGGCCCGAGTCCGCGCGTGCGCTCAAGCAACGCAAAATAGTGGGTCACCAGCCCGGCAGCCAGCAACAGCGTACCCAGACGCCCGGTGAGTGCTTTCCCGGTTTTCAGGAAAGTCAGATAGAGCACGAAGCTCAGCGCATAGGCGACGACAGTCGAATTGAACAGCGAGTAGTGCACTCTGATACACCTGGGGCCTGGCGGGCACACAAATCAACCGGCCTCAGTCTTGCCAGACGACAAGCCCCCCCATTGGTTTAAACCCTTCGAGTATAACGTACACGACCGAGGACCTGCACTTTGTGATGCATGTCACCGTGCTTGGCCCGCCAAGACCTGCTAAGATGGGCTATCCTGCAATTACTGGAAGGGACATGGCTGTCCAAACTTCAATGAATCGAAAGGACTTATTCCTGCGAGCCTGCCGTGGGGAAACCGTTGCGCGGGTGCCTGTGTGGATGATGCGCCAAGCCGGGCGATACCTGCCGGAGTACCGCGAAATCCGCGCGAGGCATGGATTCCTGGAGGTTTGCAAGACGCCGGAACTTGCCGTCGAGGTCTCGCTCCAGCCTTTTCGCCGGTTGAGTGTCGATGCCGTGATCGTCTTCTCCGATATCCTGATTCCGGCCGAAGCCATGGGGCTGCCAGTTGAGCTCGGCGATGCCGGCCCGAAATTGCCATGCCCAGTGCGGAGTCAGGCGGATGTTGAGAAATTAGGGATTTTCGACCCGGAGGCGGAAACCGGCTTTCTGCCCGAAGCCATTCGCCGCATCGTGAAATCGGTCGGACCCGAGGTTGCGGTTCTGGGTTTCGCTGGCGCTCCTTGGACTTTGGCCTGCTACATGGTAGAGGGCCAGACGAAGGAAGGATTCGCTACGGTGAAGCAGTTCCTTTATCAAGAGCCGAAAACGTTTCGTGAATTGCTCCACCGCATCGCGCAGGCCACGGTTCCGTATCTCAAGGCCCAGATCGCGGCAGGGGCAACCGCAATCCAATTGTTTGACACTTGGTGCGGCGAGTTGAATTTGGAGGATTATCAGGAGTCGGCGCTCCCTGCGGTGCAAGAAGTCATCTCAGAAATTTCCGGTTCCGTTCCGGTCATTTACTATACGAAGGCTTCGCCGCACCTTCTGCTTGCGGCGGCGCGCTCGGGAGCAAATGTGCTGAGCGTGGATTGGCGCATGGAGCTCGGCGAAGTTCGCGAAGCGCTCGGACCCAAGATCGCGCTCCAGGGTAATGTCGACCCAGCTGTATTGCTCGGTCCGGCGGAGAAGATCCGAGAAGTTACCCTGGGCACGATCCATTCGCTCGCTGGGCGCGGGCACATTCTCAATCTTGGGCATGGCATACTGCCCAATACGCCCGTGGAGAATGCGCAACTTTTTGTGGAAACCGGGCAGGCGCTGCTGCCGGAGATGCGCCCTGCGGCGCACTCCCGGTAAGAAGGCCATCGCGATGACGCTCGCCTATCCCACACTTCAGCAAATGCGCGACGAGCTTCGCGTCGGCGAAGAGTTTCTTGCAAAGTACAATCGCCCCGGACCGCGATACACGAGCTATCCCACGGCGCCCGTTTGGAACGACTCGTTCGGCCCCGCGGATCTGGAAAACGTTTTCGAAGAGGCCGAAAGCGCGAAAACACCTGTTTCGCTTTACATGCATATTCCCTTCTGTGAGAGCCTGTGCCTGTTTTGCGCTTGTAACGTAGTGATTCAGAAAAACAAGAGCGTCGCGCCGCCGTATCTCGATGTACTGAAGCGCGAAACCGAGCGCGTCAGCCGCAGCATTTCGAAAGACAGACCCGTGGTGCAATTTCACTGGGGCGGTGGCACGCCGACCTACCTTTCCCCCGAACAGATCGAAGATCTCTTCGAATTTACGCGCGAACGTTTCCACTTCGCGCCGGATAGCGAAATCGGCATCGAAATCGATCCACGCGTTACGTCTCTCGCACACCTCGAAACGCTTCGCCAGCTGGGCTTTAACCGCTTAAGCATGGGTATCCAGGATTTTCATGCGGATGTGCAGAAAGCCGTTCACCGCATTCAGCCCTACGAAATGACGCGCAACCTGCTTTTCAGCGCGCGCCGACTCGGCTTCGACAGCATCAACGTAGACTTAATCTACGGCCTGCCGTATCAGACGCCGGAAACTTTTGCGCACACGGTCGACCAAATCATTGGTCTCAGCCCGGATCGCGTCGCACTTTTCAGTTACGCGCACGTTCCGTGGCTGAAAAAACAGCAGGGTTCCTTCATCGCGCATCTTCCCGAAGGCATGGTGAAGTTCGGGATTTTCCGTACCGGGCTGCTCAAATTTGTGGAAGCCGGTTACCTGTACATTGGTATGGACCATTTCGCGAAGCCGGGCGACGAACTCGCTGTTTCGCAGCAAAATCGCACGCTGCACCGCAATTTTCAGGGGTACACGACGAAAGCGGGCGCGGACCTCTATGGCCTGGGCATCACCGCGATTAGCGGCATTCAATCCGCTTACGCACAAAATTATCGCGACATTCCGTCCTGGCAAAAAGCGGTGGAAGAACGCGGCCTCGCCACTATGCGCGGCTACCATCTCTCGGGAGAAGACCGCCTGCGCCGAGCCGTCATCAGCCGGCTGCTTTGCCACACCGTTGTGGTCAAAGACGAAATTTCGCGCGAGTTTGGTGTCGATTTTGACGAATACTTCGCGGAAGAGCTGCGGCGCTTCGAGCCGTTCCGCGAAGATGGCCTGGTGCTCTTGGAACGCAACGAGATTCGCGCCACCTGGCTCGGGCGCATATTCATTCGCAACTTGGCGATGGTTTTTGATCCCTACCTTGAAAAACAGCAGCTCGCGGCCAAACCGCTTTTCTCCAAAACGCTCTGAGCTCGCAAGGATGAGCACCTCACCGTGACCCGTCAGGTTCAAGCCTTAGTGGTTGGCGGTGGCATCTCCGGATTGGTCTGCGCGTACGCGCTGCAAAAGGCAGGCGTCGAGGTTTTGCTCATCGAGGCTTCGCCACGGCCGGGCGGCGTTATCAACTCGATCAGACGCAACGGCTACTTGCTGGAACTGGGTCCGCAAAGCTTCAGTGGAACTGCGCAACTCAGGAGCCTGTGCGCGGAACTCGGCATTGCCGATCAGCTTCTCGAGGCTCCGCCGCGCGCTCCCCGCTATGTTCTGGTTGATGGCAAGCTGCAAGCCGTGCCGCTGAGTCCGCCGGCATTTTTCACAAGCTCGTTGATCGGCCCCACCAAATGGGCGCTGGTGCGCGACATTTTTGGGAAAAGCGTGCCGCCCGAAGGTGACGAATCCGTCGCCGCCTTCATCCGCAGGAAATTTTCTAAGCAACTTCTCGACCGGCTGGTCGGGCCTTTCGTTTCGGGCGTCTACGCGGGCGATCCGGAAAAACTCAGCCTCCGCAGCGCATTCCCCATGCTCTACGAAGCCGAAAAGGCTTGCGGCAGCATTGTGCGAGGCATGTTTCGCGTGGCGAAAAACAAACAGGTTCCGCGCGAGCGGCCCACACTGAATACGTTTCGCGAAGGTAACGAAACGCTCGTGCGCGCGCTGGCGAGCAAGCTCAGCTCGACAATTCTGACGCAAACGCGTGTCGCAAATCTGGATCAACAAAAGGACGGGGCATTCCTCGTGTCTCTCGAGGGAGGCAGCAACGATTCCGTCTCCACTGCGTTCGTGATTCTCGCTACACCAACCAACGTGACGGGAGACCTTCTCTCACAGCTCGATTCTCGGTTCGACTCACTTTTTGCACCGATCGAATACGCCGCAGTCGCGGTTGTTTCGCTCGGCTACGCGACGAGAGATGTGGGCCACTCGCTCGCGGGCTTTGGCTTTCTCGTTCCGCGCTCGGCTGGCCTGCGCATTCTCGGCACGGTGTGGAATTCGTCGCTCTTTCCAGGCCGTGCGCCGGAAGGTTACGCTCTCCTCACGACCTTCGTTGGCGGGGCTACGGATCCCACTGCAGCAAAGCTGAGTCCGGAAGAAGCATCCGAACTCGCTCATCGCGAGATTGCTTCTCTGCTTTCCATCAAGAGCACGCCTACGTTTTGCAACGTCACGGTCTGGCCGCGCGCGCTACCGCAATACAATCTGGGCCATGGTGATCGGCTGGCTTCCATCAACAAGAATCTGGCGCCTTTCCCGGGAATTTTCTTGACGGGCAATTATTTCCGCGGGCCGGCTATCGGTGCCTGCGTAGAACAAGCGTTGGCGGTCGCGGAGGCGGTGAAAGCAAGGCAGACTGAAGTGCGCTGAAAACCGCTTACTTGAATTTCCCATACCGCAACGCCAAACGCACCTCGCGGCGCTTGCCCGCCTCGTGAAATCTTCGCTTCTCTTCCTCGGTGGTCAGAATCAGCGGCGGCACATGCTTTGGCAGTCGCGTGTGTTCATCGATGGCCACGAAAGTAACGAACGCCGAAGTGGTGTGCTTCTTCTCACCGGTCAGCACATTTTCCGAGTACACTTCCACGCCCACTTCGAGCGAGGTTTGGAAAACACGGTTGACCTGCGACTTCAGGATCACAATTTCGCCTAGGTTCACCGGGTTGCGAAAATCAATGTAGTCTACTGACGCGGTCACCACGTAACTGCCCGAATGCCGGTGCGCGGCCATCGCCGCGGCCATATCCACCAAATGCATCACCTGGCCGCCAAGCAGCTTCCCGAGTGGATTCGTCTGCGCGGGCAAAACAATTTCTGTCATCTCCGATTGCGACGCGCTCACGGGTTTGCCTTCCAGGACCGCTTCCCCGATTTCGCTCTCCTTCTTCTTTCGTTTCATGCAAACCTCATCTCCACTCAGGTTTGGCTGTTTTCCGCGCTAGCGTATAATAAGGGAGGTTCCCATAAGCGAACAAATGTCGGAACACATGGCCGAATCAACGACAGGACAAAAGAAATCCCGCCGCCAGTTGCTCGAAGAGTTTGTGGCCAAAAAGCCCGACGACGCCTTCTCGCGCTACGGCCTTGCACTTGAGTGCATGAACTGCGGTGACTCTGCCGCAGCGGATGAACATTTTCGCGCGCTTCTCGTGCACAATGCCGATTACATTCCCACCTATCTTATGTACGGCCAGCTCTTGGCGCGCGAATCGCGCATCGAAGAAGCCCGCCGTGTGCTCTCCTCGGGCATCGAGGCCGCCACGAAAGCGGGTAATCAACACGCTTGCTCCGAAATGGAGGCGCTCCTGAACAACCTATCCTGATTTTTGTCGAGTTCAGTCTTCTAAGGTGGGCAAAGTCTTCAGCACTTCTGCGGCGCGCGGCCGGCTGCGCACGGCTTCGTCCTTCCGAATTTTCCCATCGCGGAAGATCAGCACACGCTTGGCAAATTCCGCGATATCGTGCTCGTGCGTGACCATAACAATGGTCAAGCCCTTGTCGTTCAGCCCTTGAAACACTTCCATGATCTCGACCGAAGTGCGGCTGTCCAGATTGCCCGTCGGCTCGTCGGCCAGCAGAATCGAAGGCCGGTTCACGAGGGCCCGCGCCACCGCTACGCGCTGTTGCTGCCCGCCAGACATTTGCGAAGGAAAATGCTCGGCACGGTCTGCCAATCCAACCATCGCCAACGCCTCCACGGCCCTGCGATGGCGCTCTTCTTTGCTGACTTTGGAATATAGCGTTGGCAATTCCGTATTCTCGAGAGCCGTGGTGCGGGCCAGCAGATTGAAGCCCTGAAAGACAAATCCGATCTTCTGATTGCGGATGAGCGCCAGCGCACGCTTGTCGTGCTGCGAAACATCCACGCCTTCCAGCAAATATCGACCGGAACTGGGCCGGTCCAGACAGCCGAGAATATTCATGAACGTGGATTTGCCGCTGCCGCTCGCGCCCATCACAGCTACAAATTCGCCGGGTTGAACCGCCACGCTCACGCCGCGCAGCGCATGCACACGTGTTTCGCCTAGCTCGTAATATTTGTGGATATCTTCCACGCGAATTACTGCGGTTTCTGCAGCAGTCAACGCCCTTGTGGATTGGTTGATAGCCGGCATCGATTCCAGTGAGGACACAGTGCAACTTTCCCGCGCGACAAGAGCCTAGCGTGGGCCTCCGGGTCCCGCCGGAGCGGTGGACTTCGGCATCACCGTCCGAACCACCAGTTCATCGCCTTCCCTCAGATCCCCGTGAAGGACAGAAGTTATCTCTGTGTAAGCATGGTCGGTGATACCCAGCGCCACTTTTACCGGCTCAATAGAGTTGTCGCGATGGAGTTTCCAGACCACCGCGTTGTCGGCGCGGGGCGTACGCGACTGAGTCGTGCTTGGTCCCGTGGCCGTGGTCCTTTCCGCGGCAGCAACCTCATTGCTTCCCAATCTTCGCTCACCGCCTTCGATGCCGTACTGCTTGTAAAGCGCGAGAATCTCCTCCTGGGTCATGGACGGCTTGTAGCGCAGTGCCGTGTTCGGGAGCTTCAAAACGTTTTGCACGGTGGCCACGGGAATGGTGACGTAAGCGGTCATTCCAGGAAACAGCTTCAAATCGGGATTCGCAAAATCGATGATCGTGTCGTAGGTGACTACGTTCTGCACCGTGGTTGCGTTCATGCGCACCTGGCTGACCACGCCGTGAAACGCCTCTTTCGGGAACGCGTCGACCTTGAACGTCACTTCTTTGCCGACCTGGATGTTGCCAACGTCAGATTCGTCGGTCTTGGCGTAAACCTGCATTTTCTTCAGGTCTTGCGCGATGGTAAAAATCGTTGGTGCTTGCAACGATGCCGCCACGGTTTGGCCGACATCCACGTTGCGCGCGACCACCGTCCCATCAATCGGCGAACGAATCACCGTGTAATTCAAATTCGTCTGAGCGACCGCCAGTGCGGCTTCTTTCTGGCTGACCTGAGCCTCCGCCTGCGTCACGTTCGCTTGCGCGCCCCCGACGGCGGCATTCGCGGAATCGTAGTTGGCCTTCGCCATGTCCAACTGCTGTTGGCTCATAACACCGTCTTTGGTGAGTCCGACGGTGCGATCATAGTCGGCCTTCGTTTGCACCAGCGCTGCCCGGGCTTTTTCTAGATTTGCCCGGGCAGCGATCAAGTTCGCTCTCGCGTTCTCCAAGTCCGCGGTTGCTTGCTGCACGGCTCCCTTGAACAACGCGGGATCAATCAGCGCAACGAGATCGCCTTTGTGCACGCGCGAATTAAAATCCACGAAAAGTTTGGAAATTGTTCCCGAGACCTGCGAGCCCACTTGCACGGTGATGACCGCGTTAATTGTTCCCGTAGCTTCTACAACGTCGTGGATGTCGCCGCGCTCGACTTTCGCGGTAAAGTGCTGCGGATGGCTGCCGCTGCTCAGCATGATTCCGGCAACCACTCCCGTCACGATTCCGGTCCCGGCAAGGACCAGCCATTTGGTTTTCGTTTTCATCACAAGTCCAAGGGTCCAGCATCCAGGCGCATCATTCGTATCGCAGGGCTTCGATGGGATCCAAATGAGAGGCCTTTTGCGCAGGGTAATAACCGAAAAACACGCCTACGGCGACCGAGAACAACGCCGCAACCACCACCGCTTCGATGGACATCTGCATCTGCCACTTCAGCGTCTGGCCTACCAGGTAAGAACCGACGATTCCACCGAGAACGCCGGCGCCACCTCCCGCGAGACTCAGCATCACCGACTCGCCCAAGAACTGTAATTGGATTGCTCCTTCGGTTGCGCCCACGGCCACCCTTACTCCGATTTCGCGCGTCCGCTCGGTGACGGAAACCAGCATCACGTTCATGATGCCGATCCCGCCGACGATCAGCGAAATCGAGGCAATAGCAATCAGGAGCACTGTGAGCGTTTTGCTGGCCTCCAGTTGCGCCTGGATGATGTCTTCGGGATTGCGAATGTTGAAATCGTCCTCTTCTTCCGGACGAAGATGATGACGGTCCCGGAGTATGGCCGCCGCTTCCTGTCCCGCCGGCTTCACAGCCTCCTGCGAAACTGCCGAGCACAAAATGTCGTCTAACCAGGAATTGCCACTGATCTTTTTCATTGCCGTGGTATACGGCATGAGAATCGTGTCGTCCTGGTCTTGGCCAGAAACCGACAGCCCTTTGGGCAGGAGCGTGCCAACGATCTTGCAGGGCATGTCCTTGACTCGCATCACCTTCCCGATGGGGTCCTCCACTCCGAAAAGCTGTTCCCGGACGGTCCGCCCGATCACGCATACGTCAGCGGATCGCTCGACGTCGTCCTCTGTGAAGGCCGCGCCTTGATCGATGTACCAGCGCTTAATGTCGAAGTATTCCGGCGAAACTCCGCGATATCCCGTGTACCAGTTCTGATTCCCGTAGATGATCTGGACCGTGCCGTCCACGTTCGGCGAAACGCTCTTAATTAATGACACTTGATTTTTGATCGCCACAGCATCGCTCATTACCAGCGTCTTCGTGCCATGCGCGCCGGTGCGTCGGCCGTTGACGGCGCGCCCGCCTGCCTCAATCCACACAAAATTATCGCCCAGGTTATTGAGCTGCTGCTCGACGCGCGCCTGCCCGGCTTTGCCGATGGCCACCACGCAAATCACTGCCGCGATGCCGATCGTGATGCCCAATACGGTGAGCACGCTACGCATTTTGTTGCGCATCAGCGCGACAACGGCAGACCGCAAGAGCGCGGCGTAATTCACTTCTCCTCCCAGTTTTCCTTAGAACCGATTCTGAGTTTTCCGAGATAAATGGAAGATAAATCGGAAACCCATAAAAAATGTGAAAAAGAGTCCGGCCATTATTTTTCCACCAAAGAAGAATCATTACCAGCATGAGAACGGTTTGGTATGATGAGGTGAGGGGTTATGCGGCCAGAACGCATTCCACTTTTTCCGTTAAACGTGGTTCTCCTGCCCGGCGCCCCGCTGCCTCTGCATATTTTTGAGCCGCGCTACAAAGAAATGGTGAAAAGCTGTCTCGACGAAAAATCGGAATTCGGCATGCTTCTCTCCTTGCCAAAAGGAGTTGCGCTGGTGGGTTGCACGGCGGAGATTGTGGAAGTGGTGAAGCGCTATCCGGACGGGCGCATGGACATCGCTACCTTGGGCCGCGCCCCTTTTCGAGTGGTTGAACTGTTGTCGCAACAGCCCTTGCTGGAAGGACAGGTGGATTACCTGGAGGACCGGGGAGCCCCGGGGAATCCAGTTGTTCAGCGCCAACTCGTCGAACTTTACGAGGCCTGTCACACGCTGATTTTCGAAGATTATCCCAAGAACCTCGAAGGCACGCCCGTGGACGAACTTTCCTATCACATCGCGAGCACGCTGCCGATGGACCTCTTATGGAAGCAGCAAATCTTGGAATTGCGTTCCGAGCAAGACCGGCAAGAGCGGCTGTTGGGATATCTTCGCGAGTGGGTACCGCATCTCCAGAATAGTAAAGCCATGCGCCAGCGTGCTGGAGGCAACGGACACGCACTGAATTAATTCTTTATGCGGTCCTTCCCCGCTGGACCGCGGAACGGGACGCCGAATGACGGCTAACATATCGTCGCAAGCTTCAGGCCAATCCTCGGGAAAGCCCAGACCACGCACACTGGGCGAACTCAAGCGCATCCCGGATTTCGACCTTCGGAGCGCTTCACGCTCCGTGAAAGACGAAATTCGCGGCAATCTGCTGCGCGCACTGGAAAAGGGGGAAACGCTCTTCTCTGGCGTGCACGGTTATGAAGACACGGTGATTCCGCAAATCGTAAACGCGCTGCTCTCGCGCCACAATTTCATTTTGCTGGGCCTACGCGGTCAGGCGAAAAGCAGGATTTTGCGGGGTTTGATCAATCTGCTCGATCCGGAGATGCCGGTTATCGCGGGCTGCGAAATCAATGACGATCCGTTCAAGCCCATCTGCCGGGCTTGCCGCGAAAAAATCGCTGTTGAAGGCGACAACACGCTACTGGCCTGGATGCCACGCGAACATCGCTACGTCGAGAAACTTGCCACGCCGGACGTTACTATGGCGGATATTCTGGGCGACGTCGATCCGATACGCGCCGCGCGCGGCGGCCGCGATCTTTCCGACGAACTCACCATTCATTACGGGCTCTTGCCGCGCGCCAATCGCGGTATCTTTGCCATCAATGAATTGCCGGACCTGGCCGGAAAAATCCAAGTCGGGCTTTTTAACATCATGCAAGAAGGCGACATCCAGATTAAGGGCTACCCGCTGCGCTTACCCCTGGATGTGCTTCTGGTGTTCACCGCGAACCCGGAGGATTACACGGCGCGCGGAAAAATTATTACGCCGCTGAAAGACCGCATCGGAGCAGAGATCCGCACGCACTATCCTTCGACGCTGGACGAAGGCATGCGCATCACGGCGCAAGAGGCCTGGGTGGGGCGCGATCCAAATCGCAAAGTGGAAATACCGGCATACCTGCGAGAGGCCGTGGAAGAAATTGCGTTTCAGGCGCGAGAAGACAAGCGCATTGACCGCCGCTCGGGCGTGAGCCAGCGGCTGCCGATCACCACGCTCGAGAGCGTGGTGAGCAGCGCGGAACAGCGTGCGGCGCGCATCGGAGAAAAATCCACCGTGGCGCGAGCGGCGGATGTCTACGCGGCGCTCCCGGCAATCACCGGAAAAATGGAACTGGAATACGAAGGCGAGCTGAAAGGCGCGGACACCATTGCCCGTGAACTGATTCGCACGGCATTCGGGCGCGTGTTCAGCAAGCATTTCACGGATGTGAATTTTCAGCCCGTCATCCAATGGTTCGAACTGGGCGGCGAGCTGAAGCTTCCGGAGTTAGCTGGTGCGCCGGAGCGCTGCCAGCAGCTTTCGAAGATTCAAGGGCTGATGGACCATATCGGCAAGCTCGGCGTTCACGATCGTAAGAACGCAGGGGAAGCTGCGGCGGCCGCGGAAATGATTTTGGAGGGCTTGTGGGCACATCGCCGCATTGGGCGCAGCGAAGAGCGGGGTTTTCACGCCGAGAAGCCCAAGCAAGCGGAACATCGCGAGCGGGAATTTCCGGGCGGGCGGCCGCCGAGGCGGCAGTACAATTAACCACCGGAAGGAACGGTCGTTATTTCGCGGAGCATCACGACGAGGAATTTTCCTTATCAAGGATAACTGAGCGGCGCGCACCATGAAATTCGTCAAGTTTGGAAAATACACAGGGGAACCGGCTGACGCCATCGATTTGGAGGAACTGGTGAAGCGCCTGGGGAATTTCTTCCTGCAAAGCGGATTCGAATCGCAATTTTACGGCGTTTCGCAGATGGACCCGCAGCGCTCGATGGAAGCGCTGCGCGAAGCGATTTTGCGAGCGCTTCAAGAGGGCGACCTCTTGCCGGACAGCGCGATGAGCGATGAACTGCGGGAGATGTTGAATGACCCCAACGCGATGAGTAACGAAGCGGTGAAGGATTTGCTGGACAAGCTAACGGAGCGCCTCGCCAACGAGGGTTTCATTAATCCACGCCAGCCTCCGCAAGTAACTCCGCCTCCGCACACCTCGGCGCGCGGGCAAATTGGCCAGCCTCAGGACCGAACGGAAGCGCGCTTTGAAATCACGGACAAGACTATCGATTTTTTGGGATTCAAAACGCTCCAGGACTTGCTCGGATCGCTCGGGCGAAGCAGCTTTGGGCGGCACGACACGCGCGACCTGGCAACCGGCATCGAGTCGGGCGGCATTTCCCGCCCATACGAATTTGGCGACACCCTGAACCTGGATATCAGCGGGACGCTCTTCAACGCCGTGCGGCGCGAAGGCGTGAAAGTCCCCATTGAAATGACTTATTCGGACCTGATGGTGCATCAGTGCGAATACCAAAGCTCCTGCGCCACGGTCGTAATGCTCGACTGCAGCCACAGCATGATTCTCTACGGGGAGGACCGCTTTACGCCGGCAAAGCGCGTGGCCATGGCGCTGGCCCACCTGATTCGCACGCAGTATCCCGGTGACACTCTCAGCCTCGTCTTATTTCACGACTCCGCGGAAGAAGTGCCGCTCGCGGAGTTGGCGCGCGTGCAGGTGGGCCCCTATTACACCAACACGCGCGAAGGCTTGCGCATGGCGCAACGCATCTTGCTGCGCCAGAAGAAAGACATGCGGCAAATCGTCATGATTACCGATGGAAAGCCTTCCGCGCTGACACTAGAGGACGGGCGCATTTACAAAAATGCTTTCGGCCTCGATCCCTTCGTAGTGGGGCAAACGCTTGAAGAAGTGAACAAGTGCAAGCGCGCGGGAATTATGATTAATACCTTCATGCTGGCGAGTGACTACTCGCTGGTGAATTTCGTGCAGAAGATTACGCAGATGTGCCGGGGCAAAGCGTACTTCACCACTCCTTACACGCTGGGACAGTATCTATTGATGGATTACATGTCCCGCAAGACCAAGCAAATCCACTAAGATCGAAACCCCCATAGCGCGTCACCGGCGTAGGAGTGAATGGTGAGCCGTGTGAGGAGCATTGTAAGGCTGCAGAAGTGTCGTTATACTTCGCGCCGTATTCCGAGCGGCTGGTCTCGAGCTCGCATAAATGAGGTCATGGCGATGATCCGCACGAAACCAACAGTCTTGGTCTTAGCCCTCTTGGTCGCGACTTCCGCGGCAGGACAGTCCCAGGAAGTCAAAGAGAAGCAGGAAGCGCCGGCTGCGATGAGCAAAGACGGCAAGAAATTGTTTGGCACGATGGAAGCGTTGCGATTGGCGCGCGTTTTCTCACCGAGAATTTCTCCCGACGGCTCGCGTGTGGCGTACCTGGTCGCCGAAAACACATTGGAAAAAGACAAACCGTGGAAATCGGTGACCCAGCTATGGGTCGTGCCAACCACTGGCCCGGCCAGTGCTTCGCGGCAATACACGCGTGGCGAGGAAAGCGTTTCGGATGTCGAGTGGTCCCCTGACAGCAAGCTCGTGGGCTTCTTGATGAACGGCGGCGATGAAAAAGACAAAAGGCAGCAGGTTTGGTTTATGTACGTGGACGGCGGAGAGCCCTGGCAAGTGACCAAACATAAATCCGGCGTGCGCTCGTTCGAATTCTCGCCGGACGGGAAGACCTTGCTCCTGGTGGCAACTGTGCCAGAGAGTGAGGACCAAGAGAAACGCGCGAAAAACAAAGATGACGCTGAAGTGGTGGACCGCGATTTCAAGATGGGTCAGCTCTGGACCTGGGACATCGCCGCGAGTCAGGAAAAACAAATTACCAAGGACGATTTTACCGTCAGCGATCCACGCTGGTCGGCGGACGGGAAACACGTCACATTTACGAGCAACCCGACGCCGCGGCTTGATGATGGCAGCCTCCAGACCGCCTGGGTGCTGGATGTTGTGAGCGGAAAACAACGCAAAGTATCAGACACAACTGATTTCACACACACGGCACGGTGGTCACCCGATGGAAGATGGATTGCCTATCTGGTCAGTCATGGAGCTCCCTTCCTCCAGACGAACTTGTTCGTGGCCAGCGCCGAAGGAGGCAAGGAGAAGAAATTGACCAATGGGTTTGAGCTAAACGCGGGTGAGCCAGTTTGGGGAGCCGATGGCAAAAGCGTGTACTTTAGCAGCAATGCGCGCGAGGCAATGGAAATTTTTGCAGCAGATGTTATCTCTGGAACGGTGCGGCAACTCACAGACAAGTCCGGCGTGCTGAATCTCGGCGAGATCAGCGCGGACGGCCAGACCGCCATTGGAACTTGGAGCGACCCGGGACATCCTGCGGAAGTTTTCCGGAGTGATTTGAAGTTCAGCGCGATTCGGCCGATCACAAACCACAATGCGTGGTTGGCGGAATACGCGCTTGGCGGCACAGAAGTAATGAAATGGAAGAGCAGCAAGGACGAAATGGAAATTGACGGCATTGTGACGAAGCCGGTGGATTTTGAGGCTTTACGGAAGTATCCGTTCTTGCTAAATCCACACGGTGGACCGACGGCAGCGTCGTTGCTGACATTCAATCCAACCGAACAAATCCTTGCGGCGAATGGATATCTCGTGCTGGAACCAAATTTCCGCGGCTCGACGGGACGCGGAGAAAAATTCTCGGGCGCGAACCAGAACGATTGGGGCGACGGCGATTACCAGGACGACATGAGCGGCGTACAAGCGATGGTGGACAAGGGCTGGGCCAATCCAGAGAGATTAGGAGCATTCGGCTGGTCGTATGGCGGCTTCATGACCATGTGGATTGACACGCAAACGGACAGGTTCAAAGCCATTTCGCCAGGGGCAGGATTGCCGGACCTTTACTCCATGTATTCGCAAACCGACATACACCGGTACATGACCCTGTTCTTGGGCAACAAGGAGCCGTGGGACAATTTCCAGGGATACTGGGACCATTCGCCGATGAAGTACATCGAGAATGTAAAGACGCCAACCATGATTCTGCACGGACAGGCGGACACGCGCGTGCCAATTCCACAGTCGGAAGAGTTCTACCGCGCACTTGTCGAGCGGCATGTCCCGGTAGAATACGTGACCTATCCAAGAGAAAACCACGGATTCACGGAGCCCAGACACATCCAAGACCGTTGGCAGCGGTACCTCGTGTTTTTTGGAAAATATCTGAAAAACCCGCCGCAGACCGAGCCGAAGGAAGTCCTTGACCATTTGAGCAAGGATCTGCCCTAAAAAAAAGAGAAGCCCTTTCGCTAGGCCTGATTCGCTGGTACGCACACTTTCTCCGGCGCAGCTTTGACATCATCGCCTTTCGGAGTATGTTTAATCAGTAAGCTGCTCCAGTCCAGTGGGAGGATTTGATGATTCGTCGTTGTGGTTCAATTGTTGTGTGTTCTCTTTTTCTGGGATTTTTTATCGCTGGCTGCCAGGGCCAGAAATCCGCGGACCAGCAGAGCGAGCCGGATGCGACTGCAACCTCCGCTCCATCCGCGGCGGAATCCGCCAAGAGCGCCGTGAAAAGGGCGCTTGAACCGAAGCCCTTGGTCGTTCCCGCAGACACGGTGATTGCCGTCGTGCTCGACCAAGCCATCAGCTCCAAAAGCGCCCATCCTGGCGACAAGTTTTCCGCCACCGTCGAAAACCCGATAGAAATTGAAGGCAAAGTGGCTATTCCTAAAGGCGCGCGTGCTGACGGTGTGGTGAGAGACGCCAAGGCAGCTGGACGTTTCAAGGGCGGCGCCACCCTCGCGCTCGAATTGACGAGCATCACCGTTGCGGGTAGAGACTACGAAGTTCAAACGTCTTCCGCCGCCCAGTCCAGCAAGGGCAAGGGCAAGCGCACTGCCGCCATGGTTGGCGGCGGGGCTGCCGGAGGCGCAGCGATTGGCGGGATTGCCGGTGGCGGCAAAGGCGCGGCCATCGGCGCCCTCATCGGCGCAGCTGCTGGCACCGGAGGCGCAGGATTAACTGGAAACCGCGATATCACGTTCGGAGCAGAAACCCCCCTCGACTTCAAGCTTCTTCAACCTGTAAAGATTCGCGAAAAGTAGCTTCGAGATTCCTGGCTTTTTCTTCCGGCGCTCCGCTGCTCGATCGGCGGAGCGATTTTCTTGTTCGCTTATAAGATATGTGCATAAATAATGCAACACACGTATAATGGGTGTTCAGGAGGCAGAACACCTATGCCCAGACCGAAGGGGAGCGCCGATCTGTTGGAAGACCGGCGCAGGCGAGCTTTGGCGTTGCTGCGTGCTGGTTACTCTCTCCACGAAACGGGACG
>Ga0209153_1000236_pt1 | contig 29357 bp, 30 predicted proteins | sample GraSoiAngelo_120_FD_185877 | JGI IMG/M metagenome (GOLD analysis project Ga0209153, IMG submission 185877) | Grasslands soil microbial communities from the Angelo Coastal Reserve, California, USA - 14_0919_09_20cm (SPAdes) (version 2) | ecosystem: Environmental > Terrestrial > Soil > Grasslands ... | reverse complement strand
AGTCTCGGGAGGAGCCCTGGCGCGCACAAGCAGCGTCGCCCCGTCAATCAAGATCAAATCCAAATTTTCGGGGAAAAGGGTCGACACAATTTTTAGAGCAGGGCTTCACCGCCCTGCTCTTTTTTCTTTAGAGCAGGGTTTCGCCGCCCTGCTCTTTTTCGAGACGATCTTGCGATACCTCGATGACGGCTTCCGCCAATCCGATCCAGCAAAGTTTTGAACGCGTCGCCGAGCGCTGTGAGGATTTGACGCCGCTCGTCTATCACCGCCTGTTTCGTGAACACCCCGAGGCACAAGCCATGTTTCGCAGCGAACGCGGCGAGCTGGTGAAGGGTTCGATGCTGGCGTTAACGATCGAGGCGATCCTGGATTTTGCCGGCGACCGCAGGGGGAGTTTTCGCTTGATCGAGTGCGAAGCGGCATCGCACGATGCTTACGGCACGCCGCGCGAATTGTTTGTCGCGTTCTTCGGCGTGATCGCGGCGACCTTGCGCGAGGTGCTGGGCATCGACTGGTCGCGGGAGATCGACGCGGCGTGGCAGAAACTGCTGGTCGAACTCAACGATGTGATCGTTCAGCCCCAAGCACAAATGCGATGGCGTTGGCCGAAGGCCTAATGCCGGGTGCCTGCAAAGCAAGTGGCGCGAACTACCCGAGTGTGAGAAACTGTCCTCCTCCGGCGGCGCATGCAATGACGCCGTCGGTGACAAAAACGTGGCAAACAGGGAGCGAGTGATGTCCGGGACCGACAAATCCTCAACGACCAGGCGCGAACTTCTTCAGGCGGCGGCGAGCGCCGGCGCGGCGACAACCCTGCTCGGTGGGCTGGGCGTGAATCCCGCGATGGCAGCGGAAGTGGGACGCTCAGAGAAACCATTGAAGGCCGCATTCTCCAACGCGGGCCTGCAGGCCACCTGGTGCGCCCAGGGCAAGCAGGCGGCCGAATGGTGGGGCAAGCTGTTCAACGTCGAGGTCACCTGGTTCGACGGCCAGCTCGACGCCGTCAAGCAGCGCGCGGCCATCGACAACATGGCCTCGCAGAAATGGGACTTCGTCGCCATCCAGGCGTTCGGCATCGGCACGCTGACCCAGCCCGTGCAGAAGATGATCGATGCCGGCACTCCCGTGATCGACATGGACACGCTGATCGCGCCACTCGACCAGATCAACGTCCACGCGTTTCTCGCCCCCGACAATGAATTCATGGGAGCCTCGGTGACGCAGGCGCTTGTCAACGCCATCGGCGGCAAGGGCAAAGTGATCATGACGCAGGGCGCGCTCGGCCATACCGGCGCGCAAGGCCGCGCCAAGGGCTTCAACACCGTGGTGAAGCAGTTTCCAAACATCGAGGTGCTCGATACCCAGCCCGCGGATTGGGACGTGTCGAAGACGGCGCGGCTATGGGAGACCTATCTCACCAAGTATCCGCAGATCGACGCGGCCTTCTTCCACAATGACGATATGGCGCTGGCGGCCTACAACATCATGAAGGCGCACAACCGCACCAGCATCCTGATCGGCGGGGTCGACGCCATGCCTCCGGCGATCCAGGCGGTAAGCGAAGGCCGCATGTTCGCAACCGTCCGCAATCCTTCCTGCCGCATCCATGGCGGAGCCATTGTCGCCGGCGTCGCCGCGGTGACCGCGGGCGAAAAGAGCGGCAAGGGTATCCCGAAAAGCGTCGTCACGGATGGCCCGGTCGTAACCAAGGCCAATGCGGCGGGAATGCAGTGGATGGAGGATCATTTCCTGATCTGAGCCGTGATGCCGCAAGGCCGCTCGCCCATCCTCGAACTGCAAGAGATCACGAAGGCCTTCGGCGGCGTCGAGGCGCTCCGTGGCGTTGACTTCGTGCTCTCCGCCGGCGAGATCCATGGTCTCGTCGGCGAAAACGGCGCCGGCAAGAGCACGCTGATGAAGATCATCGCCGGCGTGCATACGGAGTTCTCGGGCCGTTTGTTGCTGGATGGGCGCGAGACCCGTTTTCGATCGGCGCGTGACGCGCACGCGGCCGGCATCGCCATGGTTCATCAGGAGCTCAGCGTTGCGCCTGATTTGTCGATAGCCGAGAACGTGTTTCTAGGCAGCCAGCCCACCAACCGCTTCGGCTTGGTGCAGTGGCGGCGCATGGCGCGCGAAGCCGGTGAGCAACTGGCCAGGTTCGGAATCGACGTCGATCCGCTTTCGCGGCTCGGCGACCTGCCGATCGGCCTGCAGCAGTTGATCGAGATCGCCCGCGTCCTGTTCTCGGGCGCCCGCATCATCATCCTCGACGAGCCGACCTCCGCCCTTTCGCCGCCGGAGGTGGAGCGTCTGTTTTCGACCTTGCGACGCCTGCGCGACGAGGGCACCGGCATCATCTTCATTTCCCATTTCATCGAGGACATCCTGCGTGTCTCCGACACGGTGACGGTCTTCCGCAACGGCAGGAAGGTCGCCGAGGCGCAAGCGGCCGACACCAGCAAGGCTGCCCTGATCGAGGCCATGATCGGCAAGGGCCGCGAGGCGCTCGAAGAGAGCTATACGGAGGACATCCCGCTGCCGCCACTGAGCGATCGGCCGGTGGTGTTGAAGGCAAGCGGACTTTCGCTCGCCCGCAGCCTCAAAGACGTCTCGTTCGAGGTACGGGCCGGCGAAGTGCTGGGCATCTACGGCTTTATGGGGTGCGGGCAGCTCGAGCTCGCGCGCATTCTCTTCGGCAAGCTCAGGCCCGATCACGGTGGGCTTGTCGTCGCCGGCGGCCAAGCGACCTTCGCCAGCACGGCCCAAGCCCGGCGAGCTGGCATCGCCTTCGTTTCCGAGAGCCGCCGCGACATGCTCTTCCACCAGGAGCCGGTCTACAAGAACGTCTCGGTCAGCATCCTCGATCGCATTTCGCGCCTGTTGCTGAAGCCGTCCCGCGAGCGGTTGATCGCAAGGCGGCAGGTCGAGCAGTTGCAGATCAGGCCGGCGGCCGTCGAGCTTAACCTGGGCATGCTGTCCGGCGGCAATCAGCAGAAAGTCGCGCTCGCGAAGTGGCTCTCCTATCCGCCGCGTCTTTTGGTGCTGTGTGAGCCGACGCGCGGCATGGATGTTGGTGCCAAGAGCGACGTCATCAATATCATCCGCGATCTGCGCGCGCGGGGACTGGCCATCATCGTACTCTCGACCGAGCCCGAGACGGTTCTGTCGCTCGCCGATCGCATCCTCGTGCTGCGGCGCGGCGCGGTCGTGCGCGAATTCTCCGATGAGGCGATCAGCAAGGATCGGCTGCTGGAAGCGGCATGAGGAGGCGCATGTGGTGACTGGTGAAGGCGTGACAGTATCGGCGGGGAAACGGAAACGGCCGCGCAAGATCGCCGGACTATTGCGCTCCCAGATGCGCAACATCGCGCCGTTCCTGACGCTGATCTGCTTGAGCGGTTTCTTTGCCGCGGCAAGCCCCTCTTTTGCGACGCTCGACAATGTCGGCAATATTCTGACCCAGGTTTCGGTCACCGGCATCATCGCGGTCGGCCTCACCTTCGTCATCCTTTGTGCCGAGATCGATCTGTCGATCGCCGGCATCGCCAATGTCACCGGGATTGCGGTTGCCTATTTCACCCAGCAGGAATCCTACGTGAATATCGCCAACATTCCGATGGCAGGCTGGGCCGCGATCGCACTCGCGCTGGCGCTTTGCGCGTTGCTCGGTGTCGTCAACGCGCTCGGCCTGACGGTCATCGGTATCCCCTCCTTCATCATGACGCTCGCGATGATGCAGATCGCAGCCGGCATATCGGCGCTGCTGGTTCGCGGACAGATCGCCTACAAGGTGCCCGACCTGGTCGCCACGCTCGGATCATCGTCGATCGGCGGCATTCCCTGGATCGTGATCGTCGCGGCATTGATGCTGCTCGGCGGCCATCTGGTGCTCACCTATACGCGGTTCGGTCGCTATGTTTACATGGTCGGGGGAAACCGCGAGGCGGCGGAATTTTCCGGCCTCAACGTCAATTTGATCCTTGGCAGTGTCATGGTCATAGCGGCGGTCTGCGCAGGAATCGGCGGCATGTTGGGCGTCGCGCATTTCGGCAGCGCGCAGCAGAACGAGTTCGACACTTATCTCCTGGATTCGATCGCCGCCGTCGTGGTCGGCGGCACCAGCCTGTTCGGCGGCCGCGGCGGCATCGGCAACACCATCGTCGGCCTGTTCGTGCTTGGCGTCCTCAATAACGGGCTCGATCACGTCAACATCGACAGCTTCCTGAAGATACTGATCCGCGGTCTCATTCTGCTCGCCGCGCTCATCATCAACGTCTATGCGCAAAGATTGCGGGCCAAGGCCGTCGACTAAGATGTGGGGCGCTCTTATTCCCGCTCGAGGAAACTCGATCCGACGTCGGCTTTTTTCTTGATCGGATCGTAGTCGCAATAGACGCTGTCGGCCACCAGCGTGTAGCTCGCGCTCACGGTATCCTTGTTGAGCTTGACCGAATTCAGTCCGATCACCGAAGTCTGCTTGCCATCATTCCATTTGAACGGCGTCGTGCTCTTCGCTGCTTCGCAGGCCGCGACCGCGTCCGCAAACACGTAGCTTTCGACGAACGCCTTCACCGTCCGAAGCTGCACCGCCATTCTCCAATCGATATAGAAGGCGGCGCCAAGAGCCGCGACCAGCAGGACGAAAAGTGCGATTGCTATTTTCTGAAATGTCATTGCTTCCCCCGGGGCCCTCGAAATCCAAGAATTAGAAGGGCAATCCCATCAGCTTCGACAGCCGCTCGATACTGAGATAGCCGGCATTATAGGCGAGCATGGCAAGCGCGAAAATCACCGCCGAGATCAATGTGGTCCAGATCAGCTTGCGGCCCATCCGGCTGGCGATCGGCGCACCGGGATCGGTGCCGGGCGCGCCCTCGCCGGTCTCGTGCTGGCTGCGCACGCCGAACGGCAGCGTGACGAACAGCACGACCCACCACAGCACGAAATAAATCGCAAATCCGGTTGACAGCGTGTAGGCCATCTTCCTAGGCCTGCTCGATTTCGACTAGCGCGCCGGAAAAATCCTTGGGATGCAGGAACAGCACCGGCTTGCCGTGCGCGCCGATCCTGGGCGTTCCGTCGCCGAGCACGCGCGCGCCCTCTCTGACTAGGGTATCGCGTGACGCGATGATGTCGGATACCTCATAGCAGATGTGATGGATGCCGCCGTCGGCATTTCGCTCGAGGAACTTTGCGATTGGGGACTCCTCACCCAGCGGCTGGATGAATTCGATCTTGGTGTTCGGCAGCGTCACGAACACGGTGATGACGCCATGCTCGGGCAACGGCACCGCAGGCGAGATTTCGGCGCCAAAGCCCGCGCCATAGATTTTGGCGGCCTTCTCGGCGTCCTTGACCGCGATCGCGACGTGATTGAGCCGGCCGAGCATCGTCGTCTCCGTGTTAGACCGTCAGAACGTGAACCAGGCAGAGCGGCTTCTTGCCCCACTGCTCGTTGAGCGTCGCGCGTACCGCCCGGCGAACCGATTCCGAAACCGCGTCCGGATCGCGCCGCCGCGCCCGCGGCAGGCCCTCGATCGTCGATACCACCACATCGAACACGATTTCATCGAGTTCCTCGCCGGCGGTATTCTTCTCGGGGATGCCGACAAGATCAACCTCGGGATCGTCGGCCAGTTCGCCTTGTTCGGTCATGGCGACGGCGACGTAGGCACAGCCGGCAAATCCCATTCGCCGCCGTTCGACCACGGCGCGCGATTTGGCGTCCTCCAGGATGGTTCCGTCCTTGTAGAGCCGGCCCGCAGGCAATTCAGCGATGATGCCGGGCTCGCCCGGACCAAGCTTCACCAGATCGCCGTTGCGGCAGGTCACTACCTTCGGCACGCCGGCGGCGCGCGCCAGTTTGGCATGCTCGAACAGGTGCAGCGCCTCGCCGTGAACGGGGATCAGAAGCTGCGGACGGGTCCAGGCGATGATGTCGCGCAGCTCGTCGCGGCGCGGATGGCCGGAGACATGCACCAGGTGGGTTCGATCGGTAATGACCTCGATGCCCTGTGCGATCAGGCCATTGACGATGGAGCCCACCGCCTTCTCGTTGCCGGGGATAGTGCGCGAGGAAAAGATCACGCAGTCGCCCTTGTTGAGGGTCACTTGCGGATGGTCGTCATTGGCGATCCGCGCCAGCGCCGCGCGCGGCTCGCCCTGGCTTCCCGTGCACAACGCCAGCACCTTATCGGGGGGAAAATGGCCGTAGAGGTCGGCCCCGCGGAAATCCTGGACGCCGTCGAGATGGCCGGTTTCGCGCGCCACCTGCACCACCCGCTCCATGGCACGTCCGATCACGACAACCTCGCGATCGGCGGCTCTTGCGGCGTCCGCCACCGCGCGCATCCGCGCGACGTTCGAAGCAAACGTGGTCACGGCGACGCGGCCTCTTGCCCGTTTAACCAGCTCCGTGATGGTCTTGGCGACTTCGGCCTCCGACGGCGAGCGTCCGTCGCGCACCGCATTGGTGGAATCACCGACCAGTGCCACGATTCCGGCATCGCCGAGTTCACGCAGCCGCCGTTCGTCGGTGGGCTGGCCGATGATCGGCGTCGGATCGATCTTCCAGTCGCCGGTGTGCAGCACCGTTCCAATTTCGGTGTGGACCGCAAGTGCGTGCGATTCAGGAATCGAATGCGCGACCGGAATGAATTCGACATTGAACGGGCCGATGTCGACGCGGCCGCCCGACGGCACCACCGTGACCGGGATTTTCGGTGGATTACGCTCGGACGCGCATTTGGCCTCGAATAAAGCGGCGCTGAATTTGGTCGCATAGATCGGGCATTTCAGCTTCGGCCAGAGATCCATGATGGCGCCGAAGTGGTCTTCATGGGCGTGCGTGAGCACGAGCCCGACCAAATTCTTACCTTCCTTTTCGAGGAAGCGGATATCGGGCATGATCAGATCGATGCCCGGCAGATGCTCTTCGTCGCCGAAGGAAACGCCAAGGTCGACCGCGAGCCAGGAGCGCTGATGGTGACTGCCGAGCCCGTAGATCGACAGGTTCATGCCGATCTCGCCGACACCGCCGAGCGGCGCAAACACCAGTTCATCCGGCCGCGCCATCAGCTCGCTCCCACTGATGCCACCGCTCCGAAATAGACATCGCCCGCGGTGATAGGCACGCGCGCACCGGACGACGTGCGCACGATCATGCAGCCTTGCTCGTCGAGGGTGTCGAACGTGCCTTCGATGGTCGCGCCGCCCGACTTGATGGAGACCGCCTGTCCGAGGCCCGCGGCGCGCGACAGCCACAACTTTCGGATTTCGCCGAATCCGCGGCCATTATCCCAGATGCCGCGAAATACCGCCCATCCGTCCGAGAGTGCCGCGAACAGCTCTTCCGCGCCGATCTGAACGCCGAGTGCTGCGAGCGAGGTCGCCGGCGTCGGCGTTCCCTCCGGCGCTGCGACGACATTGGTGCCGATGCCGACGACGACCGCGAGGCCATTACCCGCGATGGCCTCCGCTTCCAGCAAGATGCCGGCGAGCTTTTGCCGCCCGGCCAGCACGTCGTTGGGCCATTTCAGCGAAAAGTCCAACTCCTCCGACCCGGCCGAGCGCAATGACGCCTCGACGCTCAGCCTGCGCAGCGCCGCCTCCAATGCGAGGCCGGCGGCAAATCCGAGCGTCGCCGCGACCGCCGGCGATACTTCCATCACCTCTAGAATGCTGCAGGCGAGGTTGCCGCGTGGGGCGATCCAGGGGCGGTGCCGCCGTCCGCGTCCCGCGGTTTGCACCGACGTCACGAACCACTTTGGTCCGCGTTCGCCCTCGCGCGCGCGCGACATCGCTTCCGCGTTGGTCGAGCCGATGGAATCGAAAGCCGCGAGCCGGTAACCTGCTGACAGAGCGCGGGGACCGAGCGTGAAAGGCATTTCAGGGCTGATCCGGCTTTGCCCAATTGGTCTGGGCGAAATGTCGTTTTTTGAGCATGATCTCTTTCGAAAACCGGGGTCCTTTTCAGCAATCATACCTAGAAGAGCGACTTTGCCGCCGAACTGGCGACGCTGACAAGCGGCCCCGGATAGACAAAGAAGAAAATATTGAAGATACCCGCGACCGCCAGCACCGTGCGCAATTCGAGGCGCATCGGGTCGAGCTTTTCGAGCGGCTCGTCGAAATACATCACCTTGATGATGGTCAGATAGTAGAACGCGCCCACCACGCTCGCGAGGACGCCGATCACGGCCAGCGTGAACAGGCCGGCCTTGATGGCTGCGACGAACACGTAGAATTTTGCGAAGAAGCCCGCCAGCGGCGGGATGCCGGCGAGCGAGAACAACAGCATCGCGAAAAAGAAGGCGAGCAGCGGATTGGTGCGCGAGAGCCCGGCGAAATCGCTGATCTGCTCCAACGCCTGTCCGTTCCGCTTCATGGCGAGGATGATGGCGAAGGAACCCAGCGTCATCGCCACATAGATCGCAATATAGACAAGCACGCCCTGCGCACCCTCGACGGTTCCGGCGGCGAGCCCGACCAGTGCAAAGCCCATATGGCCAATCGAGGAATAGGCCATCAGCCGCTTGATGTTCTTCTGCCCGATGGCGGCGAACGACCCCAGCACCATTGAGGCGATCGCCACGAATACGATGATCTGCTGCCATTGCGAGACGATGCCCGGGAACGCGGTCAGCGCCGTGCGCGTGAAGACCGCGAGTGCCGCGACCTTGGGCGCGGACGCAAAGAACGCCGTCACCGGCGTCGGCGCGCCCTCATAGACGTCGGGCGTCCACATGTGGAACGGCACCGCCGAAACCTTGAAGCAGAGCCCCGCGAGCAGGAACACCAGGCCGAACACGAGGCCGACGCTACCGGTCTTCGCGGCGGCTGCGACGCCGGCAAAGCTGACGGTGCCGGTGAAGCCGTAGATCAGGGAGGCGCCGTAGAGCAGCATGCCCGACGACAGCGCACCGAGGACGAAATACTTCAGCCCGGCCTCGACAGACTTCGCGTTGTCCCGATTGCTGGCGGCGACCACATAGAGTGCCAGCGACATCAGCTCGAGGCCGAGATAGAGCATGATGAGATCGCCCGCCGAGATCAGCACCATCATGCCAAGTGTCGAGAGCAGCACCAGGATCGAATATTCGAAGATGCGCCGCGATGGGTCGGACAGGAATTCCGCCGACAGAATAAGGGTTGCCGCCGAGCCGATCAGCGCCAGGATTTTCAGGAACCTGGCGAAATCATCCACGATGAAGCTGCCGCCGAAAGTCGTGAGCTTGCCGGCCGGCAACATCCATTCCAGCACGCCGGTCAGGACGAGCAGGCAGACCGCGAGGGCGGTGACGAGTTTGGTGGTGCCCTGCCCGCGATAGGCGCCCACCATCAACAGCACCATTGCGCCGAACGCCAGCACCAGCTCCGGCAACACCGGCTGCAACGGATAACCTGCACTCTCAAAGCTCATGGCGCGTTCCCATCCTGCTGCCTGATTTTACTGCAGCAGTGCAGCGGCCTTAACGGCAGTGACCGCGGTGTTGTAGTTGTTGACGAGTTGCTGAACGGAGGCCGCCGACATATCGAGTACCGGCTTCGGGTAGATTCCGAACAGGATGGTCAGCGCCGCCAGCGGCATCAGCGTCAGGCATTCCCGGAAAGTCAGATCCTTGATGCTGATCAGCGATGATTTGACCAGCGCGCCAAAAATCACCTTGCGATAGAGCCACAGCGCGTAGGCCGCCGACAGGATCACCCCGGTGGTCGCGAACACCGCGGTCGGGATCGAGACCTTGAAGGTCCCGATCAGTGTCATGAATTCGCCGACGAAGCCGCTGGTGCCGGGCAGCCCGACATTGGCCATGGTGAAAACCATGAACACCAACGCATAGAGCGGCATCCGGTTGACCAGCCCGCCATAGGCAGTGATCTCGCGGGTATGCATGCGGTCGTAGACGATGCCGACGCAGAGGAACAGCGCGCCCGACACGATGCCGTGCGAGATCATCTGGAACACGCCGCCAGCGACGCCCTGCATGGTGCCGGCGAAGATGCCCATGGTGACAAAGCCCATATGGGCCACGGAAGAATAGGCGATCAGCTTCTTGATATCTTCCTGCATCAGCGCCACCAGCGAGGTGTAGATGATCGCGATCACCGACAGCGAGAAGATCAGCGGCGCGAAATCGTGCGATGCCAGCGGGAACATCGGCAGCGAGAAGCGCAGGAAACCGTAGCCTCCCATCTTCAATAGGATCGCGGCCAGGATCACCGAGCCTGCGGTAGGTGCCTCGACATGGGCATCCGGCAGCCAGGTATGAACCGGCCACATCGGCATCTTGACGGCGAACGAGGCAAAGAACGCCAGCCACGCCCACATCTGCAACGACCGCGGCACGGCCGCGTGCATCAGGGTCGGAATATCGGTGGTGCCCGCATTCCAGTACAGCGCCATGATCGCGAGCAGCATCAGGACGGAACCGAGCAGCGTGTACAGGAAGAACTTGAAGGAGGCGTAGACCCGGCGCGGGCCGCCCCATACGCCGATAATCAGGAACATCGGGATCAGGCCACCTTCGAAGAACAGGTAGAACAGCACGAGGTCGAGCGCGCAGAAAGTGCCGACCATCAGCGTTTCCAGAAGCAGGAACGCCATCATGTATTCACGCACGCGTATCGTGACCGACTTCCAGCTCGCGATGATGCAGAACGGCATCAAGGCGGTGGTGAGGATCACGAAAGGCAGCGAAATGCCATCGACGCCCATGTGATAGGTGATCCCGGTCGCAAGCCACGATGCCTTCTCGACGAACTGGAAATCCGGGTTCGCCGGATCGAAGCGCCAGACCAGGATCAGCGATATCGCGAAGGTGACCAGTGTAGTCCACAACGCAATCCAGCGCGAATTTCGCCGCGCCGCTTCATCCTCGCCGCGGCTGACATAGATGATCAGCGCGCCGACGATCGGCAGGAAAGTAACGATGAAGAGAATGGGCCAGGTCGTCATCACTGGCCTCCGAAGCCGAACATGAACCAGGTGATTAATCCTGCGACCCCGATCAACATCGCAAAAGCGTAGTGATAGAGATAGCCGGTCTGGATCTTCACGACGTTGCGAGTGACATCCAGTACCCGCGCCGACACCCCGTCGGGACCAAGACCGTCGATCAGATAGCCGTCGCCGACCTTCCACAGGAAGCGGCCGATCCATTTCGCCGGGCGGACAAGGATCAGATCGTAGAGCTCGTCAAAATACCATTTGTTGAGCAGGAACTGATAGAGCATCGGCTGCTGCTCGGCGAGATTGACCGGCAGATAGGGCCGCTGGATGTAGAAAATGTAGGAGACCAGAAGGCCGAGCGCCATCATCACGAACGGCAGCGGCGCGAGCAGAGCGGGCATGTTTTCCATGTCTTCCAGGATATGCGGATTCATCTTCACCGAATCCCGGAAGAACTCTTCGACGCCATGCCCGGCGAACAGTCCCTTGAACGGGAAGCCCGCCAGAATTGAGCCCGCCGCCAAGACGCCGATCGGGATCAGCATCCACAGGGGTGACTCGTGCGCAGCCTCGTAATGCTCCTCATCGTGGGGCTCGCCAAAGAAGGTCTTGAAGATCAATCGCCATGAATAGAACGACGTCAGACCGGCGGCGCCGACGGTGAGCAAATAGGCGTAGGTCGAAAACGGATTATGCGAGGCATAGGCGGATTCGATGATGGCATCCTTGGAGAAGTAGCCGGCAAACAGCGGGAAGCCGGTCAGTGCCAGCGTTCCGATGCACATCACCGCGAAGGTGTAGGGGATTTTGCGCCAAAGGCCGCCCATGTTGCGGATGTCCTGCTCGTGATGCATCGCATAGATCACCGAGCCTGAGCCCAAGAACAACAACGCCTTGAAGAAGGCGTGCGTGAACAGATGGAACATGCCGACGGAATAGGCCCCCGCCCCCATCGCCACGAACATGTAGCCGAGTTGCGAACAGGTCGAATAAGCCACGATCCGCTTGATGTCATTCTGCACGAGACCGATGGTGGCGGCGAAAAACGCCGTGGTCGCGCCGATGAACATCACGAACGCCTGCGCCGTCGGCGCGAGCTCAAACAACGGAGACAGCCGCGCCACCATGAACACGCCAGCCGTCACCATGGTCGCGGCGTGGATCAATGCCGAGACCGGCGTAGGGCCCTCCATGGCATCCGGCAGCCAGGTGTGGAGCAGAAATTGCGCCGATTTGCCCATCGCGCCCATGAACAGCAACAGGCAGGTCAGCGTCAGCGCGTCGGCGTGCCAGCCAAGGAAATCGATGGTCTTGCCGGTCAGCCCCGGCGCGCCCGCGAAGATCGTCTCGAGATCGGTCGAGCCGATCAGCGCGAAGATCGCGAAAATGCCGAGCGCGAAGCCGAAATCGCCGACCCGGTTGACGATGAACGCCTTGATCGCCGCCGCATTCGCCGAGGGCCGCTGGTACCAGAACCCGATCAAAAGGTAGCTCGCGAGGCCGACGCCCTCCCAGCCGAAGAACAGCTGCACCAGATTGTCCGCGGTCACCAGCATCAACATTGCGAAGGTGAACAGCGAGAGGTAGCCGAAGAACCGCGGCCGATACGGATCCTCGTCCATGTAGCCGATCGAATAGAGGTGCACGAGCGAGGAAATCGTATTGACCACGACCAGCATGACCGCGGTCAGCGTATCGACCCGCAACGACCACGCGACCTGCAGCTCGCCGGAATTGATCCAGGGGAACAGCGCAATCCGTGCGTCGTGGTGCAGGAAGCCGACATCGACCAGCACGAACCAGGAAAGTGCCGCGCAGATGAACAGCAATCCAGTGGTGATCAACTCGGCCGCGCGGGAACCCGCTGCCGGCGGCTCAACCGCATGATGGTCGGCGTCGCCGTGATCGCCATGCGCATCGGGTTCGTGGCTTGCGGCATGAATAACGCCAGCCTCTTCAGTGACCGGCACCTCGCCATGACCGTGCGCCTCGGCATGATGCTCGACGCTATCGCCGCCCGGGTTGCGCGCATGCGCCCCGAAAATGGAGATCAGGCCGGCCACAATGGCGCCCAGCAGCGGCAGGAAAACGATCGCCTGGACCATGTTGGGATCAGCCCTTCATCAGATTGACGTCTTCAACCGCAATCGAGCCGCGGTTCCGGAAGTAGACCACCAGCACGGCCAGACCAATCGCTGCTTCGGCAGCGGCAACCGTCAGCACCAGCAGCGCAAAAACCTGCCCGACGATGTCGCCGAGGAAGGTGGAAAACGCAACCAGATTGACATTGACCGAAAGCAAAATCAGCTCGATCGACATCAGGATGACAATGATGTTCTTGCGGTTGAGGAAGATGCCGAGGATACCGAGCGTAAAGAGAATGGCGCCGACCGCAAGATAATGCCCAAGCCCGATCGTCATCGCACCCACTCCGCGGCGTCGGCGTCCTGCAGCCCCTGCCCTGAGGCCACCTTGCGCACGGTCATGGCGAGTTCAGGCGTCCGCGCATTCTGCACATTGATGTCCTGACGCTTGACGCTCGCCTTGTGGCGCAAGGTCAGCACGATGGCGCCGATCATCGCGACCAAAAGCACCATGCCTGCGAGCTGGAAATAATGGATATAGCGCGTGTACAGTACCAATCCGAGGGCTTCGGTATTGCTGACATTGGTGGGGATTGCCGCTGTGATCGATTTGGCAACGCCGGGGTTGATGATCCAGAAGCCGACCGTCAGCAGCAATTCAAAAAGGAAAATTCCGCCGATCACGAGCCCAATCGGCAGGTACTCCAGAAAGCCCGAGCGCAGTTCGGTGAAGTCGACGTCCAGCATCATGATCACGAACAGGAACAGCGTCGCGACCGCGCCGACATAGACCACGATCAGAATCATCGCCAGGAATTCGGCGCCCATCAGCACGAACAGGCCGGCGGCGTTGACGAAAGCCAGGATCAGAAACAGCACGGAGTGCACGGGATTGCGCGACACGATCACCATCACGGCAGACGCGACGCAGACGCCGGCAAACAGATAAAAGAACAGCGCGGGAAGGATCATGCCCTCACCTCACCGGTAGGGCGCGTCGAGTTCGATCGCTTTCGCAATCTCGCGCTCCCAGCGGTCGCCATTGGCGAGCAATTTCGCCTTGTCATAATAGAGCTCCTCGCGGGTCTCGGTGGCGAATTCGAAATTCGGCCCTTCGACGATGGCATCGACCGGACAGGCCTCCTGGCACAGGCCGCAATAGATGCATTTCACCATGTCGATGTCGTAGCGCACGGTGCGGCGGGTGCCGTCGTTGCGGCGCGGCCCGGCCTCGATCGTGATCGCCTGCGCCGGACAGATCGCCTCGCACAGCTTGCAGGCGATGCAGCGTTCCTCGCCATTGGGGTAACGGCGCAGCGCGTGCTCGCCGCGGAATCGCGGCGAGATCGGGTTCTTCTCGAACGGATAATTGATTGTCGGCTTCGGCTGGAAGAAGTAGCGCATCGCGAGGAAGAACGCCGATACGAACTCAGACAGCAGGAGCGAACGAGCGGTAGCCTTGACATTGATGCTCATGGCGACCTCATTGCGGCGCGATGTTCGCGAAATGCAGCACGCCGGCGACAACAACCACCATCGCCAGCGACAGCGGCAGGAACACTTTCCAGCCGAGCCGCATCAATTGATCGTAGCGGTAGCGCGGCACGATCGCCTTCGCCATCGCAAACAGGAAGAACATGAAGAATAGTTTCAGCGCGAACCAGATCACGCCGGGCACCCAGGTGAACGGCGGCAACGCCACCGGCGGCAGCCAGCCGCCCAAGAACAGGATCGTCGCCATCGCGCACATCGTGGTGATCGCGACATATTCGCCGAGCATGAACAACAGATACGGCGTCGAGCCGTATTCGACCATGAAGCCCGCAACCAGCTCGGATTCGGCTTCCACCAGATCGAATGGCGGGCGGTTGGTTTCCGCCAGCGCCGAGACGTAGAACACCACGAACATCGGAAACAGCGGCCACACGTACCAGTTCAGGAAGGTGAGCTGCGGCAGGCCGATCAGGCCGCCAAATCCGCGGGTGTTCTGCGCTTCGACCACGGCCGAGAGATTGAGCGAGCCGGCGCACAGCAGCACCGTGATAATGACGAAGCCGATCGAGACTTCATAGCTCACCATCTGGGCTGCCGAGCGAAGCGCCGCCAGGAACGGATATTTCGAGTTCGACGACCAGCCGGCCATGATGATGCCATAGATCGACAGCGATGAGATCGCGAAGATATAGAGCACACCGACATTGATGTCGGAGATCACCCAGCCGAGATTCATCGGGATCACGGCCCACGCCGCGAGCGCGAGCACGCAGGACACCAGCGGCGCCAGCAGGAAGACGCCCTTGTTGGCGCCGGCCGGAATGATCGGCTCCTTCAGCACGAACTTTAACAGGTCCGCAAAGGACTGGAACAGTCCCCAGGGGCCGACCACGTTGGGACCGCGCCGGATCTGCACCGCTGCCCAGATCTTGCGGTCGGCGAGCAAGATATAGGCGATCGCGATCAGCAGCACGACAAGCAGCAACACACTCTCGGCGACCATGACGATCAGCGGCCAGAGGAACCCGGTCCAGAATGCGCTTTCAAAAAATTCCATCAGCTCACGCTCATTCCGCTGCCGTCAGCATCCGCCCGGAGGCCAGGCGCGAACATTCCGCCATCACCGCCGAGGCGCGTGCAATCGGGTTGGTGAGGTAGAAATCCTCGATTGCCGTCTTGAACGGCGCCTTCTCGAGGCTGCCGCCCTTCCCTGCCAGCGCCTTGATGTCACCAGCGCTGCCGGGCTCGATCTGGTCGATGCGCATCAGGTGCGGCACCGCCTTGAAGATCGCCTGCCGCAGCGCCGACAGCGAGTCATAAGGCAGCCGCTTGCCCAACACATCCGACAATGCGCGGATGATCGCCCAGTCCTCGCGCGCCTCGCCCGGCGGAAACGCCGCGCGGCCCGCGATCTGCACCCTGCCCTCGGTATTGACGTAGATGCCGGATTTTTCGGTATAGGCCGCGCCGGGCAGGATCACGTCGGCGCGATGGGCGCCCCTGTCGCCGTGCGTGCCGATATAGACCACGAAGGTGCCGTCCGGCACTTTGGTCTCGTCGGCGCCGAGCAGGAACAGCACGTCGAGCGTGCCGAACGCCGTCATCTGCGCCGCGCTCAGCCCGCCCCCTCCGCCGGCAAAGCCGATATCGAGCGCGCCGACGCGGGAGGCAGTTTCGTGCAGCACCGCAAAGCCGTTCCAGCCATCCTTGAGCGCGCCGAAATCGCCGGCGAGCTTTGCCGCGAGCGAAAGGACGGCGGCGCCATCGTGCCGCGCGATCGCGCCGGCGCCGACCAGAACGATCGGTTTCTTGGCGCCCTTCAGCAGATCGGCGAAGCAATGCTTGCCCGCGGCGAGGTCGGCAAGGGAACCCGTGCCGGCGCCGATATGTTCGTAGCGGTAGGTCACATCAGCCTTGGCGCCGATCAGGCCGATTTTGAGCTGGCCGGTGAGCCAGCGCTTGCGTATGCGCGCGTTGAGTACAGCCGCTTCACGCCGCGGGTTCGAGCCGATGATCAGAAGCGCGTCGGCCTGGTCGATACCGGCAATGGTCGGGTTGAAGATATAGGAGGCGCGGCCGGCCTTGGGGTCGAAAGCATCACCGCCCTGGACGGCGAGGTTGGACGAGCCGTACTTCGCCAGCAGATCCTTCAGCGCGAACATTTCTTCCACCGCAGCGAGGTCGCCGGCGATCGCCCCGATCCGCTTGCCGTCGCTGCGGGCGGTTCTCGCTGCAATCGCCGCAAACGCTTCGGGCCACGACGCCGCGCGGAGTTGGCCGTTCTCGCGGATATAGGGCCGGTCGAGCCGCTGCGTGCGTAGGCCGTCGACGACGTGGCGGGTCTTGTCGGAAATCCATTCCTCGTTCACCGCCTCGTTGACGCGCGGCAGGATCCGCATCACCTCGCGGCCGCGGGTATCGACCCGGATCGCGGAGCCGATGCCGTCCATGACGTCGATCGACTGGGTCTTGCCGAGTTCCCAGGGCCGCGCGGCAAACGCGTAGGGTTTTGAGGTCAGTGCACCCACGGGACAGATATCGACCAGGTTGCCCTGCAGCTCCGAGGTCAGCGCGGTCTCGAGATAGGTCGTGATTTCCATGTCCTCGCCGCGTCCCGTCGCGCCCAGTTCGGGCGCGCCGCAGACTTCGGCGGCGAAGCGGACGCAGCGGGTGCACTGGATGCAGCGGTTCATCGAGGTCTTGACCAGCGCGCCCAGATATTTGTCCTCGACCGCACGCTTGTTCTCGGCGAAGCGGCTGGTATCCACGCCGTACCCCATCGCCTGGTCCTGCAGGTCGCACTCCCCGCCCTGATCGCAGATCGGGCAGTCCAGTGGATGGTTGATCAGCAGAAATTCCATCACGCCTTCGCGCGCCTTTTTCACCATCGGCGAGCGCGTCGAAATTTCCGGCGGCTCGCCCTTGGGACCGGGCCGGCAATCGCGCACGCCCCAAGCGCAGCTTGCGACCGGCTTCGGGCCGCCTTTCACCTCAACCAGGCACATCCGGCAATTGCCGGCGATCGACAGCCGCTCGTGATAGCAAAAGCGCGGAATCTCGGCGCCGGCGGCCTCGCACGCCTGCAGCAGCGTGTACTCCGCCGGGACGTCGATCTCCTTGCCGTCGATGATGAGTTTGGTCATTACAAACCTACCAACATTCCGAGCACCTGGAGCGCCAATCCCGGAAGCGCCAGTACTCGAGCCAAACGTGTTCTTCCGAACGCGGCATAGAAGCCGATGCAGGCTCCGATCGTCGCTCCAGTCAGCACAAACGCCAGCACCGTCTTTTCCGAAGGACCCGCGAGATAGAAACCGAGGCCACCACCTGCGCAGAATCCGGCGCAAATCCAGAACATGACGGCATAGCCGCCAAGGGCGGCTGGATCCCTCTTCCCCGATCGTATGTCGCTCAGGAAGCCCATCACCATCACTCCGCCGCCGCCATCTCGACGGGATCGAGGACACCGACGTCATCGATATCGGACTTGTGCGAATATTCGTCGATCCGCGCTTCGATCTCGTGACGGAAATGTGCGATCAGGCCCTGGATCGGCCAGGCCGCGGCGTCGCCGAGCGCGCAGATGGTATGGCCTTCGACTTGCTTGGTGACTTCCAGGAGCATGTCGATCTCGCGCTTGTGGGCGCGGCCTTCGGCCATGCGGGTCAACACCCGCCACATCCATCCCGTTCCTTCGCGGCAGGGCGTGCACTGGCCACAGCTCTCGTGCTTGTAGAAATAGGCGATGCGCGCGATCGCCCGGATCAGGTCGGTCGATTTGTCCATGACGATGACGGCGGCGGTTCCGAGGCCGGAACGCAGCTTGCCGAGGCTGTCGAAATCCATCGGCGTATCTATGATCTGTTCCGCCGGCACCATGCGAACCGAAGAGCCGCCGGGAATGACGGCTTTGAGATTGTCCCAGCCGCCGCGGATGCCGCCGCAATGGCGCTCGATCAGTTCGCGGAAGGAAATCCCCATGGCTTCTTCGACATTGCAGGGGCGCTCGACATGGCCGGAGATACAGAACAGCTTTGTGCCGACATTGTTGGGCCGGCCGATCGCCGCAAACCACGCCGCTCCGCGCCTCAGAATGTCAGGCGCAACCGCGATCGACTCAACATTGTTGACGGTGGTCGGACAGCCGAACAGGCCGACATTGGCCGGAAACGGCGGTTTCAGCCGCGGCATGCCCTTCTTGCCCTCGAGGCTTTCCAACAGCGCCGTCTCTTCACCGCAGATATAGGCACCTGCGCCATGCGTCACATACAGGTCGAACGGCCAGCCGTTGATGTTGTCCTTGCCGACCAGCTTCGCCTCGTAGGCCTGAGCGACGGCGGCCTCCAGATGCTCGCGTTCCCGGATGAATTCGCCACGGACATAGATGTAGCAGGCGTGCGCGCCCATCGCGAAGCTCGCGAGCAGGCAGCCCTCGACCAGGAGATGCGGATCGTGCCGCATAATCTCGCGGTCCTTGCAGGTGCCGGGCTCGGATTCATCGGCATTGACCACGAGATAGCTCGGCCTTCCGTCGGTCGATTCTTTCGGCATGAACGACCATTTCAAACCAGTTGGAAAGCCCGCCCCGCCGCGGCCGCGCAAGCCGGAGGCCTTCATCTCGCTGATGATCCAGTCGCGGCCCTTGTCGATGATCGCCTTGGTGCCGTCCCAGGCGCCACGCCGGCGCGCGCCTTCGAGGCCCCAATCCTGGAGGCCGTAGAGGTTCTTGAAGATGCGATCCTTGTCGTCGAGCATGACTTTCAAGCTTCTTTCGATCAGCGGCTGGATTGCATGGCGGCGAGGACGGCGGCGCAAGCGCCAAAGGCCAGCATCCACATGAGACTTGTTTCAAGCGATGCGTTCAGGGCGTAACGCTGCAAGAGAAAAATGAATGCTGAAGCCGCCACGCTGTGCATGGCGATATAGCGCCAGTTCTTCATCGCACCGACACTCCCCGGCCCCGCCACTCTCCATGTAACCCCACGCTTCATGTGGTTTCCTTCAACGTGGTCGGCCCGGTGATGGGAGCCGAAAACTGGCGGCCGTTCTGCGGTCCCGGCTTGGGCGGATTGCCAGAGGCAAATCCGTCCAGCACCTTGCCGAAACTTTCCTTGGTCAGGTCTTCGTAAGTATCTTTCCAGATCAGCACCATCGGCGCGTTCACGCACGCGCCGAGACACTCGACCTCCTCCCAACTGAAATTGCCGTCCTTGGAAAGATGGAAGGGATCGTGGTGGATGCGGCTCTGGCAAACTTCGATGATGTCGCCGGCACCGCGCAGCCGGCAGGGCGTGGTGCCGCAGACCTGGACATGGGCCTTCCTGCCCACCGGCTGCAGCTGGAACATCGTATAGAAGGTAGCTATTTCCAGCACGCGAATGTAGGGCATATCGAGCAAATCGGCGACGGCGCGGATCGCCGCCTCCGACACCCAGCCGTTGTGCTGTTCCTGCACCCGCCACAGGATCGCGATCGCCGCCGACGCCTGACGGCCCGGCGGGTATTTGGCGATTTCCTTCTTGGCAAATGCAAGGTTCTCGTCCGAGAACGTGAAGCTCGCAGGCTGCAATTCCTTTGGTGCCAGGCGGCGGACGGACATTCGTTCAGTCTCTCATTGCATGCGGCGAGCAGTGCTCGCATTCAGGGCACTGATCCGATCCTGCCAGAACGCGCTCGCGGTGCCGAATACATTATAGCCGACGTGGGTGGAAACTTTGATGCGATCGAGGATCGACAGTTCGCGCACGGTTTCCAGCCGATTGCTGCGGGGATCGTAGACGATCAGCTGCAGCGGCGTCTGTTCAAGTATATAGCGCGACACGGTGTGATCGGGGTCGTTGCCATGTTCTTCACATATGATCACGCTGTCGCTCTGCAACAGTCGCGTGCCGCCCTTGATGGCCTCGATCTCGACGCCTTCGACGTCGAGCTTGATCAAAAATTTTCCCTCAGCCGGTACCTTGCCGTCGTCGATGAGATTGTCGAGCGCGATGACCGGCACCTGCTCGCCGCCGCCTGCGGGATGGCCGGTGATGCTGAACGCCTCATGCTTGGTGCCCGACAGCCGCGCGGTGCCGCGCACGGCTCCAATCGCGCATTTCATCGGCTCAAAGCGGTTGCCGTTGATCTTGGCGTTGTTGGCAAGCTTGGCAAAGTTCTGCGATGACGGCTCGATCGCAATCGCTTTGTGCGAACCGAAGGGCGCGCTCGAAACAAGGACCGACCAGTAACCGTAATTGGCGCCGCAATCGAGCAAGGTATAGTCGACCTCGGCGGAATGGCGGAACAAGATCTCGAGCTCGTCCTCATAATGGTAGGAGCGGTTGAGCAGCTTGCTCCAGTAGCCGTCGCCATAGGGAAACTCGAACGTCGCGTCGGAATTGAGCTTGATGGCAATGTTGCGCTGGGGCAGCGCTCTGCGCAACAAATTGGCGCAGCCGTTGTAACCGCGATGCGAGAAGTGCGACGAGATCTTCGAACCCGTCACCAGCGCCAGCGCAGCCGTCCGCTCCCACAGGTTGGCTCCTTCAAGAGCGCCCGACGCGCGGTCAAACTGGATCGGCGCTGGCGCCATCACCGGTCGACCTCTCCGAACACGATATCGAGCGAGCCCAGGATCGCGGAGACGTCGGCCAACAGATGGCCCCTGCAGATGAAGTCCATCGCCTGCAGATGCGCAAAACCCGGCGCGCGGATCTTGCACTTGTAGGGCTTGTTGCTGCCGTCGGCGACGAGATAGACACCGAACTCGCCCTTGGGCGCCTCGACCGCGGCATAGACCTCGCCGGCCGGCACGTGGAAGCCTTCGGTATAGAGCTTGAAGTGATGGATCAGCGCTTCCATCGAGCGCTTCATCTCGCCGCGGCGCGGCGGGAAAATCTTGTTGTCCAAGGTCGCAACCGGCCCCTGGGCGTTGGGCGCGCGCAGTTTCTCGATGCACTGTTTCATGATGCGCACGGACTGGCGCATCTCCTCCATGCGGATGCAGTAGCGGTCGTAGCAATCGCCGTTCTTGCCGATCGGAATGTCGAAATCCATTTCGGCATAGCATTCGTAGGGCTGCGCCTTACGCAAGTCCCACGCAGCACCCGAGCCGCGCACCATCACGCCCGAAAATCCCCATTCCCAGGCCTGTCGGAGCGTCACTACGCCGATGTCGACATTTCGCTGCTTGAAGATGCGGTTGCCGGTGAGCAGCCGTTCCAGATCGGCAACGACGCCCAGAAACGGATCGCACCACGCCTCGATATCGTCGATCAGTTTCGGCGGCAGATCCTGATGCACGCCGCCGATGCGGAAATACGCGGCATGCATGCGTGAGCCGGAGGCGCGCTCGTAAAACACCATGAGCTTTTCGCGCTCTTCGAATCCCCACAAGGGCGGGGTCAGCGCTCCGACGTCCATCGCCTGCGTGGTGACGTTGAGCAGATGCGACAGGATGCGCCCGATCTCGCAATAGAGCACGCGGATCAACTGGCCGCGGCGCGGCACCTCGATGCCGAGCAGCTTTTCCGCCGCCAGGCAAAACGCGTGCTCCTGGTTCATCGGCGCGACGTAGTCGAGCCGGTCAAAATACGGGATCGCCTGCAAATAGGTCTTCTGCTCGATCAGCTTTTCGGTGCCGCGATGCAAGAGGCCGATATGCGGATCGACACGGGCGACCACTTCGCCGTCGAGCTCCAGCACCAGACGCAGCACGCCGTGGGCTGCCGGATGCTGCGGCCCGAAATTGATGGTGAAGTTGCGGAGGCTTGGACTTTGCTCGTTCATGCTGCAGCTTCCGCTTGGTGTCGACTAGCGAATGGCGAGTGGCGAGTGGCGAGTACGATCACTGCTTTGGCCCCGCCTTCTCGTCTCCGGGCAGAACCGGATAATCCGCGCCTTCCCATGGAGACAGGAAGTCAAACTTGCGGAATTCCTGATTGAGACGGACAGGCTCGTAGAGCACCCGCTTCTCCTGGTCGTCGTAGCGCACTTCGACGAAGCCGGTGAGCGGGAAATCCTTGCGCAGCGGATGTCCGTCAAAGCCGTAATCGGTCAACAGCCGCCGCATGTCGGGATGGCCGGTGAAGATCACGCCATAGAGGTCGTAGGTCTCGCGTTCGAACCAGTCGGCGCCCGGAAACACGTCGATGATCGACGGTACCTGCGTGGTCTCGTCGGCTTCGGCGCGCAGGCGGATACGCATGTTCAGCGTCGGCGACAACAGATGATAGACCACGTCAAAGCGCTTCTCGCGCCCGGGATAGTCGACCGCCGTGATGTCGGTCAGGTTGACGAAGCGGCAATTGGGATCGTCGCGCAAAAACTTGACGACATCGATAATCCTGGTGGGTTCGACGGTCACCGTGAGCTGATTGAAGGCGACCGAGTGGCCGGTGGCCGCGCCCTCAAGCGCGCTCACAATCGTCTGCCCCAGGGCGTCGAGCTTGCCGTCGTCCATGACGTAAAACCTTAGCGTTCGATGGTACCGGTGCGCCGGATCTTCTTCTGCAGCAGCATGATGCCGTAGAGCAGCGCTTCCGCCGTCGGCGGGCAGCCGGGCACATAGATGTCGATCGGCACGATGCGATCGCAGCCGCGCACGACCGAATAGGAGTAGTGATAGTAGCCGCCGCCGTTGGCGCACGAACCCATCGAAATCACGTAGCGCGGCTCCGGCATCTGGTCGTAGACCTTGCGCAATGCCGGCGCCATCTTGTTGGTCAAGGTGCCTGCGACGATCATGACGTCGGACTGGCGCGGCGAAGCGCGTGGGGCGAAGCCGAAGCGCTCGACGTCGTAGCGCGGCATCGACACCTGCATCATCTCGACCGCGCAGCACGCCAGGCCGAAGGTCATCCACATCAGCGAGCCGGTCCGCGCCCAGGTGACCAAATCGTCGGCGGCGGCGACGAAAAAGCCCTTGTCGGATAGTTCGTGATTGACCTCGAGGAAATAGGGGTCATTGGCGCCAACCGGCTTGCCCGTCGCGGGGTCGAGAATACCGGCCGCGGCTGGCGCGGTCATCGGCCCTGATCTCTTGGTTGCGGCGGTAGGACTCAATCCCATTCGAGCGCGCCTTTCTTCCATTCATAGGCAAAGCCGACGGTCAGGACAGCGAGGAACACCACCATCGACCAGAATCCGGTCGCCCCCAATTTGCCGAACGCCACCGCCCAAGGGAACAGGAACGCCACTTCGAGGTCGAAGATGATGAAGAGGATCGCCACCAGATAGAAGCGGACGTCGAACTTCATGCGGGCGTCGTCGAAGGCGTTGAATCCGCATTCATAAGCCGAGAGCTTTTCCGGGTCCGGCTGCTGGAACGCGACCAGGAACGGAGCGATCAACAGCGCCAGGCCAATCAGGGCGGCGACGGCAATAAACACCACCAATGGAAGATAATTCTGCAGGATGCCGGTCATCGGCGAAGGCCTTTTGCTGCTGCTTTCTTGGGCGCCGCAGATTCGTTGATTTGGAATTGTTCTGAGGCTTAGCGCAGCGCACCAAAGGGCGCAAGACAAGGTATTTTGACGGCATCCGCGGCTTGGGAAAGCCGAAAAGCCAGCGCTCATCGGGCCTTCGCCGGCACTCGAACGACGCATTCCATGCATCCGTTTGGGGCCGAGTGGGTTGGCTCTGACGCGCCGGCAAACGACGCGCTGGAGGTCCCGGCCGCGACGGCATCGAGTTGATCGCTCGGCACGCGCCAGACCGGGACGCCACCTCTCGGACTTCAGCTCGGGGCATCGAGGTCCGTCATGTCAGCGATTGGACCGCGCCCGGTCCCGCAAGCCGCCCGGTGAATCCGGTTCGGAGATTGGACGAAACCATTTTGGGGAACCCACGAAACCGCGCTGAAACAGAGCGGGCGTAAGCCTCCATGCAACGAATGGCGTCTCAGACGCCGGGAGGCTTGAAATGAACCACTCGATCCATTCCGCAGACCGTGCGACGCACCTCAAGATCGTGGTGGTGGCGCTGGCGGCCGGCATCGCGGTGGCAGCTTTCGGCATCGTCGCGCGAAGCAATGTGGACTACAGCCAGACCGCCCAGGTCATCAAAGCCGGCAAACCGGTGGCGATCACGAGCTCGGGTACATCGGCGGTTCGCTAGACTAGTTCGACCACGAGCGATTTCATGAAAACGGCCGCCTTGGGGCGGCCTTTTTGTCGTCCAGCAATCGGCGACGAAGGGACACTTAAGGGAAGTTAAGCCATTGATTCAATGGCGCGAGAGACGGGACTCGAACCCGCGGCCTCCGCCGTGACAGGGCGGCGCTCTAACCAACTGAGCTACTCCCGCGGATGCCGTGATCTGGACCGATCCGCATAGGAATGAGGGCATAAAGGTGCGCCCTCTCTTAGTCAAGGTTGTTGCGAATCCCCTTGTCAGCCGGGCCTTTTTTTAATGCCGATGCAAATAATAGGCTGTTTACGGGCAAAACAGCGTAGCCGGCTGACCCCCGAATCGTTTAAGGCCTGGTATGTCTTAGGTTCCTAAGCCATAATCAACCAAGAGGAGGGCCAAGCATGGCGAAGAAAGCAGCGACCCCAACCACCATCACGCTCAAGCATCTTGCGGCGGCAATTGCCGAGGACCAGGAGCTATCGAAGAAACAGGCCGAATCGATTCTAAACGATATGGTCAGCCGGATCACCAAGCACCTCAAGAAGGGCGAGCGCATCCGCATCGTCGGTCTCGGCATCCTGCAGGTACGCAAGCGTGCCGCCCGTATGGGCCGCAACCCCGCCACTGGCGAAGCGATCCACATCAAGGCCAGCAAGAAGGTCGCCTTCCGTGCAGCCAAGGAGCTGAAGGAAGCCGTCTGATTAGGGACAGGTTTTCGGCTCGGATTTAGCGTCATTCCGGCTTGCTTCACGCGGCCCCGGAATGGCGCTTTTCTGTTATAGAGCCTGGTCAGAGCAGTCCCTGTGTCGGATCAGATTTTTTGGCAGCCGCGGTCCTGATGGCGAGTAATCTACCAGCGTTCACGCACACCGTAACCGAGCGCTTTCTGCGCTATGTGGTCATCGACACCCAGTCGGACCCTGCATCGGCAACCTGCCCATCCACCGAAAAGCAAAAGGACTTGGGCCGCCTGCTCGTGCGTGAGCTAAAGGCCATCGGCATTGCCGACGCCCATCTCGACGAATACGGCTACGTCTACGCAACGATACCGGCGAACACCAACAAGAACGTGCCGGTGATCTGCTTCTGCTCGCACATGGATACGTCGCCCGATTGCACCGGCAAGAACGTCAAGCCGCAGATCGTCAAGGGTTATCGCGGCGGCGACATCGTGCTGCCGGCTGATCCCACCCCGGTGATCCGCGCAGCGGAACATCCGGCGCTGGCAGAGCAGATCGGCAACGACCTCATCACGACCGACGGCACGACGCTGCTCGGGGCCGACAACAAGGCGGGGCTCGCCGAGATCATGGATGCCGCGCATTTCCTGATCAACAACCGCGAGGTCAAGCACGGCACGATCAAGATCCTGTTCACCCCGGACGAAGAGATCGGCCGCGGCGTCGACAAGGCCGATCTGAAAAAGCTCGGCGCCGATTTCGCCTACACGATCGACGGCGAAACCGCCGGGAATCTCGAGGACGAGACCTTCTCCGCCGACGGCGCCACCATCACGATCGAGGGCATCAGCACCCATCCGGGTTTTGCCAAGGGCAAGATGGAGCACGCGATCAAGATCGCCGCGGCCATCGTCGATCGCCTGCCAAAGGACACCTGCTCGCCCGAGACCACCGAGGGCAGGCAGGGCTTCCTGCATCCGGTCGGCATAATGGGCGGGCTGGAGCAGGTCACGCTCAGCTTCATCGTGCGCGATTTCACTGACGAGGGCTTGAAGGAAAAAGAGGCGCTGCTGGAAGGCATCGTCAAAGAGGTGATGAAGAGCTACCCGCGCTCGACCTACCGGATGGAGATCAAGCAGCAATATCGCAACATGAAGCAGGTGATCGACCGTCACCCCGAAATCGTCGACTATGCAGTCGAGGCGATCCGCCGCGCCGGCCTGGAGCCGGTGAGGACCTCGATCCGCGGCGGCACAGACGGTTCGCGGCTGTCGTTCATGGGCCTGCCCTGCCCCAACATCTTCGCCGGCGAGCATGCTTTCCATTCACGGCTGGAATGGGTGAGCCGGCAGGACATGGAAAAGGCGGTTAAGACCATCGTCCATCTCGCAACGATCTGGGAAGAGCGGGCTTAACGACAGCAGCAGCGCTTCAAGAGGCCCGCGCGGTCACGATCCAGATCGACGCCGGCAATGGCACCGACTGCCCGCGGACAAACGGTGTCAACGCTTGGCGGATCGAATTTTTGGCGGCGGCCTGAATGTCCGGTGGATGACCCTCCAGCGCGCGGCTGGAGGGCCCGATTTCGAGCGCAGTCTCGACCGCAGCCTCGAGGCCGCGTCCAATCGCAAGGTCGAGCACGAGATTGCAAGGCTCCATCGCAATTTGCTTGAAACCGGCATCGCTCAGGATCCGATGCACGCGGTCCTCGGAAGCAAATGCAAAGGGACCGGGATCTTCCGGTCCCAACTGCGGCAGCTTGGGGACGTGCTGATAGACGGCCTGCAGCGGCGTCATCATCCACGGATTCTCGCGCGGCTCCCGCCAGCAGGCGAATACGAGCCGCCCCGACGGCAGCAACGCGCGATGTAGATTGGCGAAGGAGACCGCGGGTTCGGCGAAAAACATCACGCCGAAGCGCGACGCCAACAGATCGAAGCTCGCGGGGTCGAACGGATAGACGGTCGCATCGGCAAGCACGAAATCGAGCGGCAAGCCCTGCGGCGCGACTTGCCGTGCACGCGATAGCATCGGCACGGAGATGTCGATGCCGAACACAAACCCGGATGGTGCGACCCGCTCCGCCAGCGCGATCGTGGTCGCACCGCAGCCACAGCCGACATCGAGGATTCGCTCGCCGGCTTTCGCGCCCGTGCGATCGATCAAAATCTGCGAGACCGGCGTCAGCAGCACATCCTGCATTGGTTGCCGGTCGGTCCAGTGCTGACCGGCCGGTCCATTCCAGAATGCGATCTGATCAGCATTTCCTTCGTGGCCGTTGAGAACGCCTAGTTGGACCATCTCGGTGACACCCGCATAGGTAAGCCGTTCGCCGGACGCAGGGTAATTTTCTGTACCGGCCACACGCTGGCATCGGGCAAGAGCTGCATCTCAAACCGATGGAACAGCGTCGCCAGGATAATCGTAGCCTCCTGCAAAGCAAACGAAGAACCTATGCAAGTTCGCGGCCCCGTTCCGAAGGGCAAATACGCAAAACGCGGGATATTGCCCTTCGAAGGTGGGAGGAAACGTGCGGGGTCGAAGACGTCGGGACGCTCCCAAAGCTTCCGATGCCGATGGAGCACATAGGGAGCGACGACGATCAGCGATCGCGGTCTCACATGGAAAGTCCCCAGCGTGTCAGCGCCTTCCGACATTCGGCTCAACGCTGCGATGGGAGGATAGAGCCGCAACGCCTCTTCGATCACCGCTCTCGTGACGACCAGCCGTTCGGCCAGTCCGGGCTGCGCCTCCATCAATTCGCGATCGGCCTCTTCCCGCACCCGGGCGCGCCAATCGGACGACTGCGAAAGCAGGAACGCCGACCAGGCGAGTGTATTTGCCGTCGTCTCATGGCCGGCCGAAAGAAAGGTCAGAATGTTCGATCTCACTTCGGCAGAGCTCATCGGCCGCCCCGTTGCCGGGTCGAGCGCACGCAACAGCAGCGTCAATAGATCGGCCGGCGCGTCTGCGCCAGGCGACGTCTCGAGCCGGTGCCGCCGGGTCTCGATGATGGCGTCGATGACATTTTCGAAATAGGCCAGCGTTTGGCGCAGGCGCCTGCGGCCCGGTCGAGGCACGAAATCCGGCACGCCGAACAAATCCAGCGCACCGATGCGGCCGATTGTTCCAAAATAAGAGTTCATGGCAGCGCGAAATCCGTCGAGGTCGCCGCCGATGCCGTCGGAAAACAGGGTCAGCGCCAGCACGTTCAGCGTCAGCAACGTCATTTCAGCCGCCACATCCACCGTTGCGGGTGGTTCGAGTTTGCTCCACCGCTCCGTTAACAAATCGGCGGCTGACAACATCGCGCTCGTAAATGAGGCGACGGTCCTGCGGGCAAACAACGGCGCCAGCGTTCGCCGTTGCATCTCCCACCGGTCGCCCTCGACGCTCAACAGCCCGTCCGCCAGTCCTGTCGCCAGGATGCGCCGCTGGATCGGGTCTTTACGGTAGTTCGCGGCGTTGTCGACAAGCACGTGCTTGATGGCGGCGGGATCATGAACCAGGAACGCGTCGGCAAGAGGCAGCCTGACCTTCGCGATCGGTTCTTGAAAAAACTCGGCACTCCAGCATTCGAGAGGATTTCTCCCGAGCGTAGCCAGCAGTTTGAGCAGCCGCAGCCGCGTCCTCGGCGGGTTCGGCGCAGGAGGACAATATAGGCCTTCGACACCGGGTTCAGAACGCTGCAGCATCTCGTCAACAAAATTCAATGTCGAGCAATGGCCACTAAAACGCAGCAATTTGGCCCCGGTTCCAATCCGGTCCAGCGTATGAAAGGGACGAGCGAGGCGGTGGGAGACGATTTGCGCTCGCTAGGTCAAGCGGGCGGCGAAACCAGACCCGGTCGAGTATCTCGAATGGCGGCAAATCAGTGCCAGGTCCAGCGCGCAGCCTGCTCGGTTTGGGCGGTTTGCGCGGGCATGTCGTTCAGACAGCGCCGTGCTGCGTCGATCTCCGCGTCGGTGGCACCATGGCCCCGCGCCCACGTCTCGGCGGCTGAGGCCGAATATCTGGCGACATAATATCGAA
>Ga0209153_1000234_pt1 | contig 29403 bp, 24 predicted proteins | sample GraSoiAngelo_120_FD_185877 | JGI IMG/M metagenome (GOLD analysis project Ga0209153, IMG submission 185877) | Grasslands soil microbial communities from the Angelo Coastal Reserve, California, USA - 14_0919_09_20cm (SPAdes) (version 2) | ecosystem: Environmental > Terrestrial > Soil > Grasslands ... | reverse complement strand
ATGATTGACTGGACGAGACCTTTGCCGAAGCTCGTCTCGCCGATGATGAGCGCGCGGTCGTGATCCTGCAACGCGCCCGCGACGATCTCCGAAGCCGACGCCGTGCCGCGATTGACAAGGACGACGAGCGGCACGTTATCCGGCGTCGTGTTGTCCGAGCGATACGTGTGTGAGCCGGAGGCGCGCCCGCGTTGCGAGAGAATGGGCTGGCCGGCCGGCAGGAAGTGGCTGGCGACCTTGACCGCTTGATCGAGCAAGCCGCCGGGGTTGCCGCGCAGGTCGAGCACGAGCGAGGTCATGCCCTGTTGGTGCAGTTTATCAACCGCGTCGTTGAACTCGTCGGCGGTCGTGTAATTGAAACCGCGCGTCATGTCTATGTAGCCGACGCCGGGTTTGATCATGTAGGCATCGGGCACGGAGGGCTGCGAGACCGCATCGCGCGTGATCTCGACCGTGCGCTTTGAGCCGTCGGCGGCGGTCTCGACGGTCATCTTCACGATAGAGCCGCGCGGGCCACGAATCTTATCGCGCACCTCGCCCGACGGATGACCGTGCATCGGCTGATCGTCAACGGCGATGATCTTGTCGCCGAAGCGCAGGCCCGCTTTCGCGGCCGGCGAGTTCTCGAAGGTGGCGAGCACGTAGGTGTCGGTCACATCACCGATGGTGCGGTCGCCGATGGACGCGCCGATGCCGTAATACTCGGAGCGCCAGTCGGTGCGCATCTCTTCAAACTCTTTCGCGTCGTAGTAGTTCGAGTGCGGGTCGAGCGAGCGCAGCATGCCGATGATGGACGACTTAAAGGTGTTGTTGTAGTCGAGCTTGTTGCCGTCCACATAATTCTCTTGAATGACGCTCAATGCTTCGGAGAAATCCTCTTCGAGCGCGTTGGTCGCTTCGGGCGCGGCCCGGCGCGAATTGTGGCCGGCGGGGCTGCTAGGGCCGGGCTGCGCCGGTGCGGTCGAAGAGTTATCGCGGCGGCGGCCGGGGCCTTGTTGAGCCAGCACGAAGGCGGGCACGGCGAGCGTCAAGAGCAAGAGCGCGGCGAGCGCGAGTTTGAGTCTATTTTTCACCACGGGCAAAACCTCTCGAAAATGAGAACCTGCAAGACTAAATGACTATGGTCAACACGCGCACGCGCGTGACCGGCCTGCACGACCAACTCTGAGCCGGTTTTTGTATGTTACTTGATGAGCGAGCGGGCGGCAAGGTTGCTACGCTTGTGCGCGTAATGTCTGCGATTTTCAACGCCGCATGGGAACGGGCGCACAAGCTTGCGCTCTTTTCGGCGCATCCTTACAATGCTGTTTAGCGAAATCCGCCGCACAGGTTTAAGCAGAGAGGGTTTGCCGCGCCGGTCTGTTGACCGGGCACGACACTACCGTACTACGGAAGGAGACTTGCAGCCTATGAGCACCCCGAACGATCCCAACGACCCCATCCATCAGGCCGAGCCGGTGGACGACCTGATGCTGCCCGACGAGCCGCACGGCGGCCAAGAGCGCGAACGCATCTCTTCGTCCGTGCGCGACATCGCCTCGCGCATCCCCGAATCGCTCTCAAGTATCGGGCGCGACATCAGTCGCACCATCGAGCGCGCCATCTCGGCGAAGGATGATTACGTCGTCGCCGTCAAAGTCTCGCACGACGCGCAGGACAAACTGGAACAACTCGTGCAGGCGGGCGTCTTTCGCAGCCGCGCCGAAGCGGCCGCCTTTCTGATTGACGAGGGCATCAAATCGCAGACCGCGCTTTTCGACCGCGTCGCGCAGAAGCTCTCCGAGATCGAACGTCTCCGCGCCGAACTACGCGGCATGATCAATACGCCGCCGGCGTGAATTGAGCGATAAGTTAAAGACGCGACTCTATAGGGCGTGTAGTTAGACGCGAGGATTCGCCAATGAATATGTTCCTGCGCTTCACTCTTTGTCTTGCTCTACTGTGCGGTGCTGCGCTGGCACGTGCGCAAGATGATGCGACTAAAAATAGCAATACCCAAGCTGAGCAGAAGGAGGCCAAGCCTCCGGCCGGCGTAACGCCAGCGAAGATCACATCGCGCCCTGAACCAGAAGTCGGAGAACAGTCAGGCAACGCTACCGAAGATATAGAGGTCGTGCTGCGCATGATATTGCGCTCTAATGGCAAGGTGACAGACATCACTATTGTCAAAGGCGCACCCGATGGCTTGACCGAAGCCGCAATCAAAGCTGCGAAGAAGATCAAGTTCACGCCTGCGATGAAAGACGGCCATAAGGTTTCACAGTGGGTCACAATCTCTTACATATTTCACGTAAGCAATAACTGAGCAGAGGTTAATAGTGTCAACCACCTTCACATTGCCGCAAGTGCCCATCGAGCAGTTCACGCTGGCGAACGGTTTGCGCGTCGTCTTGAGCGAGGAGCATAGCGTCCCCGTCGTGTCGGTCGCGGTCTATTACGATGTCGGGTCGCGCAACGAGCGCGTGGGGCGCACGGGGTTCGCGCACCTGTTCGAGCACATGATGTTTCAAGGCTCGGAGAACGTGCCGAAGGCCGCGCACTTCCAGTACGTCTTCAATGCCGGCGGCACGATGAACGGCACAACCTCGACCGAACGCACCAACTACTTTGAGACGCTGCCCGCCAGTCAACTCCCGCTCGCTTTGTGGCTTGAGAGCGACCGCATGCGCTCTTTGAAAGTCACGCAGGAGAACTTGGACAACCAGCGCCACGCCGTGCAAGAGGAGAAGCGTTTGAACTACGACAACCGGCCGTATTCAAATGCTTTTCTCCGGCTCAACGAGTTGATCTTCAAGAACCACGCGAACGCGCATTCGACCATCGGCTCGATGGAAGACTTGGACGATGCTTCGGTCGAAGACGTGCGCGAGTTCTTCCGCATCTACTACGCGCCGAACAACGCCGTGCTGACAATCACCGGCGACTTCGATCCGCAGGAAGCGCGCACGCTCGTCGAAAAGTATTTCGCCACGATCCCAAGTCAGCCCGCGCCGCCTAGTGTTGATGTGAGCGAGCCGCCGGAAGTGGCTGCGCGTTTCGAGTCCTATCCAGATCGCTTCGCGCAACTGCCCGCGCTCATGCTCGGTTGGAAAGTGCCCGCGCGCCGCTCGCCTGACTACTATGCGCTCGCGCTCGCCAGCGACCTATTGCTCGAAGGCGAAAGCTCGCGACTTTATCAACAACTCGTCAAAGGCGATGAGTCGGTCGTCGCCGTGCAGGGCGGCATCGGCGAGCGGCGCGGGCCGTCGTCGCTCTACCTGTTCGCCATCCCGAAGCCGGGCCGCACGACCGCAGAGATCAGAGCAGCGATCCAACGCGAGATCGCGCAACTCACAACCGACGGCCCCTCAGATGAAGAGATGGAGAAGCTGCGCAACAATCTCTTGAACGACACGGTGCGCGGCCGGCAGTCAACCATGTATTGCGCGCAACGCATTGCCGAATACGCGCTCTACGACGGCGACCCGCAGCTCTTCAATACAGAGCTGGAAAATTTTCTCGTCGTCACGCCTGCGCAGATCAAAGACGCGGCCGCGCGCTACTTGAACACGGACGATTACGCGCTGCTCGAAGTCGTGCCCACGCCCGAAGCGGCCGCCGCGGCCGAACCGATCCCCGCGACCGAAGCGGAACAACCCGGCGCGCCGCCGCCGCAAGTGCCGCCGCGCCCGCGCGTGCAACCACCGCCCCCAACCGAACCGCCCGACACGCCGCTCGCCGAAGCAGAACCGCGCCCCGAACGACCGGCGCAACCGGCCGATGCACCGCAGCCAAAATGATGAACGATGAACGCGGAATGATAAATTAACAACAGCTTGTCTTTCATTCATCATTCATCATTCCGCGTTCATCATTTTCTTTATGAGCCAAACCGAATCAACCCTTGAACCCTTCCGCCGCGAGCCGCCGCCGCCGCTTGCGCCGCGCCCGTTGAATTTGCCGGCGCGCGAAGAGTTGACCTTAAAGAACGGCCTGCGCGTGGTCTTCGTCGAGCAGCGCCGCCTACCGCTTGTCAGTTTCCGGCTTGCGTTTCGCACGGGCGACGTGTACGACCCGCCGGAGTTGCCCGGCCTCTCCGACATCTTGACGGTCATGCTCAACGAAGGCACAGAGCGGCGCACGAGCCGGCAGATCGCGGATGAAGTGGCGCGCATCGGCGCGACCTTGAACGCCGGCTCGAACTCCGATTACACGACCATCGCTGCCTCTGCGCTCACCGAGTTCGCCGCAGAAATTCTTGAGTTGATGGCGGACGTTTGCTTACACCCGTCGTTCCCGGAAAACGAGCTTGAGTTGACCAAGCAGAACGCGCTGCAAAACTTGATCGTGCAACGCGGGCAACCTTCGTTTCTGGCGAATGAACGGATGGCGCGCGTCATCTACGGCGCGCATCCTTACGCTGTGGTCGCGCCCACGCCCGAATCCATCGGCGCGATGACGCGCGCACGGCTCGCAGAGTTTCATCGCGCCACCTTCATCCCGAACAATGCCGTGCTCGTCGTCGGCGGCGATGTCGAGCGCGCGCAGATGCTCGCGCACGTCGAACGTCTCTTCGGCGCTTGGTCTGCGGGCGCGGTCGGTGCGGCGGAGTTCCCCGCCCCGCCCGCACGCGACGCGCGCACGGCCTATATCGTTGACCGGCCCGGCTCGGCGCAGTCCAACATCATCATCGCCAACCCGGCGATCACGCGCACGCATCCAGACTACTTTCCGCTCCTCTTGATGCACACGGTGCTCGGCGCGAACGCTTCGTCGCGTCTCTTCATGAACCTGCGCGAAGAGAAGGGCTACACCTACGGCGCTTACACGAACCTCGACGCGCGCAAAGCGGCGGGCACGTTTCGCGCGACGGCTGAAGTCCGCACACCTGTCACCGGCGCATCGCTCAAAGAGTTCTTCTACGAGTTCGCGCGCATCCGTGATGAGCTTGTCTCCGAGCAGGAATTGCAGGACGCTAAGGCTTATCTGACCGGCATCTTCCCGATCCGCCTTGAGACGCTCGACGGGCTGATCGATCAACTGATCCAGATCAGAATGTTCGACCTGCCCGACGATTACTTGCAGACCTACCGCGACCGCGTGCAAGCGGTCACACGCGCAGAGGTGCAGCGCGTTGCGCGCACTTATGTCGCGCCTGAGGCGGCCGCCATCGTCGTCGTCGGCGATGCGGCCGAGATCACCGAACAGGTCGGCGAGTACGCGCCAGCGATTGAGTTCTACGACAGCATGGGGCAGCGCAAAGATGCGCCGGGCGTAAAGGACAAGGGGGCGGAACAATGACGCACAGCACGGGCGAAGGCGCGGCGAATCAAGCCAGCGCGGGCACAGATGAGATCATCGGCACGTGGGCCTTGCAGGTCAGTTCCCCGTTCGGCATCCAGCCGATCACGTTCACGGTCGAGCGCGCAGGCGGCGCGCTCACCGGCGTGATGCGCCACGAACGCGGCGCAGCCGATGTCAGCAACATACACATGCGCGGTCATGAATTCGATGCTATCGCTGCCATCACGCTCAAGGGCACGCGCATCACGGCCGACATCGAAGGCCGCATCGCAGGCGCGCAAATCGACGGCACAGTCAAAGTCCATCTGCCGCTCGCGCCCGTCGTCAAATTCACAGGGATAAAACAGTAGGCAGTAGGCAGTTCAGGACAAAACTAAAGAGCAGAAGGCTATTTGGTGCGAGTTGCTCAAGCGTTAGCGTTTCATCTCAATGTAACTATTTACTGCCTTCTGCTCTAAAAAAAACCGCCCGGTGTGCGCTCACACACCGGGCGGAAACCACAGGAGAATTGCCCAACTTTGGAGGCCGCCCCCTCGCAGCCTCTTGTGGGTTGCTATGCTCGCGTTGTCAGATGCGTTGCGCTCGATGTGGGTTGCTCTTCATTCCGCAGGCGCTGTTTTGCGCGAACTTTTCCTGACCGGCCGCCGAACATGGCGGCGAAAGGTGTCGAACCGATGCGAAAGATTTTTATGCTAACGATAGCGCTGGCGCTCGCGGCCGCTTGCGTACAACAAGCGCCGCAGCAGACGAACGCGCCCGCCGCGAATGCGCCGAACGATCAAGCTTTCAAGACCGCGCACGACGCTTACGTGCGCGAGTTCCTGCGCCGCTATCCGATTGTCGATACGTATCTCGGCGGCGCAGGGCTTGACCCTTCGTTGCGCGAAGTTGACGGGACGCTCCGCGATTGGTCGCCCGCTGCCATCGAATCGGAAGACCGTTGGCTCAGCGACACGCAAAAGACTCTGCAAAGTGTCGCACCCGATACGCTCTCGCCCGCCGCGCGCATTGATCGCGAGGTCGCGCTCGCGCAAGTAAACTTCATGCTCCATCAGCACCAAGTGCGGCGCTATCAAGAGCGCGCGCTCGACACATATGTGAACGAGCCATACCGCTCGCTCGATTTCTTCATGCAAGGCATGACCAAGACCGGTGATCAAACCTACGGCACGCCCGACGAATGGGCACTCGTCGTCAAGCGCGTGCAAGCGACGCCGCACTATCTGCAAGTCGCACAGGATCAGTTGAGCGCCGGAGTGAAATCCGGCAACACTCCCGACTGGCGCATGCTCAGACGCGAAGGCTTGGACACGACCGACGCCGATGCAAAGTATTTTGAAAAAGAGTTCACGGACAACGCGGCTAAGAGCATAGCATCGGGTGCTCAGCGCGATGATCTGCTTAAACAACTAGGCGATGCTGCGAAGGGTGCGGCGGCGGCCTATCACCAATTCCACGACTTCATCGCGCAAACTTTCTTCGAGCAAAAGGTTAAGGATGCGCTTTCGACCAAGCTGGACTTTCAGAAAGATCGTTACGCTCTTGGCGAAGAGGAGTACAACTGGGCTTTGAAGAACAACCTGCGCATGGACAAGCCGGCGGCGCAGTTGTACGACGAGGCTTGGCCCATCGTGCAGCAGACGCAGGCCGACATGGTCAAACTCGCGCGAGAGATCGGGCCGAAGCACAATCTGACTTTGCCCGCAGATGATCAAGCGGCCGTGCGCGCGGTGCTTAACGAGTTGAGCAAGGATTATCCGAAGACTGATGCTGAAGAGGTCGCTTGGTACAAAGATGCGGCCGTGCGGCTCGTTGATTACGCGCGCAAGACGGGCATCTTCGACGTGCCGGCCGACTACAAGTTGGACGTGGTCGAGACGCCGCCGCCCCTTCGCGCCGCTATTGAAGGCGCGGCCTATTATCCTGCGCCGCCGTTTAAGAACAGCGGCGTCGGTCGCTTCTACGTCACCACCTCCGGCAAGAATGATCAGGCGGAACTCAAAGCGAACAACCGCGCGGCGCTCGCAGACCTGTCGGCGCACGAAGGTTTTCCGGGTCACGACTGGCACTACAAGATCATGACGCAGTATCGCGATCTGATCGCGGGCGTGCGTTGGCTCACGCCCGGCGAAGTCGAAGGCTCAAGCTCGATGTGGGAAGACTCGATGGCGGCCGAAGGCTGGGCGCTCTATGCCGAAGCCTTGATGGCCGAAGCCCAGCCAAACGCGCCCGAAGGCTTCTACACGCCCGAAGAGCATCTCTATCAACTCAAAGGCAAACTCTACCGCGACCTGCGCGTCCGCATTGACACCGGCCTGCACACAGGCCGCATGTCTTACGACGACGCAGTTGATCTCTTCTCGCAGGTCAGCGACTTCCTGCCCGGCTCGTGCCGCGATACAACTGGCCTGAGCGACGACAAACGCGCCAGTTGCACGTCGGCTGCAAATGCGATCTATCGCTACTCGAAATGGCCGACGCAGGCGATCACCTACCGGCTCGGCAAAGATCAGATTCTTGCCCTGCGCGAAGAAGCACACCGTCAACGCGGTGACCGTTTCTCGGCCAAAGAGTTTCATCTGCTCTTCATGAAACAGGGCACGATCCCGGCCAACTACTTTCGCGACGAGTTGTTGCGCGCCTTGCAACAACAGCACTAACGTGTGCCTAAATCCTTGTCAGTACCGCCTACGGTAGCAGGCGGTACTGACTTCCACTCTCGTCGTCCTCGCCTATGTCCCGCCTGTCGCGCTGTGTTATGCTGCGCGCGCCCACCTGTTAGGTTGCCCAGAGGTTGAAAGATGAAACATTCACTGCTCGCGCTGGCACTCGCCTGTTCATTCGTCAGTCAGGTTGTTGGCCAACAACCTACGACCTCGCAAACGCCGCCCGCTTCCGATCAGGATGAAGTCGTCCGCATCACGACGAACCTCGTGCAGATTGATGCGGTCGTCACGGATCGCAACGGCAAACAGATCACCGATCTCAGCTCCACAGATTTTGCGATTTACGAGGACGGGCACCCGCAAGAGATCAAGAACTTCTCTTTCATCTCGCTGCAACCGATGCCAACGACGGCCGCGCCCACGCCCGCGCCTGAACGTGCGACCGCCGCGCCCGTGCCGCCCATTCAGTTGCGCCCTGAACAGGTGCGGCGCACGTTTGCGCTCGTCGTTGATGATCTTGGGTTGTCGTTCGAGAGCATGTATTTTGTCCGCAAGTCGCTGCACAAATTTGTGGATGAACAGGTGCAGCCGGGCGATCTGGTCGCCGTCATTCGCACGGGCGCAGGCATCGGCGCGCTGCAACAGTTCACGACCGACAAGCGCCTGCTGCATGCTGCCATTGAGCACATCAAGTTTAACGCGCAGACGCGCAGCATCGGTGCGTTCGCGCCGGTTGACGCAAACACTTTCGACGCGAGGAGCGTCGCCGGCCCGAATAACGCTGAGGACTTCAATAGTAAGAAGGCGGGTGAGCGCCAAACGAACAATGAGAGCATGGCCAGAGCGGCCGAGAAACAGTATCGCGATCAAATCTTTTCGGTCGGCACGCTCGGTGCGCTCAATTTCGTCGTGCGCGGTTTGCGCGAACTGCCCGGTCGTAAGTCCATCGTGCTGATGTCCGATCAACTCTCGCTGCTCGACCCACAAGGCGGCACAGACTTCCGCACGCTGGAGAACGTCCGTCGTTTGACCGATCTCGCCAATCGCGCCTCAACTGTCATCTACACGATGGACGCGCGCGGCTTGCAACCGCTCAACATCACTGCGGCGGATGGTTCTTACGGCAGCGTGGGCCAACCATCGGCTTATGCCAGCGGCCCGGCGTCGCAGTTTTTTCCGAACGGCGACATGATCGCGAACCGCGCCAATGATTTCTTCGACTCGCAGACCGGGTTGAACTATCTCGCACGTCAGACCGGCGGCTTCTTCGTCCAGAACGATAACGATCTCAATCACGGCCTGCGCCGCGTGCTCGATGATCAAAAAGGCTTCTACCTGATCGGCTATCGCCCGGACGCGGCCACGTTCGATGCGAAGACGGGCCGCCCGGATTTTCACACCTTGGAAGTGCGCTTGAAAAATCATCCGGGCTTGAGCGTGCGCACGCGCACAGGTTTCTACGGCGTGCCTAATGAGGCGGCGCGCCCCGTCTATCGCACGCGCGAGCAGCAGTTGACGGCCGCGATCGCTTCGCCCTTCGCTTCGGGCGCGGTTGACCTGCGGCTGACCTCGCTCTTCTTGAACGACCCGACCTACGGCTCGTTCATGCGCTCGCTGATCTACGTGGACGCGCACAGTCTGACGTTCACAAACGAGCCGGACGGCACGCACAAGGCGACAGTTGATGTGGCGGCGATGACCTTCGGCGTTGACGGCGGCGTGGTTGATCAGCGCTTCCGCACAGAGACCTTGCAAGTCCGCGCCGCCGAGTATCGCGCGGCGCTGCGCGACGGGCTGACGTTCGGCATCAATCTGCCGATCAGAAAACCGGGCGCGTTTCAGTTGCGCGTGGCCGTGCGCGATGCCGCATCGGAGCGCGTCGGCTCGGCCAATCAGTTCATCGAAGTGCCCAACCTGAGTAAGAGCCAACTCACTTTGTCAGGTCTCTACGTGGCGAGCAACGAGAGCCGACAGACGCTCAATGCTTCGGCGCAGACGGGCGGCGCAGCGGCCGTGGCGCTGCCGTCTGATGCGAGCGCGACCGAAGGGCAACTCGTCGAGTCCGAGCCGCAGACCGGCCCCGCCGTCCGACGCTTCCGCGCCGGCATGGTGATTGATTACGGTTATGAGGCTTACAACGCGCGGCTCGACAGTGCGATGAAACGCCCGCATCTACAGACGCAGGTGCGTCTGTTCCACGACAACCAGCAAATCTTCACCGGCAAAGTGCTGGACATCACGGGCCAGCCCGATAGCCGTCGGCTCGTCGCCTTCGGTCACTTGCAGTTGGGTCAGAACTTGACGCCGGGCGATTACATTCTGCAAGTGATCGTGTCGGATGTGGCCGGCAAGGAGCGACCACGTGTCGCTTCGCAGTGGTTACCATTCGAGATCAAGTGATGTGCGCGGCGCAAGCATTGCAGTTCAAGACACACGCATAAAAATTTTTCCCGCACGCCGGTCAGTCGGTTTATACTGCGCCCGGTCTCCCCGACCGGCCCGCGCTGAAACAAACAACTCTGAGAGGTCAGCTATGAAGCAACATCGCGTGCAACTCACCATCAAACCGTTAATCCTGCCGGTTGTTGTCGCAGGTTGTCTCTGCTTCGCGCCAACGCGGGCGCGCGCGCAGGCACAACCAGCCGCGCCGCCGCCGCAGAATCTCGACATGCGCGAGAATCAGATTCGTTCGCTGGAGATTGAGCAAGAGAAAGCGAAGCGCGACCCGCAGGCGATTCTGACTGAGATCAACGAAGACCTGCACCGGCTGCAAGCTTTGAACGACGAGATGGCGCACGCCACGGCCGCCCCGCAGCAACTCAACTACAAGTACATCCTTGATTCAACCACAGAGATCAAAAAGCGCGCCTTGCGTTTGAAGACCGATCTCGCGCTGCCGCCGAGCGCAAAGGAAGAAAAACGCACCGACTTGAAAGAGGCCGACAACGGGCAACTGCAACCAGGCCTCGTCGTGCTCAACAAACTGCTCGACAGCTTCCTGCACAATGCCATCTTCAGCGACCCCGGCATGCCCGACCCACAGCTTGCCGCCAAAGCCAAACGTGACCTTGACGACATCATCATGCTCAGCGAGAAGTTGCGCAAGACCGCCGATAAATTGAACAAGACGGGCGGCAAGGGACAATAAGACTGACGGCCGCCTGCCAAACCGAATCGGGCGCAGAAAAAGCAACCACGAATCACACGAAGCGGCACGAACAACTTCTAATTTGTTTCGTGCCGCTTTGTGTGAGTTCGTGGTTAAGTTCTTTTCCTAACTGCTCATTCTGTTTCAACCAGTCAAGCTTGCCGAGTCTGCCGCCCGGTCAGTCTTAATCGAAAATCTGCCGTAGGTGATGTTGCAGATGGCCGATGTAGTCGCGCATCAGGTATTCGAGCGTGACCGGCTCGCTCACCTTCACCGTCTGCCAAGCGATGCGGTCGAGCGTGTGTTGCGTGCAGGGCGTCTGCAATTTGGCGGGCGGCGTGTGGGCCATGACGTGCAACAGGTGCAGGTTGTAGCTCTCCCAAAGTTGGACGAGCAACGGCCAAGCGGCTTCGTCGTAGTGCTGCACGCGCACCCAGTCTTCTTGGCTGTAGCCCGGAAACAAGAGATCGTCTTTAAGCTGCGCGAGCACGAACCGTTGATGATTGTTCGCCGCCGAATCAATCAAGTGGCCGATGATCTGCCGCGCCGACCATTTATCCGTGCCCTTCGGCCGTCGGCTCTCTGCTTCATCAACCGCGCGCAGACGCGCGCCCGCCGTCTCAATCGTCCGGCGAAAATCTTCGAGCGCATCTTTCATCGTTCGCCTCTTATCGTTCGTACTGCAACACCAACCCGTCGCCGCCGACCGCGACGCCGCGCTTCTTGGTCATGACGAGCGCGTAGAGGTTCTGTTTTGTGCCGCTCTCTTGCTGCACCCACGTGCGCCCGCTGTCGCTTGAGCGCAAGATCGTGCCGCCGCGTCCGACGATCCAACCGTCATCTTCGTTGACGAAGCTGATGCTCAAGAGCGTGCCGCGCGCGACCGTTGCAACGACGGGCTGCCACGTGTCGCCGCCATCATCTGTGCGCAGGATCGTGCCGCGCGCGCCGACCGCCCAGCCGTGATCTTCGTTGAGAAAATCCACGTGATAGAGCGTCGCATTGGTATTGACGCGTGCGCGCGTCCATGTCTGCCCGCCGTCAAGCGTACGCAGGATCGTGCCTTTGTCGCCGACGATCCAGCCGCGTTTGTCGCCGACGAAATCTAAGTGGATCAATTCGTCGCGCGTTGGCACGTTCTGGCGTTGCCACGTTGCACCGCCGTCGGCGGTGAACAAGACAAGGCTGTCGGTCACAACGTCACGACGCGAAAGATTACCGACGATCCAGCCCTTCTTCTTGTTGGCGAAGCGAACGCTGTAGAGTTCCGGCAGCGCGCCGCCGAATTCATCAGGCAGAAATTGGCGCACCTGTCGCCACGTTGCGCCGCTGTCTGCGGTGCTGAGAATGCGTCCGCCTGCGAGCAGATAACCGTTCTCTTTGTCGCGGAAATAGAGATCGTTGATCGCTTCCGTGATACCGACCTGCTGCTGCGTCCAACTACGCCCGCCGTCCTCTGTGCGCCAGACCTGCCCGCCATCGCCCGCCACCCAACCGCGTCTGTTGTCGAGAAAAAAGACTGCGTTCAAATCCTGTCCGCCCGCGCCGAGTCGGGTCATCACCCAACCTTGCTGCGCTTGGACGCGAACCGATAGACACGCGAGCGCACATATTATGGCGACTGCCACGCGCACGAACCGCCGACCGATCTGCTCTGCCGTTATCACGCGATGATCTCCGCTTGCAAATTTCGAGGTGAGGCGTCCAACTGTTTGTACACGAACTCGCACCCGCGAGACAAGGCACGCGCAAAAGATTTAACCGCAATAGATGCAGAGAAGACCGCGAAGGACGCAAAGAAAAACTTTGCGCTCTTGGCGGCCTTCTTCACCTCCTTTGCGGTTAAATCCTTCCCTTTTCACTTCGTCGCCGCGTTGACGCGATAGACGTGCCCTTTATAGACGACTACGACGCGCTCGCCCAAGGCGAAAAAGTCGGCCAACTTTGGCTCGCGTTTGAGGGCGTCGAAGTATGCGTCTGTGCCAAAGCTGAGTGTCGTTTCGGGCAGATGCGCGTCCGCTTTGAACTCCGCATCCGTCCACACGCCATCGCGCAGGTAGAAGGTCTTGTCCGCGACCTTGCGCGCCACGTTCACGTTCATTCGTTCATCATCTTCCGCACGCAGAGACTCCTGCTTAGTGCGCGCATCTTTACTCGCGCGCACCGCGCTTTCGCCGGTCACGGTCACTGTTTCCGCCGCAGCTTTCGGCAGTGGCGCGCCCGCGCCTGCGCCGCCGATGCCACCCAAGACACCTCGCCTCGCAGTTGGCTGATCGGCAGGCGCGCGCCGCCCGTTCACCGCGCCAGCGGCGAACGCGCCATTGACATCGCGCGTGACGGCGGTCTGCTCAAGCGCAAGGTAAGAAGTGTAAGGCGTGACGATGCCGTAGCGCGTGCCGAGGTCTGTGATCTCGTCCACCAACTCCTTCTGCTCGCCGTTCGTGCGAATCTGTTCCATCAACCAACCGACGCGGCGCGTGGCCCACAGACGCGGCAGAAAATCGTTCGCGTCCGTGTCGAGCGGGAAACTTAGGTTGTCGTAATTGAAACTGCGCGTCTGCTCGTTGGTCTTGCCCGTGAGACGCAGACGCACGTGCTGTTCGCTCGCGTTGCGATAGCGACCGATCAAAGTGATCTGCGTGCCGCGAAACAGATCAGGCAGTTCGCGCGGATAGACCAGATCGCTTTCGACGCCGCCCAGGTCCAATTCAAGATCGGTCAACACAGGATAGTTGACCTTCGCGAAGAAGCTCGACACTTTAACTTCGAGGTCTTCTTTCGGCTCGACGTAATCGGGCACGCCGCCGTTCTCGCTCGCCAGCTTATCAAGTAGCGCCGTGTTCACATCGTAACCGACGCCGAAAGTGAATAGACGGACGCCGCGCCCGTGTGCGTTGCGCGCGTTCTCGACAATGCGCGCAACGTTCGTCTCGCCGACTGTAGGCAGGCCGTCGGTGAGGAAGACGAGCAACTTGGGCCGATCGCTTGAGTCGAATTGTTTGAGCGCGGCCAGCAGCGCATCGTTGATGTTTGTGCCGCCGCTCGGGCGCAAGCCTTGCACGAACTCGACGCCGCGCGTGCGTCCTAGATCGTTGGCGGCGATCAGACCATTCGCCATCAGATGTTCCTCGCCCGCGAACGAGATGACGTTGAAGCGATCATCCGGGCGCAAGGTCTTGACGCCGAACAGCAGCGCCGCGCGCGCCTTCTCCATCTTCCCTTCCTCGGCCATCGAACCCGACGTGTCGAGCACGAACACGACATCTTTGGCCGCGTACTCGGTCTCGTTGAAATTGTCCTTCGGCGAGATCATCAGGAGGAAGTAACCATCCTTGCCCGGCTCACGGTGCGTCAGCAGGGACAGCCCGAAATCTTCATTTGAGATCGTGTAGAAGAGTTGAAAGTCCTGCGGCTCGCGCCCGGCGGCCGACTCGAAAGAGATGTTGGCGCGCGTGCTTTCGCGTGTGCGGTTCACGTCAATCGCGTGGCTCGGTGAATAGATGTTGCGCAAAGAGTCTTTGCCTTCGATCTCGACGCGCCCTGAGACTGTGCCGATCTCGACCAAGTTGTGGCCCGTGCCGAGCGGATAACGATAAGCGACCGTGCCCGATTCGGCGCGCAGGACTTGCGTGTAAGTCAACTCAAGTTTTTTGTCCGAGTGTGGCGGGATCGGGAAGATGCGCGCTTGAAAGAGATTCTTGCCCGCGTATTCGAGGAGTCCCGGATCGCGCTGCCGGCGCACGATCTCGTCGTAGATGCGCCGCGCCTCTTCGCGCGAGCGGACTTCGCCGACGAGCCGGCGGTTGCCGTCCCAGATGGCGAACTCTGCGACCGAAGCCGTCTCAGGCACCGGAAAGAAGTATGTGCCTTCGAGCACGGCGTCCGTGTCGTTGCGAAAGATTTGTTCGACGTGCGTGGTCGCCACCTGCGCCGCGATCTTCGTGTCCAGTTTGATCGACTTGATCGGCAGCGAGCGCGGCAACTGGACGGGGCGCGGCGGGCGCGGGCAATCGTCGCAGATGCCGGGCACGATCACGCCTTGCGCGCGCGCAGATGTCAGCAACGCGCCCGTGATGAGTAATAGACCGAATAACAGTTGGGTGATTCTCGCTCTGATTAGCATGATTGGTTCCTCAGTCAGCACACAAGGTTTCGGCGCGAGCGCAACGGCCGTCGCCGCCATTCATCTCGTAGAACGGTGACTGCGCACAGCACTTGCGCCAGATGATGCGTGTCGCACTAGATTGGTTGGTCGGCGTGCCCTGCCATTGCGGCGCGCCCGTCGTGAAAAATTATGGCTTTCGGCCAACATACTGTAGTAGCATAACGCGCGTCGAGATACACGGTCTGCTACTAGAGATTCCTCATGATCCAAACTTGTTTACAACTGCGGCTGTGAACGCCCGCTTGGAGGACATCTATGCGCAAAGGTATCCACCTGCAAGTCAAACTACCCGTCGCGCCGACACCTGGCGCAGAAAGTACCATCGTCAACGAGTTGCAGCAGGCTTTCAGCGCAACCAATCCCAAGTTACAACTGACCGTGAAAGACGTTGCGCCCGACGCGAAGACGGGCCTGTTGTCTGTGCTCGCCTACATCGAGGGCGAGCAGAAAGCGACCGGCGACTTTAAGACGATGGCGCGGGGCGCGCTGAGTAAAGCGGTCAACCATATGACGGCGCAACCGAGCGCCGAGTTTGCCGCGCTGGTCGCGCAGCCTAAAAAAGCCGTGAAGCGTAAAGCAACGCGGAAGCTTGCGGCGCGCAGCATCGCAGAGGTCGAACACGAAGACGAAGATTCGGGCGTCGTCTATCCGCCGCCGCGCTTCATGCCAGCCGCAGCCGTCGCCGCCGTGCCGGCACCCGTCGCCGCGCCGAAGGCCGCGAAGAAAGCGAAGGCTCATGCGCTGCCGGCCGACAATCCTAAGCCCACGCCGCCGGCCAACACTTTTCACGGCTGCCCGCTTCAGGGTAAGGGCGGCGACCCTGCTTTGAATAAACGCAAGAACCGGATCGACAAACCAAAAAAATTCGCGGCCGTCGCGCTCGCTGACATCATCGGCACGAAAGTGCCGAAGTCTGTGGTCAATAAGAATCGGGCGCGATGGCCGGCCGAGGGCGCAAAACAAGTGGCGCAGGTCGAGGGCTTGGCGCTTCAGGTCGAGGGCTGGTTGACGGCCGGCAAGGTCGAAACGCCAGAGACGTGCAACTGCAATTCGGTGAACGACCTTGACTATCATCTCTGGCTCGTGGACTTCCCGCCGACCAACCCGAAAGCCGACCGGGCTAAGGCTGTGGTCTGCGAAGTCAGTCCGCGCGTGCGGGCGAAGCATCCCGGCTGGTCGTTCGATCAGATCAATCACTTGATTGATGGCGTCACCAAAGTGCGCTTGAGCGGTTGGTTGATGCTGGATCAGAAACATCAAACGGAAGTCGGTAAGACACGCGGCACGCTCTGGGAGATTCATCCGATCATCAACTTTGAAGTGCTGAAGGGCCAAGAGTGGCTCCCGCTCGACAAAGCATAGACGCACGCAGCCAGTCCGTCACCTATGCTCGGCTGATTTCGTAAGGCGCGCTAGTTTAGTGCAGCGCGCGCAGGCGCGGGCTGTGTATGACGATGAAGGTGACGATGACGGCGATGCTGAGGCCGCCGATGGCGAGCGTTACTTGCGCGCCGATCCAGCGATTGAAGTTGAGGTGTTGCGCGCCGATGCCGGCGAGAAAGTTGCCGATGGGCATCGCGCCGATGAATGAGAGAATGAACATGCTCATCACGCGCCCGCGCATCTCGTCGGTCACGAGTTGCTGCAAGAGCATGTTCGTCACCGCGACCGAGCAGACGATGGCGAAGCCCATCGCAAATATAAACGCGAGCGAGACGGGCACAAGCTCCGACAGCGCGAAGCCGATCAGACAGAGCGCGAACAGCCACGCGCCGCCAAGGACGAACCAACCTTTGTATTTGAAGTTGCCTAAGAACGTAATCATCAACGCGCCGAAGAACGCGCCCGCACCCGCCATGCCGCCCAGAATTGATAAGCCGATCTCGCCCATCCGCAACACGTCGCGCGCAAACACCGGCAACATGGAAAAGTAGGGCGCACCAAAGAGACTCACGCAGGCGGAGATCAAAAGCAACATGAAGACGCGCGGGCGTTGGCGCACGTAGCGCACGCCCGCCGCGAGGTCTTGCCAAAAACTCTCCTTCTTCTGCGGCGCAACCAACGGCGGCAGTTGCATCATCGCGAGCGCCACAACGACTGCGCCGAACGAAAGACCGTTGGCATAGAAGCAACCGGCTGCGCCGAAGAAGCGGAGCGCCGGCCCTGCCAAGACCGGCCCGATCACGCGCGAGAGTTGGAACTGCGTCGAGTTGAGCGCAATCGCGTTCGTCAAGTCTTCGCGTCCGACCAGATCGATCGTGATCGCTTGATATGACGGCGCGGCGAGCGACATGCAACAGCCCGTGACGAACGACGCGCACAAGATCATCCACCAATGCAAAACGTGCGTCGCTTGCAAGGTTGCCAACGTGAGCGCCGTCAAGCCGGCGCCAACTTGCGTGAAGATGAGCAGACGTTTGCGATCAACGATGTCGGCGAAGACGCCGCCGAGCAGGGTTAAAACCAGACCGGGCGCAGTGGCGAGAAAAGCATCGAAGCCGAGCCAGAAGGGCGAGTTGGTCAGTTGATAGACGAGCCAAGCCTGCGCGACCTGCTGCATCCATGTGCCGACGTTTGAGAGAAACGCGCCTGTCCAGAACAGACGAAAGTTGCGATGCCTGAGCGCACGAAACATCTCGCCGTGCCGCTGCACGGGCGCGCTCGTCAATATCTGTTCCTCAGTCGGTTCGACCTGCGTCGCCATACGTCACCCAGACAAACACACTACACTGGCGCGAATCGTCAGATGATACACGAACGTCACGAATGGATAAAAATTTTGCGGCGCAGCTTGCGCTCATGTTTTAATCGGGCGTGCTAAATGAGACTTCAAACGCTCGCCCTTCATGCTGCTTATGACAGAACAAGCTAACCTGGCGGCCGATCCCAAAGACGTGGCTTCGATTGATGCCATTCTGGCCGCGCTCTACGAAGTGATCTCAGGCTCGGCCGGCCAACAGCGCGATTGGGATCGCTTCCGCACGCTCTTTCTCGCGGGCGCGCGGCTGATTCCGACCGCGCGCCAACCCGGCGGCGAGACGAGCGCGCAAGTGCTCGACATAGATGCTTACATTGCGCGCGTCACGCCGATTTTCGAGACGGAAGGTTTTTATGAGCGTGCCATTGCTAACCGCGTCGAGCAGTTCGGCCGGATCGCGCACGTCCTCAGCGCCTACGAGGCACGGCGCGACGCACAAGACGCGCGGCCGTTCCTGCGCGGCCTCAATAGCATTCAACTACTGCACGACGGCCGGCGCTGGTGGGTCGTGACCATTTTCTGGCAAGCGGAGGACGCAGAGATGCTGCTACCGGAGAAGTACCTGAGATCGGAGCGAGACTGAACAATGCGACGAGGCTGATAGCTACGGTTTGATTTAATCCTCTCTAATCGCGCTCGCGTCGCCACGCAGAGAGCGGCGCACACGTGCCGCCGCGCCGTGTGGCAATGATCTCTGCGAGGATGGCGAGCGCAACCTCTTCGGGCGCGACCGCGCCGATGTCCAAACCGATGGGCGCGCGCACTGCACGTAAGAGTTCATCGCCGTTGCCATCTTCACGCAAGCGCGCCAGCACGATGTTCGTGCGCCGACGGCTGCCAATCATGCCGACGTAATCGGGGCGCGCGGCGAGCACCGCGCGCAGGCACTCCTCATCTTCGTTATGCCCGCGCGTCACCACCGCGACATAACGCCCGCGCCCCGTGCCCAAGACACTTTGCAATGCGCTTGCCCAACCTTCATGCGCCGCGACCAACTCAATCTCTGTTTCAGGAAAGCGCGCGCGCGTAACGAAATCGGCGCGGTCGTCTATGAGCGTCACACGATAGCCGACGAGGTGCGCGAGCCGCGCGAGCGCCGCGCCGACGTGTCCCGCGCCGCAGACGACGACGTGCGGCTCAGGCTCGATGCGCTCGAACAGCATACGCGCGTCCCGCCAATCGTTAAGCTCCGGCGCAAACTCTTCGACCTTGAATGTCTGTGCTTCGGCGTGTGAGTTGAGGAAGGTCTGCACGTGTGCGGCGATTGCTTCGTCGAGCGCGGCATCGTTCGTTGTGCCCGTGCGCGTGCCGGTCTGTTCGATTAAAAGTTTTGCGCCGACGTTGTGCGGCCCGTCAACGATTGTGACGAGCGTGCCGAGCGCGCCCGCATCGAGCACGCGCGCAATCGCGGCGATGATCTGTCGGGCTGCGTCCCTGTGATCGCTCGCACTGCTCATCCGTTCAAGGCGTGTGTTTCGGTGTGGTGTTAGGCGGCTTGCTCAAGCCGATGGCTACGAGGGCGCGGCGCACGAGCCACAATGGGCCGACGAGCAGATAGACGGGGTTGCGGAAGAACGCCGGTCTATTGCCCTCAATCGCATGCCCGACGAACTGCAAAATCCAACCGACAATAAACAGCACGAGCGCCCAGCGCCAGCTGAAGAAGAGTAGCGGCAAGCTGATGACGATCATCGGAATGCCGAAACTGTGCGTCAAACGGTTCAACGGATGCCGGTGCTTCGCCATGTAGTTCTCGATGAATGATTCGGGCATATCAACCTCCGTGACCGGTGACCAGATAAAGACATTCTGCTTACCTGTCACATGTCAACTGTCACGGCTTTCCGTCCCACACATCTATAAAAATCTCCATCGTGCCGCCGCAGACCATGCCCTCTTCACTGGCTTCGTCGGCGGTGAGGCTGAACTTGTGCAGCGCCGAGCGCCCTGTGCGCAATGCCGCGCGCGCTTCGGCCCAGACTTCGGCCTCGATGCAGCCACCGCCGACCGTGCCCGCCACTTCGCCATCGGCGAAGAAGAGCATCTTCGCACCGCGTCGTTGCGGCGTCGAGCCGCGCGTGTGCGCGACGGTGGCGACGACGACGCGCTCGCCGCGCGCATGCGCCGCCGCGATCAGACGATAGAGTTCAATCTGCGAGATCGTGCCCATGTCGTTAAAGCAGAGGTCAGAGGTTAGAGGTTAGAGATCAGTAAAAAACTGACTTCACTAACCTCTTATACTGGCGGCGGCACTTCAGGAGTCGGCGACGGCGAAGGCGCGGGCGGCGGGCTGCTGCTCGTGCCTGTGGCTGTACCTTCGTTGACTTCGTTCAGACGCGCGCGCAGGCGGTCGGCTTCGGCGTCTGCGCCGGCGACGGACGTTTCGAGGCGCGCGCGGGTCGAATCGAGCAGGTCGAGTTGCGCGCGCACGCGCTTCTTCTCGTTCTCAAGGCTCTGGCGAATCTGCGTGCGCACATCGTCGGCATGGAGGCTTGGAATCGTGGCGGCGCGCAGTTCGATGCTTTCAGGGCGCAGGTCGTACTCGATCTGATCTGCGCGCGCTTGCAAGTCCGCTTGCTTCTCCAAAGTCTGACTCAACTGCGTGCGCAAACTCTCGGCGCGCTGCTCGGCGCGCGTCAGACGCTCTTGCAGCAAGTCCGCCTGTCGTTCCTTTTCGAGCGCGTCGAACTTTTTGTTGAGTTGCGTGAGTTCCGTCGAGAGTCGTTCGAGTCGGCGCGCGCTCTCTTGATCGGCGCTCGGCGTCGGCTTCGCGGTCGGGCGCGTCGTCTGATTCGTGTTCGCTTCATCGGCGGTCGAGACGAGCGTCGGGTCTGTGCCCGCCGGTACGGGCGTCGGTTGTGGCTGCGTCACAGGGCGCGTGCGCACCGGATGCGTCACACGCCGCGACGTGCGCCGCCGCTGCTGCGACTGCGCGATAGAAAAAGATAGGAGCAACAACACAAGCAGCGTCACCAGCGCAACCACTTTACTGTTCCACCATGCACGCATCGTAAAACCTCCAAGCAAGCTATCAACCATCAGCGGTCAGCTTTTGTTTTTCGCTGAAAGTTGATGGCTGACTGTTTTTAATTTCACGCCCCGCGCCACATCTAGTTCCATCATGAACCCGGTTGAATCTTGAAGCTGATGTCGAGCGCACGCGCCGAGTGCGTGAGCGCGCCGATGCTGATCAAGTCAACGCCCGCTTCGGCGTAGGCGCGCACGTTCTCAAGCGTGATGCCGCCCGACGATTCAAGCAGCACATGCTCAGATAACGAGCGGGTCAATTCAACCATGCGGCGCGTCTCTTCGGGCGCGAGATTGTCGAGCAAGAGAATGTCCGCGCCGCTCGTGACGGCTTCACGTAGGTCGCGTTCGTTTGAGATTTCAACTTCAATCTTGTGCAGATGCCCGACCTTTTTTTTCGCGCGCTCGACTGCCACGCCGACGCCGCCCGCGAGCGCGATGTGGTTATCTTTAATCAGCACGCCGTCGTCCAAACCGAAGCGGTGATTGCGCGCGCCGCCTGCGAGCACCGCGTACTTCTCCAACATGCGCAAGCCCGGCGTCGTCTTGCGCGTGTCAACGATCTCCGCGTTCGTGCCTTCGATGGCGCGCACAAACTGGCGCGTGAGCGTCGCAATGCCCGACAAGCGTTGCAGCAGATTCAAAGCGACGCGCTCGCCCGCGAGCAGCACGTCGGCGAAGCCGCTCGTGCGCGCGATAACTTTGCCGGCTTCAACCTCGTCGCCATCGGAGACGAAGGCTTCAAGTTGCTGCTGCGAGTCGAGCGTCGAGAAGACGGCTTCAGCGGCTTCGAGACCGGCGACAGTCATCGGCTCTTTGGCGAGAAAGCGCCCGCGCGCGCGTGTGTTGCGCGTGACGCACGCCTGCGTCGTGATGTCGCCGCGTCCCAAATCTTCGCTCAGGAAAGCGCCGATCTGATTGAAGAGCGCGCCTTCGTCCAGCCAGTTCATTCCGCCAGCGCCTCCAAGCTCTGCTGCAATGCACTCGTTCGTTGCGCGATGTCTGCGAGACGTTGCCGTAGTTCTTCCACCTTCTCTGCGGGTGCGCGCTCGACAAAGTTTTGATTCGCCAACTGCGCTTCGAGTTTCTCTGCCTCTCTGCGCAACTTCTCCTGTTCCTTGCGCAGCCGCTCACGCTCGACCGCAAAATCAATCAACCCTTCGAGCGGCACAGCGACCTCTGCGCCGCCCGCGAGCACCGCATGCGCCGACGCACGCGGCCCGTTGATGCCCGACTGCACCAAAACTTCTGACGCGCGCGCGAGCCGCGCGATCTGCGGCACGCCCGCCGCGAAGATCGCCCGCAGGTTTTCATCCGGCGCACCGACTATCACGGGCACAGTCTCGCCCGGCTTGATGTTCATCTCCGAGCGTATGTTGCGCACGCGCGAGATCAGTTCGATGAGCGCCTGCACCTCTTGTTCGGCGCGCGCGTCAATCAATGACTGCTCGCCTTGCGGATAAGCCGCGAGCATGACGGTCGGTTCGGCGTGCGCGTAAGCCGGATGGAGTTGCGCTGCGCTGATGCCGGGCAGACGTTGCCAGAGTTCTTCCGTGATGAACGGCATGAACGGGTGTAACAGACGCAGAGCCTGTTCGAGCACAGTCAGCACGCGACTGCGCGCGGCGTCACGCGCAGGCGAAGGCTCGGTCGCCGTCACGTCCGTCTTCGACAGTTCGATGTACCAATCGCAGAAATCATCCCAGAAGAAGTGATAGAGCGTCTGCACCGCTTCGTGAAAGCGATAATTTTCAATCGCCGCCGAGACGGTCTGCGCCGTGCGATTGAGCCGCGACATGATCCAACGATCATGCAGCGCCCAACTCGCTCGGTCGCCCTCAAAGCCACGCCCCACGCTCGCGCCCTCTGAGTTGAGCAGACAGAACCGCGCGGCGTTCCAGATTTTGTTGGCGAAGTTGCGATAGGACTCGATCTGCTTCTCGTTCCAGCGCGTGTCTGTGCTCTCGATCTGCGCGAGCACGATGCGCGTCGCATCCACGCCGTACCTGTCGAACATCTCCAACGGGTCAACGCCGTTGCCCTTCATCTTCGACATGCGCTGCCCGTGCTTATCGAAGATCGTGCCCGTGATGAAGACATCAGCAAATGCCTTCTGCCCCATGAACTTCATGCCCGTCATCATCATGCGCGAGACCCACAAGAAGATGATGTCGCGCGCAGTGACGAGCACCGATGTCGGGTAGAACGTGCGCAGGTCTTCGGTGTCGTCGGGCCAACCGAGCGTCGAAACGGGCCAGAGCGCAGCCGAGAACCAAGTGTCGAGCACGTCCGGGTCTTGAGTTAATTTATCCGTGCCCGCCGCAGCCCGCGCTTCCTCTTCGGTGCGCGTGACATAGACGCGCCCCTCTTCGTCGTACCAAGCCGGGATGCGGTGCCCCCACCAGAGTTGGCGCGAGAGCGTCCAGTCGTACAGGTTCTCCAACCAGTTCGTATAGACCTTCTCATACGGCACTTCGGGCACGAAGCGCGGCTCGTGTTTCTCTTTGATTAGTTCGAGCGGCGCGCGTGCAAGCTCCGCTTGCTTCAAGAACCATTGCGTTGATAACAAAGGCTCGATGACTGTGCGACAACGACCGCACTTGGTGATCGAGAACTCGTAGTCAACCACTTTTTCCAGCAGCCCAAGCCCCTCAAACTTTTCAATAACTTTTTCGCGCGCCTCATAGCGATCTAGACCGGTGAACTCCGCGCCCGCCGCTTCGGTCATGCGCGCGTACGGGTCAATCACTTTCACTTGCGGCAGTTTATGGCGCAGACCCATCTGATAGTCGTTCGGATCGTGCGCGGGTGTGACCTTGACCGCGCCCGTGCCGAACTCTGGATCAACAAACTCGTCTGCGATGACCGGAATCTCGCGCCCCGTCAAGGGCAACTCAAGCGTCGCGCCAATCAGATCGCTGTAGCGTTCGTCGTTCGGATTGACCGCAACGGCTGTGTCGCCAAGCATCGTTTCGGGCCGCGTCGTCGCCACAATCACACGCCGGGCGCTGCCCTTGACCGGATACTGCAAGTAATAAAGTTTTCCAGCCTGCGCTTCCTTCTCGACCTCCAAGTCAGAGAGCGCGGTCTGATCTTTCGGACACCAACTGATCAAACCCTCGCCGTGATAGATCAAACCCTCTTCATAACAACGCACGAAGAATTCGCGCACGGCGCGCGATAGCCCTTCGTCCATCGTGAACCGCTCGCGCGACCAATCAACGCTCGCGCCCTCGCGCCGCATCTGCCTGATGATCTCGCCGCCGTACTGTTCTTTCCACTGCCAGACGCGCGCAACGAATTTTTCGCGCCCCAAGTCGTGGCGCGTTAAGCCTTCGCGCTTCAGTTGGCGCTCAACCTGTATCTGCGTCGAGATGCCCGCGTGGTCTTCACCGGGTAGCCAGAGCGTGCGATAGCCGCGCATGCGGTGGTAGCGCGTCAGCACGTCCATGATCGTGTGCTGTAGGGCATGACCCATGTGGAGCGCCCCCGTCACGTTCGGCGGCGGGATGACGATTGAATAGACGGGCGCAGACGTGTCGCGATTGATCTCTGGCGCGAAAAACCCCTGCGCCTCCCAGCGCGCATAGTGCCGCGCTTCTGCTTCTTTCGGGTCGTATGTCTTCGGAATCTCCATGAGTCAGCAATCAGCTTTCAGCCGTCAGCGAGCAGCTTTAATTTATTGTTCAGTCGTTCGACATTGTAAAGCAATCGGCCGGCGGTTTCACGTCGCGGCTGACTGCTGAACGCTGATAACTGGCCGCAAAAAAAGGATCGAGCGCGGCGGCTTGTGCGTCCGCCTCTGGCTCGATCCGTGTCTGCTCTGCGCTTGGTTTGTTAGCGCGCTTCTTGCGTGCGCTCTTCTTCGAGGCGGCGTCTGATGAGGCGTTCCGCTAAGTCGGGGACGATCTCCCAAGCGATCTCGCGCACAACCTTGTCCGACATCAACTCGACGACGCGCCGCGCGATCACGTCAACCATCTCCGGCGACAACTGTGCCGCGCTGCCTTCATCAATGCCAACTGTCGGCACGGCGGCCGTTTCAGGCTGCGCCGCTGCCTGCGTCTCTAGCTCATGCACCGCAGGCGCTGCTACTACTGCTGCGTCGCGCATCATGCTCGCTTCCGCCTCTTGCGGCGGCTCGGCGGCCGCCGTCTCCGGCAGCACCAACTCCACGGCCTGCCCGGACTGTGGCGGTTGTTCGTAAGCCTGCGCGTCGGCTTCGAGCGCGCGTGCGTCCGTGTGCGGCGCTTCCTCTGTGACAAGCGGTGCGGCGGCTTCTGTGGGCGAACTGGCCAAGCCTTCGGCGTACATCACGCGCGGCGGCGCTGCTTCTGCGACCTCTTGCGCGGGCGCGAACGTTTCGCCGTCGAGATCGAGGATAAACTCGTCGGCTGCGGGCGCAGCCGCGCTCGCGTCCGCAACGCTCTCACCGAGATCAAGTAGCGCATCGTCTGCGTTGGCGACCTGCGCCGCGCGTTGCATGAACTCCGGCGCGGCGGTCGGACTGCCGGCGTAGCTCAACTCCGGCGCGCTCGGCGCTTCGGCTTGCACAGGTGCGGGCTGCGGTTCATCAAGCACGATGAAAGATGTTTCATCTGTGTGCGCGTGCGCCCAATCGCCTGCGGCTTCGACCTCATGCGTCATCTGTTCGCTGCCTCCTTCACTCATGTCTACATGACTGCCGAAGGCTTCGGCCGGCGTGGTTTGAATCGTCTGATCATCCATGTCGAAATCGTTGTACGAGGCGGCGTGCGCCTCAGGCGCTGGCGGCCAAGTCTGACTCGTGGCCGCTGGTTCTTCCGCCGGTCGTGCCCAAGGGAACGCGGGCGGCGCGGCGCTCTCTTGCGCCACACTTATGTCCGGCGCTTCACGGCCGGCGTCAACTGCGCCGTGCGCGGCCTTATCGTCCGGCTGCTCTTCTTTGCGCCCGCCGAGCAGTTGGCCCACCTTGCTCACGAGTTCGCGTATTGATTGGAATGGTTTCGTCAAAACATCGTCCGCGCCAACTCTGCGCGCCTCCGCTTCATTGAAAGGTTCAAACGTGCCCACAAGCAACAAGACTGGCGTGCGCCGCAGACGCTCGTCGCGCCGGATGTGTTCACAGACCTGATAACCGTTCGGTTCAGGCATGAACACGTCCGCGAGCACGATGTCGGGCGCAAACGTTTCCAGTTGCTTGAGGGCTTCGTCGCCGCTGCCGACGGCGACGACCTCCATGCCTTCATCGCCAAAGGTCAGACTCACAACTTTTTGGATCGTGAGCGAATCGTCAGCGAGCAGCAGTTTGCGTCCCGTAAGCAACAACCGACTCCTTGCAAAGGGCGTGCGCCGCCGGGCAAGATACCTTGCGCGCACAACAGGCGGCAAGCGGCACAGGGCGTGAGTCTCAAACGGTCGCGGCCTTCCCTTCAAAGGCCACTCTTGAAACCTAACACCCGCGCCGTTTGAGCGTCAAGAAGAAATACGGAGGAGATGGTCTAACTTGCACCGTTTGCGGGCTTTTGCCGGTCATTCGAGCCCGCTACGCCCGCTCGGTTTGAGCGGCATACCGCCGGTTAGTGTGATGTCGTCATCTGTTCCGGCTTTGCCATCAGGCCCAAGCGAGCGCAAGGCGTAGGTGTCGCGCGTGCCGGTGTATTCGTAAGGGCGATGCCAAGGGTCTATGCGGATGACGTCGGGCGTGTAACGTGGGTTGAGTTGGTCAACTAACGCGGCCGATGAATCGGCGACGACGTAGAAGCCGCGCTCGCGGCGGAAAGCTTCGAGGGCGGCGGCAAGCGCGTCGAGGTCTGCGCGGGCGCGGGCGACTTTCTCAGCGTCGAGCACGTGGACGAGCGCGGCCGTATCTTGCCATGCGTCATCGCCGATGCGCGCTTCGGTCGCTTGCCACGCGCCACCCGCGTCACGGTTGAGCCGAAACGTCATGTCAATCTCAGTTTCGACCGTGGCGGACGTGAGCAACGAGGCAAAACTTTTGCCGACGAACGGGCCGGCGCGAAAATCCTGAGCGTTAGTTGCCGCAGTGTCGGCAGCTTGTTTGTGCTTGCGCTGATCTTTGCTGCTCTCTTTGTCCTCTTGCTTGTGCCGCTTCCGCTCGGTAGCGCGCGCGCGTTGCTGTGCTTCAAACTGGGCGGTCAACTGTTCGAGTTGCGCGATGAGCGGCGTCGTGCGCTCAAAGTGCCAAGCGCGTGCGAGTTGGTCAATCTCTTCCCACTGCCGGTCGCCGACGCGCACCTCTACGACCTGCCAACTCCCATCGGCTCGCCGCTTGAAATGAAAAGCGGTCTTGATCGCAGCAGACACTTCGACCGGCGCGCTTGCGCCCGACACCTGCTTGACCTTGACCGCGCTCTTCTTCAACTGTAACCCCGCGACACGCATGATCGTTTTGCGCGCCACGTCTTTGCGCAAAGTTTTTTCGGCGGCGCAGACGGGTGCGCAGATGAAAGCCGTAACGATCAGCATGACGAAGGCGCGGCGATGTGAGCAGTAGCTTTTGTCTTGGAGTCGCATGGCGCTCATGTTTATAGGTCGCGCGGTGAGTTGCGCGTCGTCGTTCATAATCACAAGACCGCTTCTTGGCCGCTCTGTTCGGTGCGCGCGAGTTCGGCGGCGAGCAGGATGGCGGCGACCATGCTGGAATGCTCGGCCACGCCTTTGCCCGCGATGTCGAACGCCGTGCCGTGATCAACCGACGTGCGGATAAACGGCAAGCCCAATGTGACGTTGACGGCTTCGCCGAACGAGAGACACTTGACCGGAATCATCGCCTGATCGTGATAGCAAGCGACAACGGCATCGAACTCGCCGCGCGAGGCGCGCAAAAAGATCGTGTCCGCAGAGAAAGGCCCCGACACGGCGATGCCCGCTTCGTCGCGGCAAGCGGCCACGGCCGGCGCGATCTCGGCCGCCTCTTCGACGCCGAACAGTCCGCCCTCCGCGCCGTGCGGGTTGAGCGCGGCGACCGCGATGCGCGGTCTTTCGATGCCCCAACGCTTCAACTCGCGATCCGTCAGCCGGACGACGCGCTCGATGCGTTGGCGTTCGACTAGACGGATCGCATCGGCCAGAGGCACGTGCGTCGAGATCAAGACGATGCGCAGGTTGGCGGCGACAAAGGCCATCGCGCACTCTTCGGCGCGCGTCAGGTGCGCTAAGAATTCCGTATGACCGGGAAAGCTGTAGCCGCCAAGGAAGAGCGCGCGCTTGTTGATCGGCGCAGTCGAGATTGCGTCCGCCGCTCCAGCCGCGCACAACTCGACGGCCGCTTCGATGTACTCGGCCGCTGCACGCCCCGCTGCGCCCGACTCGACGCCCGGCTCGACGTGCCCGCTGATATTATTGAGATGATAGATGACGGGATCGTCCGCCGGCTCAAGGAACGGTTCGCCGCGCAGCACGACATCGTAACCGCACAAGAGGTCGAGCGTCCGCGCCGTGTGCGCCAAGAGTTGCGCATCGCCGACGATGATGGGGCGGCAGGCGCGGCGCACCTTCTCTTCGGCGACGGCCTTTAAGACGACTTCAGGGCCGATGCCTGCGGGGTCGCCCATCGTGATCGCGATGCGCGGCCGGTGAACCATCGTGCCAGTCGCGCTGTCGTTCGTCTCGCTGGGCCAAGTCTCGTTCATAAGACGTTCGCGCGAACAAGCGCACGAACGGCCCGCGACGCGTCGGGGCCGTTCGTGCGCCTATTCGTTCGCGTTCACGAAAGCTGCTCGCTTCAGCCGCTCGTCTCTTCGCCGCCGCCGCCATTGCGGTCTTCGGCTTTGAACATGTACTTGATGTTGTGCTTCAAGAGCAGGATGTTGGGCGCGTCTTTGCGATTGACCTTGAGCGCGCTGCGGTCGTACCACTCAATCGTGCCCTCGATCTCTTCACCGTCCAACAGCACGATGACCATGACCGTGTGCGCGTCCATCTGCTTTTTGTAGTAGAAGATTTCCGCGTTGGTCTCGGCAGCCGGGATGCGCTTGCGCCCTTGCGCGGCGGCGGCGGCGGCTGCGCTGTCGCGGCTCGGCGGTGGGCCGCCGCGCCGGTCTTGGCCTGCTCGGCCGCCCTCGTGCGTGCGCTCTTTGTGATGCGGCACCTCGCGCCCTTTCACTTCAGCTAACGTCGTGCGTATGAGTTTACGATTCACCTCGATTCACCTACCTTCAAGAGTCCTAACAAGCGGGAAACCAGCAGGGGCGCGCCGTCGGTCTTTAATGACCCTGAGACGTTTGACTCAGGCAAGTTACCAAACAGGGGAAGCGCGTGCCTCTAGCCTGCGCCCCTTCCAACGCAGGCGGCGGTCGTTGCTCGGATGAGAAACGGTTGTTGACCCGTTTGTTGAAAATTAATTCCTATCAGG
>Ga0209153_1000232_pt1 | contig 29741 bp, 47 predicted proteins | sample GraSoiAngelo_120_FD_185877 | JGI IMG/M metagenome (GOLD analysis project Ga0209153, IMG submission 185877) | Grasslands soil microbial communities from the Angelo Coastal Reserve, California, USA - 14_0919_09_20cm (SPAdes) (version 2) | ecosystem: Environmental > Terrestrial > Soil > Grasslands ... | reverse complement strand
GTCGAAAAATTCTAATCTCATTTCAAGTAGTTTCGCGCTGTGCTCGTCAATCTCATAGGCTTCCCATAGTGGAATCTGCCTGACCATTGGTTCAGGTAGTAGTGCGAGAGCCGCGAAGAAATTTGCTTCTGATTGTGCTTTGTGAATAGTGCTATCAGAGAAGAGGCAGGTCTCTGGCGTATGCAAGAGATGGTGTCCAAATTCGTGATACATGACCCAAAGCCGCTTCAATCCTGTTAATGTGTTATTGATGAAAATAATTGGAATGCCTTCGATGACAATATAAACCCCATCGCCGGGCACGCAGTCGGGGTCTTCCTCAAAGACGAGCACGCCGAACCTCTTACAGAAATTGAAAAAGTCTTTCTCCGTGAAGATTCGCTTGTTCCAACCTTTGATAGCCTTCTTGAAAGTGTCTTGAATTAAAATCATTTTCTTCCCTTATTCGGGCGGCGCGCTTTTCGCGCACGTTTTTCTTTCTCCTTTATGATTTCAACTTCATGTTTAGACACTCCTCTTTTGATTTTTTCTATATCGCCGGGAGGTAAAAGACCCTTTTCACCTAAAGCAGAGGCTACGCTGTTTGCAAGTTGGGGAGGTGGTATTGGTGGGATCGTATGCGTCGCCTCTTTCACCTCTTCGCCCTCTTTAACTTGTTTTTCCATACTTTCTTTGAGTCGCCGTTTGGAGTTTTGGGTGATCGCGTCAATTAGTTGCAGGGAATAATAATGCCTGTCAAAGCTTGGAAGTTGATTTAACTGTTTGAGTAACTGCTGAGTTAGGTCTTCAATAGAATAATACTTTATATCTTTCACATATTTTGGCCCTTCATCAAACAGAAGCCAGTTCAAAGAACATCCGGTCTCTTCGTGAATTTTAATCAACACCGGAGGTTCAGGAATTCTGTTTTTGTTTACATAATTCCCTACCGCAGCATCACTCGTACCTAAAACACGCGCGATATGCGCGTTACTCGCACCGCCAAAAACCTCTTTCAAGTTTTTTCCAAGTGTCCCCATCTCAACGTGGTGTTAATTTATCTTGCAAAAATTAAACGCTGCGTTTAATATGCCTCTCTGACGTTCCAATCGGAACGCTTCAAAATAACATGACGCCACTAGAAATCAAGATTTTGTTGATGCGCCAGCTAGGGACGGCTGCGCCCATCTCTACGCTGGCGCGGGTGTACGCGGAGACGCACGGCGTTGATGGCAGCTTTGACTGCCTGCGCAAGCAGTTCTCGATGTGCGTCAACAAAGTCAGAATCTATCCACACCTTCAGCAGTTCATCGCTGATGTTGTGGGCAAGCCTGTCGAGCAGCTTTTCGGCGCGAAGCCGCGCCGGAAGGCTGCTTAGTCTTTTAGCAGCAAACGTCACTTCAATCTATTGCAAAAGGAGTCGCTGAAATGAAACTAGCCCTCACGCTCGATAGAGAGTGCAGACGGGTTGCTAAAGCCGAGCAGATTTCATTTGAAGTTTTGATGGAAGACATTGCCCGGCTGACGGAGCGAAGTGTACGAGAGCTTTATCACTATCGCTCGGGCCGGCAGTCCCTACCCTCTGATCTCATCCCGATTTTGTGCAAGCGATTCGGTTCGTTCCTGCTGCTCGACGTGCTGCGCGAAGAGTGCCGCGAGGCGCGCGTGCCGTTGCCTGACCCGCTCGACCTCGTGTCGCTCGTGGCGCAGACGGTGCGCGAGGACATGCGGCATTACGAGCTTCTGATCGCGGCGTTTGAGTCGAACGGGATTGACCCGCAGGAGTTGGCGGCATTGCGCCGGACAGGGCAGCAGGTGATCGAGAACGTGCACGCGCTGCTGTCTGTCTGTGAAGAGGATTGCGCGCGTCGTGAGGCTCAAAAGGCACGCTGAGGGACGCAAATCCAAGCGATCTTCCAAGCGATCATTCCAAGCGATCATTGAAAAATCCAAGCGATCACATGCTAAGTCGCAAAAAAAAACAACTTACCTTCGATGTCGCGCATGCGGCGTTGAAATTCCAAGCGATCTTTGTTCACCGAGCTTTTCCCCAATCCAAGCGATCATTTTCGGCGAACTATGTGGATCAGCATTGAGGAGATCGTAATGCTGGGGCGGTCGCGCCGCCGTGTGGAGATGAAGCTCGCTGCTGGCGAGTGGACTTCGCGCGACTCAGGACGGCGCGGGCGCAACGGCAAGCCGATCAGAGACGTGTTGTTGTCGAGCCTCCCAGAAGATTTGCAGTTGCGTTGGGCGCAAGCCGCAGCGCGCGAGCGCGTGGCTGAGCCGGCCGCAGAGTCAGCCGTGGGGGGCGGCGACTCTGCGGAGTTTTTAGCGGCGGCGTTGAGCAGATACCCGGCAGAGTTGCGCGAGGCGCTCATTGCCGAGATCAACAGGCTGAATGGAATTGTGGATCGGTTCGATGTGCTCAGGGTCAAGAGCAGCTTGAACGAAGCGGGCGAGCGTGTGTTCGTGCCGGAGGTGATCGCGCTGTGCCATGAAGCTGCTTGCACCGATCCGATCATCCTCGCGCGCGAGCCGAAGCGCGGCAAGTTCCCTTCACCGTTCACGCTCGAAGGTTGGTCGCGGCGGCGTAAGAAGGACGGCTTGATTGTGTTCCTGCGCGCGAAGCCGACCGCGAGCGCGACGGACGGACGACGCGCGGACTTCTCGCCTGATGCGTTCGACTGGCTCAATGCGAACTGGCGCAACTTCCCGACGCGCTCACACTGCATTAAGAAGTTGAAGAAGGTTGCGCGCGCAAACAAGTGGAGACTGCCGAGCGACGCGACGGTGCGGCGCATCCTTGATCGGATTCCTTTGGTCGTGCGCGCCGCCGTCTTCGGCACGCTGAAAGATTACACGTCGAAGTGGAAGCCTTACGTCCCGCGCACGGTTGAAGACCTCGCGGCGTTGCAGATCGTCGTCGGCGATCATCATGTGCTCGACGTGCTGTGCTGGAGCAGCAAGCTCAAGCAGCTTGTGCGGCTGTGGCTGACCGGCTGGCAGGACATGCGTTCGGGTCTGATCTGGGGTTCGCATCTCGATTACACGCCGTCGTCGCACACCATCGCCTGCGCCTACGCCAACGGCGTCAGAAACTTCGGCGCGCAGCCGTTCTCACGTCCGGCTGATGGTTATGTCAGCTTCGCTTACACAGACAACGGCAAAGATTACAAAGCACAGAACACGAAGGGCGAGATCGAAGTCCACAAGCAGGCGGCGAAGATTGACGGCGGGCTGCAACTCATCCTTACGACGCAGCAGATCGGCTTACTGAACGATGCGGGCGTCGAACAGATGCTCGCCAATCTCTATAACGGGCGCGAGAAGCCCATCGAGCGCACGTTCAACGACCTCGCAACGGCGATTCAAAATCACTTCTTCAAGCGCGGCTGGTGCGGACGCAACACGAAGGATCGTCCCGACGCATATAACGCGCTCTACCTGCGTCACAAGAAAGCAATCAAGCGCGGCGACCCGTCGCCCTTCCCAATGGAAGAGGAAGTGCGCGGCTTCGTTGCGGATTGGATTGACGAGTACAACACGAGCACGCACGTCCGCTCGACACTCGGCGGGGCGCGTGTTGTGCCGCTCACAGAGTTCAATCGCCTCTACACGACTGAGTACAAGATCGCAGACGAGACGTTGGCGCTGATGCTGTTGAAGCCGACGAGCGGCACTATCGGCAAGCTCGGCGTGAAGATGTTCGGCGGCATTTATGTCCACGCAGCACTCAGCGAGTTCAAAGGCAAGAAAGGGCCGGACGGCAAGGCGCTCCAGATCGAAGCGCGTTATTCGGATGAGAACTATCTGACTGTCTGGCTGATCCTGCCGGATGGTCGGGTGTGCGAAGCGCAGCGGCTTGAGCCGTCGTCGGTGCTACAGCCGAACAAGGGGACGCAGAAAGCCGTCGCCATGCTCACGAAACACGAGTCGAAGCTGATCAGAGATTTCAATTTACTCACGCAATCACAACTGCGCGGGGAGACGACGGAAGAGCGCGCGGCCGTGTTGATGGAAGTGGTTGAGCCGGTCGAGATGGAGTTGCCGGTTGCGGTGAATGAGACGCAGCAGGCTAAGCCGGTCGTGCAGAAGTTGTCGCGGCTTGATCCGCGCCGGCTGCGTGTCGTCTCCGTTGCGCGCACCGTGACGGCGACGGAGATGGCGAGCGTCGAGACGGACGCGGAGATTTTCAGCGCGCCGGATCGCGGGCATGTGAGCGAGTTCGATTTCGAGGAGTAGCAGATGAAGCCTCCGCGCTCTAAAGAGCAGGGTTTCTTATGAGTCAAAACAATCGCCCGCCGTTAGCGGCGAAAAACAAATTGCCGTTGCGTTTGGTCGCCCCAGAAGAATGGTCGGGCTACCGAGTGGTTGACGCGCGCGGAAGAAACCTTTGCATGCTCTACAACTGGTACGAAGAGGGCGGCGTGCAGCACACCATCCCCGACGAAGAGGTGCGCGCGGTCGGCGAGTGGATAGTGGCATCACTGAACGCGAGTCTTGAGTTTGACGAAAGGAGCGACGGCGGCTTGACTGCGCCGCCTTGCGAGGCTGCGGCTTCCTCCGCACCTTAAAAGGAACGGTCTCCGCCGAGGTTCTGATGAACATTCAGTCTTTGGAGTTTCACGAAATTGAAGGTGACGCGCCTGTGTTCACCTGCAACACCTGCGGCAAGTGTGGCGCGGCGAAGGGCTGGCGCATGGCTGATATTCCGATAGGCGATCAGGCGGACACAGTATCAATCGTTGTTTGCTCTGTGGCTTGTGAGCGTGCTTTCAAAGCACACCCAATGGCTACGGAGTATGTAAACGACCTGCTTGCGAGAGTGCATGGAATGCGGGGAGGAGTCTAGTTCATGAGAGCGCACGCACATCTCGGACGAAAACAGACGCGCACTGAGCGCGCGCTTCGTCGTGGTGTGCTGCGGCGCTGCGTGGTGTGCGGCTTTGAGAAGCCGGCGCGGGAGTTTCAGGCGCGCAAACGTTCGCGCGTGCTGAACATCTTCTGCAACCAGTGTGGGCAGGACAAGGCGCGGGTGAATGCTGTGTTGATGCCGGCCGGCTTGTCGCGCAGTCACCGTCGCCGGCTGCGCCGCGCGGCGTTTGAGTTTTTGTTACGCCTCGCACGGAGGCGATTTCTGAAGAAGGGAGAGAAGGGGATGGCTGCTGAAGAGTACGCGATGAAGGTGGCGAAGCTGCCTGATCGCGTCGCGGCCATCATCGGTAAGACCTACGCCGAGCAGGGCGATGCGGCAACGCTCGCCGATGACGAGGCGCTGATGATGGTGCGCGATCTGCTGTTGGAGATTGATGACACGCTCATTGATCGCAACAAAAACAAAAGGCTCAGCAGGCGTTAAAGGGACGCTTAGCAAAGCCTTTGGATCATTCACGGGCTGGCTCGGTTACGAGCCGAAACACTTCCGAGACTTTAGCCGCGCCAGCCTTTTACGTCAACTGCAAAAACGAAAGGTGAATTGCAATGAAGGTTATGGCGAAAGATGTCGGGCAGCGATTCAAGGTAACAGATCGACCCGGAGAGTTTGTTCTGGTCGCTCTGAGCAAGGACGGCAAAACAGCTTATCTCGATACAGAGCCAGAGACTTGGAACAGGAGAGGTTTTGATCGTTATAAGGTTCTGCCGGTTGAACGCCTCTATCGCAAAGTTCACGCCAAGTCAGTGAAGGGAGAGAAAGCGGCATGACCAAACAACATCCCAAGATCAAGCCGGTCGGAGCGCCGCCGCCCGGCGATGAACTGTTGCGGCGCTGGCTCGGAGATTACATCAAAGAGCACCCGCATCACACAACGCAGGTGCTGTCGCGTTCCGCCTACATCGGCGTCTCGCGCACCGCGCTCGATGCCTATCTGGAAGGCACGTACTACCTGCCGAAAGAGTCAGGCGGGATGGGCGTGAACCCGTCGTCGTCGTCAATCGAGAAGCGCATCCGCGCGTTTCGTGAACAGGTCGAGGGCACAGTCCGGCACGGCTTCGCCAACACGTTCGTGGAAACGCGGTCGTGGGTGCAGCTTCAGCACGCCTGCGCGACCGCGATCAGCGAAAACGTGATCGTGGTGGTCTATGGCAAGCCCGGCGTCGGCAAGTCGCGCGGTCTGAATGAATTTGCCGTGCGCAAGATGACGACCGCGCCGGTGCTGATTCTCTGCTCCGCGAATGTGACGACGCGCTACTTCGTGCAGCGCATCGCGCGCGAGCTTGGAATTGATGACCGACCGCCAACGGCGAAGCTCGAAGACCTGATCGCCGAGCGGCTGCGGCGCAACCCGCGCCCGCTCTTCATTGACCAAGCAAACTACCTGAACGAAAAGGCGCTCGGCTCGATCTGCCATCTGTGGGAGTTGGCGCGTGTGCCGATTGTGCTGTCCGGCACGAAAGACCTGTACGAACTCTTTAACACTTCGCGGCTGACCGAGGACGTGCGCGCGCAGCTTTCGTCGCGCGTGGCGATGCACTATCCGCTGGTCGAGTTGGGCACGGCGGAAGTGAAGGCAATCGTGCAGCGTGCGCTGGGCGACTCGGCGACGGATGAGGTTGTCGCGCTGATCGCAACCATCACAGGCGGCGTGCACCGGCATGTGGACATGATCATCCCGCGCATTCTCTATTTCAAAGACCGCTACGGAGTGAAGCTGGTGAGCGGCGAGGTGACGATGGTGGACATCGTGCAGACAGCCGGCAGTCGGCTGATGACGGGGTGACGCTATGCCAAGAACGCAAACCAACAATCGCACAACACAGCCCGCCATGATGCAGACGCACACGGCGCTAGTTGCCCTCGTCGTCTGTTGCCCGAAGTGCAAAAACACAATCGAGGGTGGCAAGTCTGACATCGGCTGGTCGCTGAAGAGAGTCAGGCAGGTCGGCATGTTCAAGGTCTTTGACTGCCCGTACTGCTTCACTGCTCTGCAACTGCCGCTCGCGCTGTTCACGCTCTACATCGAGGACGAAAGCAATGCTCGCACTTGAACCCGTTTCGAGAGCCGCCGCGCCGCGCACCGTCGTCACGACGATCTTGATCGTCTGCGGCGATTGCGCGGGCGACGCGCTTTTTCCACTCAAGACGTTGTTGACCAGCGATGGCACATGCTCCCGATGTGGCGGTCGCAGCTACGTCTTGGCAGCAAAACTATCCGGCGCGCTCGTGCGCCACTTACGAAAGGGAGACGCAGAATCATGAAACAACGCACGCTGACACTTAAACAACAGTCAATCGCCGAAGGGCTGGCGCACAGGTACGGGATTGACACAGAGAGCATTCACTTCCTGAACGCAGACAAACCTGAAGAGCCGTGGCTGACGGCTGAATCGCTGATCATCATTGCCCGGCAGTCGGCTGAGCTTCAGACGATTGACGAGGGCTTTGATCAGTTCATTGATCCTTTGCTTCAGATCGTTCATTACGCGACGGTGGTCACGAAGAGCGGGCAGACGTTCAGGCGCTCAGGCGTGGCAACTATCAATGAACGCGAAGACATGGACGCGCACCGGCTCGCTGCCGGTCGTGCGGTCAGCGCGGTGCTGACGGCTGCGGGTTTTCATCCGCTTCATCCCGGTGTCGTCGCCGATCTCGATCTCAATAAGCAGACAGCGACGGCGCAGCCGCTCGGCGTTGAACTGACCACGCGCCAACGCGACTTGAAGCGCATTCACGTCATCGCGCAGCGCAAAGGACTGCTGAAGCCATTGCAGGGCGGCGGCTACGACCGAAGCGGTTACAAGGAATTTCTGATCAAGAAATACGGCATCAACACGGCGATCAGCTTCGATGAAAAGGAGCGTGCCTCCCTCATCAACGCGCTGGAGCAGTTGCCCGACGCAGAGGATGACGAGTTTGCAGGGATCGAGCAGTTGGAACAGGTCGCTTAACGAACAAGGGGTTAGTGCCCGCGCTCTGCTGCGGTGGAGCGCGGGCTGTTCTTCTTCGACATGCAACAAGCGGGTTTCAATTTCGAGAAGCTGGAAGCGGAGATGATCTCGCCGCTCGCGGGGCACGCGCTGACAGAGATCGAAGAGTACATCGCGGGGCTGTTGTTGAGAGCGTCATCTGAGAAGCCTTTTCGCATCGCGGACATTATCAATTACGTGGGTTTGAATCTGCATACAACGATTGATGAACGGGCTGTCAAAGAGATTATTCGCAGCCTGCGGCGCGTGCACAAGTTTCCGATCCTCGCGCGCAGGTCAAAGCCGGCCGGTTATTGGTGGTGCACGTCGGCAACCGACATGGAGGAGTTCATTACGCTCTTCCGCTCGCAGGCGCTCGATGAACTGCACACGCTCTCGCAGATCGTGAGGCACAACTATCCCGACCTGATCGGGCAGCTTCGATTCGATGGGACGAATTAGGAGGTATGGTTTTGACACAGGAAGAACACGAACAAGAACTTGCTCGCTGGCAGGAGGCAATCAGGGAATTGCTGATTGAGACTTCCGGTGCGCCCGATCACCTCATTGATGGCAGCGGTTGTGATAGTGGCGATCCGCTTGATCTAACACTTACTGAGATACGGCAAGCCTTTGCCTTCCAACGCGATTACAAAAGAAAGGAAGTTACCTGAGATGCAAGCAGCACGTCGCGCAGCACGTCAGACGACGCCCGGTCGCACCAAGATGATCGCGGCGATTCAGATCACATGGCGCAAACTGCGTCCAGACCTACACGACGATCCAGACGAGTTGCGCGCTGAACGGCTCGCCTATATCAGCGAAGTCCTGAAGCTCAAGCACCCGCTCGTCTCTCTGACCACGCTCAGCACACCACAACTGGCGCGCGTCCTCGATGCGCTGCACGCGCTTCAGACGCAACCCAAACTCGCAGGCTACACGCCGCCCGTGAAACCGCAGCCTGCGAGCGCGGAGGTTATCCACTTCGCCAGTAGCGAGCAGGTCTTCACGATTAAGAAGCTATTTGATTTTCTCAACTGGTCGGCAGAGGCGCGGACAAGGTTCTTGCGCGATAGATTCAAGCGCGAGAATCCAGTGCATCTGCGCCCGCCCCAAGCGCATTCATTGATCCGTATCCTGCTGAACATCGCCTGCCAGCGCGAACTGAAGGCGCGCGGTTGCGAGCACGTCTCACGCCAGATGATTAGCGCGCATATTCCGCTGCTCAAAGCCCGACTAGAGATTGACCGCAAAGAAATCCCTGAAGAGGTCGAATTATGCCAAGACCCAACGATTACATCGGCAGGCACTTTGGATGCTTAGTCGTCATAGAGTGTACCGGCTCGCGCGAGTTATATGGCGAGAAGCAAAAATTCTGGCGCTGTATTTGCGACACAGATAGGGGCGGATGCGGCGGCGAGATTGAGTGTGCGACTATTCAGCTAACGTCCGGGCGGCGCTGGCACTGTGCGGCGTGCGAGCCGGAGCGCAGGGATTATCGCAAAGACTACCGGCGACACCTCTCGAAATTCACATCTGCGGAGACGGCGCTTTATCACGCGATTGTGCGCGGGCGCACGAGCGTGCAGGTTAAGGCTGAAGCGGTTGATTGGGTGATGCGTCTAACGCCGGACGCTCTACTACGCGACCTATACGACAAGACAGAGAGACGCGAGGCTGAACTCTCAACAGGCAGTGCGAATTGCTAGAGGTGCTTATGGCTTTTGAACTGTTCGATGGCAAAGAGGTCGGCGTGCGCGACGGCTGGCCGTGGTTCGTGCTGTGTTTCGTCTTTGGCGTGTTGGCTGCGATTGTGGGTGACAAATGAGTAGAAAACGAGAGATGCCGAGCGCGAACGGTCGAGCCGTGAACTTCTATCGCACGTCATACGAGGACGCGATGGTACAGGTCGAGCGCGAGCGCGGGCACATGTTCACCGCGATCCGGCGCGCGTGGGGTTCGCCTCCGGTCGAGATCGCGGCGGCGCGGATCGGCGCGTGCGCGCACGATTCGGGCAAGACGTTTGATGAGGTGCTGTTCTGGATTTACGAGCAGCTTTGCTGGCATGGGAGCGGTTCGATAGTCGAGTGGATGGAAAAGCCTTTAATCCTTAAAGCATAGCGAGGTTGAGATGGGTTGAGATGGGCGATAACACAAACATTCAATGGACAGAGGCGACGTGGAATCCGCTTGCCGCTTTCCATAAAGAGACAGGGGAGCGCGGCTGGATTTGCGTGCTGCATAGTACGGGCTGTCTGCATTGCTACGCTTGGGAGATGAATCTGTGGCGCGGCAATGGGTTGGATTACATCAAGGCGAGTCTCGACTTTCTGGACATTCGCCACGTCAATCTCGATCAGCCGCTACACTGGAAGCGACCGCGCATGATCTTCACCTGCTCGATGACAGACTTGTTTGGTGAGTTCCACGACTTTGAGCAACACATCGCGCCGGTCTTCGACGTGATGGCGCTCGCCAACTGGCACACCTATCAACTGCTGACGAAGCGCGCCGAACGGATGAAGAATTTCGTTGCATGGTATTGCTTCAAGCGCGGACTCACGCCTGAGCAGTTCCGCGAACGCTTCAAGCATGTTTGGTTCGGCGTCTCGGTCGAGAATCAGAAGGCTGCTAACGAGCGCATTCTTCATCTGTTGCAAGTGCCGGCCATTGTGCGTTGGATTAGTGCGGAGCCGTTACTTGAGAAGATTGATATTTCAATCTATCTCGCCAGTGGATTTGACGAACCGCCATTTGGTGACATTGTGAATTGGGTTGTGATCGGCGGCGAGTCGGGCACGAAAGAAGAAGCGCGCCGGTTCAATCTCATGCACGGTGCGAACCTGATCAAGCAATGCCGCGATGCCGACGTGCCTGCGTTCATGAAGCAGATTGGGAGTAATGCGGGCTGGCTCGATGCTGACGGCGACTGGCACGTATGGCAGACCAAAGATAAGAAGGGCGGCGATATGAGCGAGTGGCCTGATGAGGCCACGTATCCAGCGCAGCTTCGCGTCAGGCAGTATCCACAGCAAGCGCAGGAGAAAGCACATGCAACTCTCTGAAGCAATCTTGGCGGGGGCGGGATTACGTCCGCAAGCGTTTGGTTCTTACTTCACCGGCACGACGCGCAGCGACGCTTGCTCGTGCGTGATCGGCGGCATCTATGAGGTGAGTTTTCCGGGCGCGGCGTTGAGCCACGATGCAGTGGTCAACAGGTGCGAGAGCCTTTGTCTTCTTTACCCGCTCATTAAGAGCAAGGAATTGCTTTACTGTCCTGAGTGCGCTGGCGAGACGGTGAAGCACGACAACCTGCTGAACATTCTCATTCACCTGAATGACGATCATCGGTGGACGCGAGAGCAGATCGCTGAATACGTGAAAGGACTTGAATGATGAAAACGACGATACAGATGAACCGAATCTTCGCATTAAAGTCGCAACTGGAAATCACGCAAAGGTCTGTTGCGCAAATGATTGCTCATCTCGATCTACGGATTAAGGCTGATGGACTGACTGATGAGGAATTCGATAAAGGGGCGCGGATGCTCGGCGGCGAGGTTGATACTTTGCTTGCGCTTGACGACGCCATTGAGAATTTTGCAATCGAGCGAAACTATTTTGTTCAAGATGTTGATTTGGGCGAACCCGTCAAAGAGACGGTGGTGAAGTTCAAAGAATAATGATCGAGATCGAGCAATTAACTGACGCCGATGTCGGGCGGCGCGTGGTCTGGACGGTTGCGCCGGGCGTGGAGAATCGCGGGCAGTTGGCGGCGTGGACTGAAGACCGGCTCGTGCTGGCGATAGAGGTTGCGGGTCAGGTCTATATGCACATTGCTTATGGCGTTGATCCGGCTGAGGTCTGTTGGCTTGAAGTTAATCGCAGAGGCGCGTCGGCGCGGCGGGCGTGAATTGATATGAGATGGCATACGCTTAATTGTCGGAAACGGCGCAGGCTCTCTATCGGCGCGACCGCTCGCACGATCATCCGGCGCAACGGCTTCTATGATTACTTGCAGATTCCCGTCATGCTCGCTTGCAATGACGACAACGGCATGTTCGATGGCAACATACGAATGATTGACATTCACGATTCAATGATGCTCGAAAGCTGCTTTATTGATGACGAGCATGGGTTTGATTTTGTTGGCGTCGAGTTCTCACTCGATAGCGGCACGCTCGTTAGTAACGGTCACAGGTTTCCTTACGTCCGCCGACTCGAATGGTGTGGCAATATGTGCTGGGATTTGTTTGTCATGTATGCGCTCGATTGCCAGCGTCTTTTGAATTATCTGCAAGGCGCGCAGATGCACGGACGGCGAATCTATACTTGCGTCGAAGGCGAGAGCCGATTGTTTGAACATTGGAACGCGGGCAGGCAGATCGGCGAGAAGCAGATGGGCTTGATCGCAAAGTTCTCGATTGATTTCAGGTTATAACACCCAACCTTGTTGATATACTCTAGCATTAGCTTACATCTGAAAGTGGAGGATGCGAAACAATGAGCGCGGAATACGAACTACGAAATGCCGAAATGATAAACCAGCACCTTGCAGCAATGATGCGAGCAGACCTCGAACTCTACGAGCGCGTTCTTGATACCGCAGGCTTCGCATACCATTTTAATCAACTGTTACTTCTCGCCAGACGAAGCAATATGCCGAAGCCCAACCGCGAAAATCTGACATGGACAGATCAGCAGCCCGCCGAGAGAGGGTATTACTGGTATCTGCACCCGACCTTCACATCTGGGATAATCGTTAGGGTCTTCCATGAAACAACGCAAGATTTGCTCGACAATAAATTGAAGGTTAGAGATGAAGGTCGAATCTACGAATTGTCAGAATACAATGGCAAGTGGGCTGGCCCGATTCCTGAGCCAGAGATGGGAGCCGTGGGTCATGGCTGATCTCGGAAAAACCTGCGAAGAGTGCGGCGGAAATTTCAGCAGGCATTATGCCGAATGTTCTCGCTTTGCTCAGTCGCTGCCCTATCATGGAATCTTCTTTGACGGGGCGTCTCACCCTGTGGATGCGTTTGTCTTAGAACAGGAAGCCGAGCGGCACGCGAAGAAGATTTCAGGTGGCGCACCTTATGAGATCAAGCCTGTGTTGATTTGGATTCAAAAGCCAGAATAGTTGTATCGAAAATAACATTTGTTTAGTTAAAGCCGCGCTGCTTATCCTCTCGCCGTCAAGCCCCCACAAACAACAACGCAAACCAAAGAGGGAGGTCTATCTTTATGAGTGACGCGAAGAAAGAAGGTCAACAAGAGAAGTCGGCCGGCAAGCTGGAAGAAGCTATCGGCGACGCCGCAGACAACGACAAGCTGCGGACGGAGGGGCGCGTGCGCCAAGCCACAGGCGAGATGAAAGAGGGCTTGAGCGAAGCTGATGATCGGGTCGGCGAAGCGTCCGACAGTGCACGCGATCATCTGCGCTGAGCGATGTTCGCACAAAACCGGAAGCGACGGCGGGAAACTCTCCTGCCGTCGCTTTCGCTTTGTTTAGTCCTCGCAGCTAGGCTACACTCCGCGACGCACAAACGAACCCCGCCAGAGGGTCTGACATCTTCTCTAAGAGGCTCACGAGAAGCCCGCCGCTCCGCTAAGGAGTTGGCGGGACTTTTCTTTTCTGAGGTCGTCACGATGCCGATTGATTTGAATCAGCAACTCTGAAGGGGAGATGCAGGCATGGCGAGATTCTTCAACGTAATTACACAACTGTGGCAAGGGCAGTTCATAACCAGAAAGGAGTTTGAAGAGCGCATGAGGATCACGCAGGAGCAGATTGACGAGAAGGTCGCGGCGCTGAATGAAGCAGTCGGCACGCTCTCGACCGAAGTGGATGCGGCAGATGGTCACGTTGCAGACCTTGAGAGCGAGATCGTGGCGTTGAAAGAGCAGCAAGCGTCGGGCGCGGAGATCGACCTGTCGGGTCTCGATAAGATCGTAGCGAATCTGCGCGGCGCGTCTGAGCGACTGAAGAGCGCGACCGGATCGTTGCAGGATGCGGTGCCGCCGCAGCCCGTCGCCGACGACGGGGTGACGAGCGCGCCGCCTGCGGACGGCACGTCCACGACTGACGAGACGGATGCGTCGGCAACAGTCGAGGCCGCGCCGGCCGCGAGCGATGAGACGGGCGCGACAGCGAGCGGCGAGTAATTCTTTAACTGCGGGGCTGGCTGATAACCAGCCTCGCAATCGAAGTTCACGAAAGGAAGAAGGAGGACAAGAGAAGCTGATGAGAAAAATTTTCGCGGCATTGATTACGTGCCTGATCGTGATCGTCTTTTCGTTCGTCTGCATGGCTCAGTCTGCATCGCCGGCCAGCGCGCCACGCGCCGCAGTGGTCAAGCAACGCGCCGAGAGCATCCATCTCGATACTGCGCACGTCGGGACGCTTGACCTGAAGCTGCGCTATGCGAGCGCGTTGCAGAATGAAGAGAACGACACGGCTGGCGCGGGTCTGCCACGCTTCATGCTGAACGGTCGAAGCGCATACAAGTACAGCCCGCAACGGCTCAAACAACGTGGGCACGGCGCGGTCTTCGAGAAGCCTGACGTGGACGGGTTGAGTTCCGATGCAGGGCTTTGGGGGCGTGTGGCGAGAGTGCCGCGCAACTAATTCGAGCGAGCATCTCCAGCCACACCAAGACACAAGAACGAACTAGGAGCCAGCAGGACTAAAGCTATTGAGCAGCATCGAGATCACACAAATCTTAACCTATGGGCCAACGGCAGTCCTGCTGGCTCTGTTACTTGCCACGATTCTGAAGCTCGCGCCGACGTGGAAGGAAGTCAGATTACGCGAGCTAGACATACGCGCCGGTGAGAGCGCAATCAGAGAGAAAGAGGCAGAGGCGCTCGGCCGGCTCGCAGAGGTACTCCAGTCAATCGCAGTCGAGCAGCGTCGGGCGACCGAGACGATTGAAATTCTGCAACGGGTGAACGCCGACGCAAGCGACAGTCTTAGCGGGAACGTTCGATTGCTGACGGATCGAATTGCGAGTATTGAAGACAGTGGCGGGACGACACTCGCGCATGTGGCGGTTGACATACACAAGCTCACCGAGAGAGTGATGGCCATAGAGAAATCAAAAAATGTGGAGACCGAAAGAACAGCAACGACAGCGTAACGAGCGTGTGCGTGGGTGGATCATCTGTTTTCTCTATCAGGCTCGCCCCCGACCCGTCGAACTGCCCGTCTTGATCCACCTGCTTGACAGTCGCAACTATCCGCTCACGCGGCGGCGGCTGGCGGAAGAGGTTGACTATCTGCGCTCCTTGCGGCTGATCCGGCTCTTCCCTTCCACTGCTGAAGAGGAACTGGACGAAGTGAAGCAGGCAAAGTTGATTCAGCGATATGCCGACTGTGACAGCGATGATGAGATGGGGGACGTGGTCTGCGCGCGCATTACGACGGCGGGCATCAATTTCCAAGACGGCATAGCGGATCATCCCGGCATCGCGCGAGTTGAGTAATGCCACGACGACATGTTGTCAGAGACCTCGCAGATGAGGAGTTCGAGTTTGTTATCTCCGGTATTCTAAACGGGGCGACAGACCGCGAACTCTCAACCGCATTTCAATCCACCTTCAATAAGAAACTAGCGAAGAGTTCATTGGCGCGTTGGCGCGAAGCAACGGGCAATGAACTGGCTGAGCGTTACCGGCTGGCACGCTTTCAGGCGAAGCAGTTGCTTGCAGACCTGAAGCAAGAAGACGGTGATAAATATCAGATCGTGATGCAGACGGTCGAGGATCGGCTGCTCACAGCCACGCGCGAGGTCATTACGCAAGACCCGATGAAGCTCCTGCGCGTCAGCCAACAGGAACAGAAGCGCAAGCTACAAGAGAAGCGTTTAGATTTACAGCGCGAGCAGCTTGAACTAGAGCGCGAGAAGTTGCGCGGCGCAGCTATTGACCGCGCCGCGCTTGGCGTCGAGTTCACTGCCGATTTGCTTGAGTATCTCGGCGCAGACGTTGAGGGCTTAGCCTTCTTCAAGCGCCACGCAAAGAAGTTCAACGACTTTTTGAAAGAGAAATATGCCACGTCGTAAGGTTGTTAAAAAGACTGGCGCTTCGCTAGATCAACTGCTGGCGCAGGCGGATCAGCGTGCGGCCTCGGCGGGCGTTGAGATTGAGCCGGAGATGTATTCGCTCGATTGGTATCGAGTAGGGTGGCCGGCGCGCAAGCGCATCTTTCTTGAGCGCGAAATTAAGATTCGTGACGCCTTCGACAGGAACAAACTGAAGTCGCTGAAGCTGAACGATGCACAGCAGGAATTGTTGGCTGCCAGTATCGAGGCGAGCGCGGATACAAGCCTTGAAGATTTCACTCTGAAATGTCGGCGGCTCGGCATCTCGACTTATTACACGGCTGACTATCTCTCCGACGCAATCATGGAGAGCGGGCATCACGTCCGCTTGGTCGCGCAAGACCCTGACACGCTTCGTGCTCTCTTCAAAGCGGTTAAGGAGATGTATGGAAACTTGCGTGATGAGATACGCCCGAACAAAAAATACTCGACCAAAGCCGAACTCGAATTTGATGACGAAGAAAAAGGCGTGACAGGTTCGCGCATTACAGTCTCTGCGGTCGTGCCCGGACAGGAAGAGAAGGGGCGCGGCGACACGATCACACGTCTGCACCTGACAGAAATTCCCTTCTGGCGCGGCGACCCGGAGACGGCCGCGACTGCGCTGTGCGACGCCACGAAAGGCGGAAAGATTTCCGGTGAGTCAACGGCGAAGGGCGTGGGCGATTGGTTTCATCGCAAGTACACGCAAGGGAAGTCAAGGCAGGGCGGCACGCGCGCGCATTTCTTCGAGTGGTGGTGGAATCGCAACTATCGGATCGAAGGCGCGAGGTTTGTGCAAAATGGCGATCTCAATTGGTTCTTACTGAGTCCGAAGCAGCAACTCGAAGAGTTGGACGACGCCGGCTTCAACGCCGCGCGGGTGACAAGCTATACGCGCGAAGAGCGAGAGCAGCAGAGCTTACCTTTGCAGTCTGAGCGTGATTGCGCGGAAGCGATCCTCGCGCATCTGAAGATCAATGGCTACGTACATGCCGATGCCGCGTGGCATTGTGATGAGGTCGCGGCTTGCCTCGCATGGCGACGACAGGAGATCGCTAAAAAGGGCGCGAAGAAGTTTCGCGTCGAATACCCTGAAAATGACGTTGACCCGTTCGCGCAGACGGGCGGCACTGTCTTCGATCAGTCATACACGATTGTGAAGTGCGACCCGCGCGCCGTTGTGCCGGGGCATCAATATGTCGTCTCACTCGATCCCTCGATGGGCATTGAGGGTGCAGACCCTGCCGCTATCGCTGTGATTGATCGCAACACCGGCGAGCACGTCCATCGTTGGAGCGGCTACGCCAAGCAAGATGCGCAGGCAAAGATGGTCTGCGAATGCTCTGATAGATACAACGATGCGGAGATCGTCATTGAGTCGAACATGGGCGAGGCTGCGATCCTCGAAGTAGAAAGACTCGGCTACGGCCATCGCCTGTACAAAGCGATTGACGTGCAGACTCAGCGCGACATTGATCAGGGTAAGACCAAGATTCAAGAGGCGCTACTGCGCGCGCGACCCGGCGTCGCCATGACGGATCGTTTGAAGCGCCTTGTGATCGGGCTGCTGGAGAAGGCTTGGCGCGAGGGTGAATTCAGAACGTGCTCACAGGAGCTATGCGAAGAAGCGCGGGTCTTCATCCAGAACGGCGACCGAATGGAGGCGAAGAGCGGTTATCACGACGACGAAATCATTGCCGTCGCGCTTGCTTGGTACGTGATCGTTACGAGTTATGTCGGCAAGATTGAATTCAAATCAACTGGCGTGAAGATGGGCAGCGCGCTCGCGGGTGCTTATTGAGTGATGCAGTAGGCAGCGTCTCGAATAAGTATTACCCGCGCAGCGTGCTGCGCTTTCCGAACACGCGCGACGGCAGATCGCTGCACCCGACGCAAAAGAATTTGGCATTGATCATGTGGTTGATGCGTACCTACTCGCGGCGCGGGCACTTGATCTATGACCCATTCGCCGGTTCGGGCACCACGCTCGTTGCGGCGAAACGATTGGGCCGGCGCGCGGTCGGCGTTGAGCTTGAAGAAAGTCATTGCGAGGTCGCAGCGAATCGGCTCTTGAAAGAGGGCTGAATGCTCGCACGAAACTATGACACCTAACGAAAAAGAGCTTCTGTCTGGCGAAATACTTTCCTCTGAGCGCGTCGGCAGCTACATGGCGTTTGCTTTTGGACTGGTGGGCGTCGGGCTGCCGGACAATCCGAGTTGGCTTTGGGAGCAGTTGCGGGGCAATCCGTGGCTGGCGCAGGCGATCTATGACGACATCGAAGAGAAGGACGATATGGTTGCGTCGTGCCTCGATGCGCGCAAGGAGAACGTGCTGTCGAAGTCGCGCCACGTCCGGCCGGCGAGCGAGAAGCGGCGCGATGGGAAGATCGCGGAGTTCATTGAAGAGACGCTCGAAGGATTCATGATCACGCCGGGCACGGATAAGTATTTCGGTTTTGATAACGTGCTGTGGGAGGCGCTTGATTTCATCGGGCGCGGTGTAACAGTCGGCGAGATCGTCTTCGGCAATGGAAATGATCGCGTCTTTATCGAAGACGTAAAATTCAAGCCGCAGCATCTCTTCACGTTCGGCGAAGGAATGCTCGCGCCCTATTCGACCGGCATCTATCCCTATCCGCAGACCGGCCCGTTACGCTTGAGACCCGGCATGTTGATTGATGGTTGGGATATAGAGAAGCCACTGCCGGAGCGAAAATTCTTCGTGCATAGCTACCGCCCGCGCTATGGCAATCGATGGGGATCGCCCCTGCTCAGAAAAGTCTTTTGGCTGAGTTGGTTCAAGCGCGCGAACGTGAAGAACTGGCTGCGCTACGGCGAGAAAGGGTCTGGCACTGTTAAGTCGCAGTATAACGATGGCGCGTCAGAGTCGGAAAAGCAATTAGCACTCGACGCCGCCCGCGCCGTCTTTGAGGAGAGCGTTGTTGCGGTACCTAAAAAGTTTGTGGTTGAGATAATGGAAGGCGTTCGCACGTCAATGGGGTCGAGCTTCAAAGAGTTCGCTGACGAGTTCTGCAACAACGGCATCGCGCGCGTGATACGCGGGCAGACGCTGACGAGCCGGGGCAGCGAGGGCGGCGGCTCGCGTGCGTTGGGGCAAGTGCATGAGCGCGTCGAGCAGACGAAGACGGAAGTTGATGCGAAGAATTTGATGCTCGCGGTCAACACGAAACTCGTGTGGCCGCTAACATTCTGGAATTTCGGGCCGGTCGAGCGCCCGCCGATGTGGATCATTAACTATGAGCCGGGCGCAGATTTGAAAAACCTGTCCAGTGTGCTGCAAACGCTGTGGCAAATGTACCTGCCGATCCCGCGCGCGTTCGTCTATAACGCGTTTCAGATTCCTGAGCCTGACGACGGCGAAGAGATGCTGCCCTTCCCACAGAAAGAAGCAGATACGCAGCCCGTTGATGATGCGCAACCGGAGGACGCGAGCGGAGGCGGGTTTAGTGAAAAAAAAACTCAGCCCGGCGCGTCGCGGAAGAGGCAGCCGGGCTTGAAGAAGGAACGCTTCGCAAAGCTGCGCCCGTCTATGATTCAATTCTCGGACGAATAATTGATGAGCTTGATCAGTCGCCGAAGCTCGCGCAACTGCGCGATAAATTCTCAGCCCAATTAAATCCGCTCTTCGCCGAACTCGCGCGCGTGCTTGGCGATGGGCTGCTCGCAGCCTACTTGCTGGCACTCGATCACGTCGCAGAGGAAGTGAGCTTCGCCGACCCGATTGACGTGCGCTTCGATGTGCCGCCAGAGGAGGCGATTGATTACTTCCGCCGCAAGCGCGTCGTGCCGCGCAAGACGTTCGATGATTTAGAGGGCGAAGCGCGCTCGGCTGCTTTTTCAGTTTCCCAAGTTTACCGGACAGATGTTTTGGAGGCGATGAAGGAAGAGATCGCGCAGGCGTTGGAGAGTGGCGCGACGCAGAGAGAAGTCGTCGCCGGCTTGAAAGAGATTCTCGCTGGCGCAGGGCATCGAGAGCTTGGCGATTTTCATTTAGAGACGATCACTAGAACCAATATGCAAATGGCGTATGGCGTGGGGCGTCGCCGTGCGCTCGAAGAGACGGTTGATGATCTGCCCTATTGGGAGTATCACGCCGTACTGGATGATCGGACGCGCCCATCACACGCTGCGTGTGATGGCTTGGTGCTGCCAGCTAATCATCCGTTTTGGGATGATCACTTTCCGCCTTGGGGATTTAACTGTCGCTGTAATGTGACTGCCACGACGGGCACGTCTGCCGGTTACAACAAAAAGAACCCGAGTGGTCAAGCCGAGCTTGCTTATGACAAGAGCGGTGTGCCGGTGAAGGCTGAGTACGGCACGGCTGTTTATGATCTCAGCGCGGGCAGATTTCAGGGCGTCCCCAAGCAAGGCGGCTTGAAGGAGACGATTGAGCAGGCGTCTGAGCGGTCGCAAAGATCGCGCGTTAAGACCCCTCAGTCGGTGTTGGACACGGAGCGAGAGATTAGAAACGAGCCGATTGAGCACCTGCATCTCTTCGACAGCGAAGGCGAGCCAGTCGCCAGCTTCACGGGTGATGAAGATGCGGTCGAATATGATCTCACTGATGAGGAGATCGCGCGGATGCGCGGCGGCTATGATGTGCACAATCATCCGGGCGAGGGTGCGTTCTCGCTGACGGACATCGCCGACGCTGCCGACTTAGAGGTCGCAGAGTCGCGGGTCGTCACGCCTACTCACAGCTATGTTATGCGCCCGCCGGCTGGGGGCTGGGATAACGAGACAGCTCAGAAGATCGCGCGCGAATTCAACCGGATTCGTGTTAAAGTTGTCGCCGAGCTTCAGCGTGCCGTGCGCAACGGCGCAATGGCGATTAAGGAGGCGAAGCTGGAAGAGCGACACCGCATCTGGCAACTCGTCGCGCGGGCGTTGGGTCTAAAATACAAGCGCAAGAAACTATGAGCCGTACAGTGAAGCGTGACTGCAATATGATCTCAGGCGTCAGTGAGGTTTGCACCTTCTGCAAGCACTTCGACGACGAGCAGCCGCTTGCCCGGCGTTGCGCCGCTTTCCCCAAAGGCATCCCGCTCCCGATCTGGAATGGCGAGAATGACCACCGCGAATCTTACAAAGGTGATCATGGGATTCAGTTTGAGCCGCTTCCTGATCAGACACCTGCGCTGGTCTAAAATCCTCAACAATACTAAGAAAGGGTTTGTTTAGTCGGAGCGTTATGTCTATGATGCGCGCCGAACAAGGGGGTTGGGCTGCTATGCTGTTCCAGCGATCCGTTGAATGTCTCAGGGCAGCTTGGCAGCCCATAATTGAAAGTCGCGTTTATTTGACCTGTGTTGTTGCCGGAGGCGGGAAAATCCAATTCCGCGAACAGACCCCCTGCCGCGCGTTTTGAACGAATTGTACGCCATTGAATGGCATCACAGGCGAGGTCGGCGACTTGGTTTAAGGATTCCCCTGATGTTGATTCCAGTAAGATGCAAAGTTTGCCGCCGTCGCGTGCTCTTCAAGGCCAGTCCTGATACGACCGGCACAATCGAAGCTCATTGCAAGACCTGCAATAATATCGTCACGTATAAGTTGCCTTTGCCGGCCAAGTCTGACGGGGGCACGAGCGGACGTGACTAAAGCACCTGTGGTGAAGTAGAGTAGTTTTGCATCGCGCCCCCATCGAGGGCCAACACGACAACAGCAAGAGGCTCATGAAGCCCGCCACTCTTCTTCAGAGTGGCGGGCTTCTTTTATTTCACATGACGCAAGCAGAAAAGAAAAAGGGGTTCGGCGGTCAGTGGGTGGATGTCTTCTCCACCGGCACGCACACGGACGACAAAGGCAACGTGCATGAGATTGACGCTGCCTTTCTCGATCAGGTCGCCGCGCATCTCGCGCCCGATCTGCACGAGCCGCCTGCGGTGATCGGTCATCCCAAGACGGACGCGCCCGCTCATGGATGGGTGTGTGGATTGCGCGTCGAAGGCGACATGCTGCAAGCGCAGTTCTGCGACGTTGACCCTGCGTTCGAGGAGATGGTGCGCAAGGGTAAATTCAAAAAGCGTTCAGCGTCATTTTATTTAGACGAGGCGAAAGCGCCCGGCGCTCGTGCGCCGCAGTTGCGGCATGTGGGCTTCTTGGGCGCACAGCCGCCGGCCGTGAAGGGCTTGCGCGCAATTCAATTCGGCGAAGGTGAAGCGGTCACTTTCGAGCCAGCAACTTTTAGTGAAGGAGAAGGCATGGATAAGGAAGAGATCAAAAAGACTGTTGGCGAACAGATCGCCGAGTGGTTCAAAGAGAAGTTCGGCGCGAAGAGCGATCAGGCACCGGCTTCGTTCAGCGAGGGCGACGTGAAGAAGCTGATCGCGGAGGCGGTCGGTGGCGTCGAGGCGAAATTCACCGAAGAGGTGAAGAAGCGCGACACGGAGATCGCAAAACTCAAGACGCAAGTGGACAAGCATTCCGGCTCGGCGGCGCGCGCGGAGATCGTCTCCTTCTGTGAACGCTTGGGCGCGGGCAAATTTCTGCCAGCATTCAAACGCATGGGCGTGATCGAGTTCATGGAAGTGCTCGCGGATTTGTCAGACGAGAAGATCAGCATCGCCAGCTTCACGGAAGAGAACGGTAAAGAGGTCGAGAAGCAAGTCGAGATCGCGCCGCTTGAGTTCTTCGAGAACTTCCTCGCCGCGCTGCCGCCGTTCGTCGAGTTCGGTGAAAAGTTCGGCGGTCTGAAGGTGACAACCACAGGCGCTGAGATCGTTGACCCGGCAGAGATGGAGAAGCTCCGCGCGGGCATGGGCATCAAGCCCAATGGCAACGGTAAAGGGAACGACAAATAAAAGCTAATTGCTGATAGCTGATCGCTAACAGCTTCTGAAGGAGAAACGTAAATGCCGCCGACTGAACTCGTAAAAACATTTCCAGCGCGCGATAACCTCGAAGCGGTGCGCGCAGACCTTGCCGTGCGCGTGCCCGCCGTGGTCGCGTCCGGCTTCATCGTCCTGCGCGGCGACGTGGCGGGCGTGATCAGCGCGTCGAGCAAGTTGCGCCGCCGCACGCGCGCCGTCGCTGCCGGCGAAGGCTTCGACACGGACGCAGCGACGGGCGAGGTGGACGACGCCTCGGTCTTCAAAGCTGGCGACGTGTTGAAGGACGGCACGGGCGCAACCATCGGCACAGTGCAGTCGGTGAACACGATGACGAACGTGATCACCCTGACCGGCAACGCGGCGGTCGCCGTCGCTGCTGATGCTGAGGTGCTCGGCTCGGATGGGTCGCAGGTCGCTGCGGCGATCTCGGATGACGAGACGGACGGCACGGCGGACGCGAACGTGAGTCCGATCATCAGCGCGTTGCTCGATGAAGCGAAGCTGCGCGGTCTGGACGCAACGGCGAAGACGCAACTCGGCGGCGTGAGTGTCGTCGGCGGCATCTTCAAGTTCTAGTCGAAAGTAGAGAGCGATAGTTCTAGCGAAGGAGAAAAATAAATGCCGCCCGGAATAGTTTACAGATTCCCCACTAACCTTTCGATGACAGAGGTGACGCAGGAGTACATGATCGAGCGCGAGAAGCTGCTCGGCATTCAGATCGCGCCGTTCGAGGAGTTCATGACGCAGGAAGTCGAGTGGGATGAACTCGACGCAGAGCGCGGCATGACAGCGCCGCATAACATGCGCTCCGATCCGAAGATTGACCGGCGTCCCGGCTCGAAGCTGCGGAAATACAGTGCCATTCCGTTCAAGGAGACGGACGTGGTGCAGGAGGAAGAACTCTTGCGCGCGCGGCAGTACGGCTCGCTGTACGGCGTGGTCGATCTGCACTGGATCATCGCCCGCATTATGAAAGCGCGCGTGGATAAGACTTTCCTCCGCGCGGAGTGGTGCATCTGGTCTATGTTTCGAGGGCTGCTCGACATAAACGAGAACGGCGTCCGCGTGCATGAGACGTTCCCCGTGCAGACCTTCGATTCTGCCGTTGATTGGGATCAATTCGTTACCGCGACGCCGCTCGCCGATGACATGGCGGTTGCGTTGAGGTTTGCCGGTACGGGTGCCTCGGCAAAGGGCGCGAAAGCTTACTGCAATCAAGCGACGCTCAATATGCGCCTGAAGAACCGGAACGAGGACGACCTGTACGGTCTCAGAAAGAATGCCACCTCGGTCGTGTTCGGCTTGAAAGAGATGAATGAACTTCTTGACGAGCGCGGGCTGGCAACCTACGAGGTTTACGACGAAGGGTTTAATGACGACGACGGGGATTTCGAGCGTTGGTTGGAAGACGACGAGGTGGTGGTGATCGGCAAGCGCCCGCAAGGTCAGAAGGTCGCGGGCTTCGCCATGACACCTTCGCTGCACCTGATCAAGAACGGCATGCAAGCGCCGGGTTTCTTCTCGATTCTTGAAGTGAATGGACATGGCAATTCCGGCATGACGGAAGTGAGCGCCGCCGATCTTGGTGCGGGCAAGAACCCAAAGCTGGAAATCACAGGCGGCGTCTATGGCGGCCCGCGCTTGCCCTACCCGCGCTCGGTTATCCACATGCAGGTCAAGCACTGACGTAAGAGCCGTGACGAGTGACGGGTGACAAGATTAGAACTTGTCTTTCCTGTCACCTGTCACCTGTCACCTGTCACCGTCTTTAGATGGCTTACATCACGAAACAAGATTTGCTGGATGAGTTGGGCGAGGGGCGGCTCATCCAGTTGACGGATAAGGATAAGACCGGGGCGGTGGATGATGCCGTGGTCAACAAGGCAATCGCGTATGGGTGCATGCTGTTTGAATCTTATTTGCGGACTCGTTACACGCTGCCTGTGCCCTCGACGGAGATGGTGCGCTCGACCTGTCTCGACCTTGCGAGATACAAGCTCGAACGGGATCGAGCCAAAACTACGGAAGTGATAGACAATCTGAAGAAGTCACTTTATGACCCGGCGATCAAGTTGTTGGAGGCGATTCAGAGCGGCAAGGCGGCGCTTGATGTGCCTGCGGCGCAGGAGACGGCTACTAATCCCCAAAGCCCTGACAGCGTGTTGAAGGGCAGCAAGCGTGCAACGTTCACTGATGAGAATTTGAAGTCGTACTGAGGAGATGATGCGATGAAGCGGAGACAATCATTATTACCCGTTATCTTTCTGGCGGTGTTCGCGGCTGTGGCTGCGGTTGGTTTCAGTATCACGACGGCGACGCCGGTTGAGATACGCCACGCGCGGCAGACATTGACGGGCGACACGCTGCCGACGGACATCTATCCGGGCGACACGTTCATCAAGACCAGCTCGGCGGCGGGCTTCTACTACAGCGTCGTGCGCGATGCGTGGACGGGGCCGTTGCCGATAGCGACACCGACGCCGTGGAGCGGCGGCACGGTTGCGAATGCTACGACGTTCAGCAGCACAACGACGCACAACGGCGCGGCAACGTTCGGCAGCACGACGACGCACGACGGCGCGGCAACGTTCGGCAGCACGACGCAATTTACAGGGGCGGAGACTTTTAACGGCGTATCAACTTTCAACAATAGCGCGCACTTTAGTTCCTCGCTGAACGCTGACGGCGGTATTCGGCTTGGCTATGGCAGTGCCATCGACAACCAGAACGGCGATATTCTGCTGTATTGGGACAACTTGACACGGGTCATCAAGCTCGGGCCTGTGCCCTCTGGTTCGCCGGCGCAGACCATTATAGTTCAGCCGAGAACAACCTTCGCGGCCAGCTCCGGTGATGGGATCACGGTTACAGCTAACGCCCAACTGAACGGCGGCTTGATAGTCGGTTCTACCGCTCTGCGCGCGCGGCTCGATGGGGGCATCGATCTCGCTGGTGGTGGTGGTGCAGGCGGCGTCGCCTTCGCCTCACTGCCCTCAGTCACTAACGGCGTAATCGTCTGGTGCAACAACTGCACGGAAGCCGATCCATGCGCGACGACCGGCGCGGGCGCATTCGCCAAGAAAATGAACTCACGTTGGAAGTGCAATTGAATGGCTGGCGAGATTGACGGACTGAGCCGCCTTGTCAGTCGCGTCCGGCAACTGGCGACTGACACGCGCCACGTCGAGCGGCCGATGCGCGCCGCAGGCGAGGTGCTGCGCCGCTCGATTGAACAGAACTTTCGCGCGCAGGGGCGACCGCAGAAGTGGCAGGGCCTAGCAACAAGCACGCTCGCACGTCGTCGGCGTGGTCGCGGTCGAGGCGGGCCGCAGATTTTGATTGACAGTGCAAGGCTGAAGAACTCGATCAGCTATCGCCTTGTGACTGAAGGCGTCGAGGTCGGAACGAATGTGAAATATGCGCCTCGCCAACACTTCGGTTATCCGGGCGGCGCTGGTCGCGGGCACGCGCACACGCCAGCGCGCCCGTTCATGATGGTGCAACCGGACGACGTTGAAATTATCGCCGGCATCTTCAAGCGGCATTTAAGCAGATGAGCATTGTGCGGCGCGGTTTCAGCTTTCACGTCGGCGGCATCGAGGACAGCATGGTCAAGGCGCTGAAAGATTATTGCACTGACTATAAGCCGGACATAGGGACGTACGGCGGCGAACTCGATGCGAAGAATTTGCGCGAGGCTCTTTCCCAACTTGAATCGCGCTTTCCGCTCTTCTTAGTGAGCTACGGCGAGGGCAAGAACGTACTACGCTCGCCGTTGGGGCCAGAGATAGATGCGCCGCGCGAGTACAAGCACGATTGCAGTTTCACCGTGATCTGCTGCCACGACAACGCGCGCGGCGAACAAGCGCGGCGGCGCGGCGATGGGCGCGAGATCGGCGTGTGGGACATGATCGAGGATGCGCTCACGGCGCTCTCGCGCAAGCGGTTCGTCGCCACCGTGGGCGATGAAAAGATCGTGCTCAATCAAGAGCCTTTGAATCCAGCGAGCGATCCTGAGAGTCGTGCCCCGGACATCGAGTACATCGCGCACCTGCCGGAGTTGACAGCGTATGCAGTGCACTTCGACACATGGTTTATTTGGGCAACGCCAGACCGACGCGAGGATGGAACTTCAGTGCAGGAGATAGAGATTGAAATCTTCCCGTCGAGCGGGCGCACTAATCATGATCGTCCGGGCGTGGTTATTGAGTAAGGAGCAAGATGAAGGTCATCAATTATCAAACGCAGCCGGTGGTGCTCGACGGTGGCGTCGTGCTCGCGGCGGCTGGCACAGATGGTTCAGTGCGTGAAGTCGAGAGTCTGACCGACCGTGATCGCAAGCTGGAGGCGAAGGGGCTGATCTCAGTGGAGACGCCCGCGCCGGCCGTGACTGCGGCGCACAATCCAGTGCCAGATGAGGCGCAAGCGAGCGCCAAAAAAGGAGCAAAGTAAGTGAGCCTTGCACTTGAAAACACGAAGCCCGGTGTAACCGTGCTCGTCAACACGTCGCAAGTCGGGACAAGCGTCAAGCGGCAGCCGACATCTACTGCTTTCGCCGTTGGCTATTCGGCGTGGGGGCCGGTTGATACACCGACCACTGTTACGAGTTGGTCAGATGCCGTGCGGCAGTTTGGCAGCTTCAACGCGAACAGCTACTTGATCCCCTTCCTGTACATCTTCTTCAACCTCTTCAAAGGCGCGCAGGCTGTCGTCTGTCGTGTGGTCGGTGCGGCGGCGGCGGTCGCTACGAAGACGCTGAACGACCGTGCGGTTGCGCCAGTGGCGACGCTAAAGGTGGACGCGAAGTATCCGTCCTCAACGGTGGACGTGCGGGTGACAGTCGAGGCGGGCACGGCGGCGAATACGGTGAAACTCACGTTCCGCAGCGCGGCGTTGGGCTTTAAAGAGCCTTACGACAATTTCGATCTGTCGGCTAACGCTATCAGCGAGATCAATCAGAAGTCGAAGCTGGTGAAGCTGACGAACCTCGCCTCGGCGACCGCCGCGCCGAACAACCTGCCGGCCTTGCTCGCAGAGGCGACGCTGCTCGGCGGCAACGATGATTTCGCGGCCATCAATGCCGCGCGCTACATCGGCACGGACGACGGCACGACGCGCACCGGCTTGCAGGCGTTCAATGACGAACTCTACGGTACGGGGCAAGTGGCGATCCCCGGCATCACCGCCGAGACAGTACATAGCAACCTAATTGCGCAGGCTGAAATCTATCATCGCCTCGCGCTACTCGATCCGCCGCTCGGCAGCGACAAGAACGACCTAATCACGATGCGCGAACTCTATGGGACGTGGTACGGCGCAATCGCTTGGCCGTGGTTTCAGGCGCTCGACTTCGCCGGTTCGGGCTTGCTCAAGTTCTATCCGCCGAGCGCGGCGATGGCGGGCGCGTGCGCCGAAGCGGATCGCACGGTCGGCACGCACAAAGCGCCAGCGAACTACGTGATCCCGACTGCGGTGGACGTGGAGCGCGCCAGCAACGGGCAGACGCAAGCAGACGACGGGGCGCTGGAGGCGTTGAACGGTCACGACATCAACGTGATCCTGCGCATCCCCGAAAGCGGCATTCGCGTCTATGGCGCGCGCGTGATGACGGCAGACCGGCGCGTGCAGATGATGCACGAGATTCGTCTGTTGAATCTCTTCTACTACAGCCTGAAGATCGCCTACCGCTACGCCGTGTTCTCGGTCGTGAATGATAGTCTCTTCCGCCAGTTGGCCTCGGTTGCGCGCACGTTCCTCCGTAGCTTCTATCGCGCGGGCGCGCTTTACGATGGCGGTAGCAAAAAGGAGTCGGATGCTTTCATTGCGATCTGCAACGAAAACAACAACCCGCCCGAAGACCTTGAGGCAGGGCGCGTCCACGTTGACATCGGCGTGAAGATCAGCCCAACCGCCGAGACGATCATTGTCAAGATTGACAACGTGCCGCTCTCGCAAGACCTGTCAGTTTTGCAGCAATAACAGAAGGGTTCCCATCTCGTGGTTATTTTTTATAACCACGAGATGGGAGCTAATAAGGAGAGACGATGCCGAGTTCGGACAACAGATTCATTTTGGAGTTGGACGGCTTCCCTGCCATCGCCGCGCTCGACGCGACGCTGCCATCAAAAGCGCATACGCCGTTCGAGCATCAGCCCGGCAATCAGGCGATGCCCGATCTAGGGCGCGGCAACTTCAAATGCGACGACTTGACCTTGAAGCACGCGCACAACGTCGGCGGCCTTGACGATTCGCTCGCACGTTATTTCGACCTCTACACAGAAGGCATCATCACGGACAAGCTGAACGGCAGATTCATGGTGATGGATGAGAGCGGACTCGTGCCGGTGAAGACATACGACATCATTGATGCCGTGCCGACGATGTTCAAGCCGGAGCAGCATACAGGCACGGGCACTAACGTCTCGTCTTTCTCCTTCGGTATGCGCCCAACAAACTTCCGTCTGATCTGATTATGAAGAGCATCGTTCTAGTCGTCGGCTACACCGACAAGCAGAACGTCACGCACCGCGATGTTGAGATCGGCAAGCGACTGCGCGGCGCAGACGTGTTTGCGATTGACGACGATCCGCAGAGTGCGCTACCAGCAAATTATCAGTCTCTTATTTTATCGCGTGCTATCACGAAGTTCGGCTTGCTGCGCATGCCGGTACCTCTGTCGGTGCTGCTCGCGCTCGACAGCATTGATCGTGACGATCTGATCGAGGCATACAACGCTCTGGATGCTGAAGGCAGCGACGGCCGCAAGTTTGAAGTGCTTGCAGACAACAAAGTCCGTCTGGCTAATGGACTTGATCTCGATGGCGTCGTGTACGACGTGGCAGAGTTCGGTCATCGCATCACGGGTTACGATTATGTCGCGGCCGAAAAGGAAGGGCTGGCTGATGCGCGCAAA
>Ga0209153_1000231_pt1 | contig 29757 bp, 24 predicted proteins | sample GraSoiAngelo_120_FD_185877 | JGI IMG/M metagenome (GOLD analysis project Ga0209153, IMG submission 185877) | Grasslands soil microbial communities from the Angelo Coastal Reserve, California, USA - 14_0919_09_20cm (SPAdes) (version 2) | ecosystem: Environmental > Terrestrial > Soil > Grasslands ... | reverse complement strand
CCAATGAGTTCACCGTCCCCGCGCTCGCAAAAGCTATCGCGGACTACTTCGCTAAATGCTAAACTCCCAATGATGACACAGGGACGCATACTTGTGGTTGACGACGACCCGCTCCTGCTCGACACCTTGCGCGAGATTCTGACGGCGGGCGGCTTCGACACGCATGCCGAAACCGACGGGCGCGCGGCGCTCGCGCATCTAGCCGAGTTTCGCCCCGACGTCGTCATCACAGACGTGAAGATGCCCGGTCTCGACGGCTTCGCCCTGTTGCGCAAAGTGCGCGAGCGCGAACCGGAGTTGCCTGTGATCCTCTTGACCGGTGAAGGTTCAGTCGAGATGGCGCTGCGGGCTGTGCGCGAAGAGGGCGCATATCATTTCTTAGAGAAGCCGGTTGATAACGAGCAGTTGCTTGAAGTGACTGCGCGGGCGTTCGTGCAAGGTGCGGCGGGCCGTATGCGTGCAGCCTTGAATGCCGAACTGAAAGAGCGCGGTGCGTTCCGCCAACTGATCGGCAATTCCGAACCAATGCGCCGTGTCTATCAACTGATCGAGCAGGTCGCGCCGTCGTCTGCGTCTGTCTTGATCACGGGCGAATCGGGCACGGGTAAAGAGATGGTCGCGCGCACGATTCACGAACTCAGCCCGCGCCGGTTGCACGAGTTTGTGGCGATCAACTGCTCTGCGATCCCTGAGACGTTGATGGAGTCGGAACTGTTCGGGCACGAGCGCGGCGCATTCACGGGCGCAAGCATGCGCCGGCAAGGCTGCTTCGAGTTGGCGAACGGCGGCACACTCCTGCTCGACGAGATCGCGGAGATGCCTGCGCTCCTGCAAGCGAAACTTTTGCGTGTGCTTGAAGAACGAACCGTTAGACGACTCGGCGGCGGGCAAGAGATTCCGATCAACGTGCGCGTGCTCGCCGCGACCAACCGTGAGCCGCACGCGGCCGTGCGCGCCGGTGTGTTGCGCGAAGACCTGCTCTATCGCTTGAACGTCATCACGATTGAGTTGCCCGCCTTGCGCCAGCGCAAACAGGACTTGCCGCTTCTTGCGCAGCACCTGATCAATCAACTCGCCGAACGCCACGAACGCCCCGCGCGCTTTCTCAGCCCCGCCGCGCTCGACGTCCTAAAGTCGCATCACTGGCCCGGCAACGTGCGCGAACTGCGCAACGTGATTGAGCGCGCCGTCATTATCTGTTCGGGCGACACCATCGAACGTCATCACATCGCACCCTATCCGCTCGACCAACGCGCCCGCGCCCGCAGCGAAGATACGATCACTTTGCCCGTCGGCACGCCCATCTTCGAGGTCGAACGCCAGATGATCCTGCGCACGCTGCAAAAGACCGACAACAACAAGACGCGCGCCGCAGAGCTTTTGCAGATCAGCCTCAAGACCCTGCACAACAAGCTGCGGCTCTATCGTGAGCTAAATCTGCTCGACACCAAAACGCAGACGCCACAACCCGAAGCACGCGCACACACACGCACAGACGACTCTCTGTCTGATTAGCCGCACAACGAGTTGAACTTTGTTCTAACGCAAGACTGCGCGCATCTGCTCGTATTGCTCCGCCAGATCGTTTGGCCCTGTGATGCAAAGTTGTAAGTCGCGTATGAGGCCATCGTGAAGCCCGTAAATCCAACCGTGAATCGTCAACTCCTGCCCGCGCGCCCAAGCATTCTGCACAATAGTTGTCTGGCAGACGTTGACGACCTGCTCAATCACGTTTAGTTCGCACAGACTCGTCAGCCGCGCCTCCGTATCGCCGAGCGCCGACAGATGCGCCGCATACTTCTCCCGCACGTCCTGCACGTGGCGCAGCCAGTTGTCAATCAATCCCAGTTGCTCATTTTGCAGCACCGCTCTGACGCCGCCGCAGCCGTAGTGCCCGCACACAATGATGTGCTTGACGTGCAGCACTTCGACAGCGAACTGCATCACCGATAGACAGTTCAGGTCCGTGTGCGCGACGACGTTTGCGACGTTCCGATGAACAAACAACTCGCCGGGCATCAGACCGACGATCACATTGGCTGGCACGCGACTATCCGAACAACCGATCCACAAATACTCCGGCGCTTGCTGCTCGGCGAGCGTCGCAAAAAATTCCGGGTCACGCGCTCTGATCTCGTCAGCCCACGCACGATTATTAGCCAACAAATGTTCAAGCTTAGGTTTGTTCATACGACCGATTATCATTGACGCAGATAAAACACTTGAGATTTAAGAAATGCTGTCGAGACTTCGGGGTGAATAGGCTGTGATGTCGTGGGGTGCCGCACTATTCAACTTTGGCATAGACATCCTTCATGCCAAGCTCGCAACCGATAGCATTGAGCTTTATCACGTCTTCGGCATCGTGATACTCGGAATACCGCCACTCCCGATTACTCTGCCGCACGTATTGCTCGATTCGATACGGGTCTTGGGCCACAAGCAGATACTCCGTCAGCGATTCGATAGCCTGATACTGCTCAAACTTCTTGCCCCGATCATAAGCCTCTGTAGATTCAGACAAGACTTCTATCACGACAACCGGATTAAGCAGCGTATCATTCTCCGCATCAGCAAACTTCTCTTCATCGCACGCCACGACCATATCCGGGTAAGTATATTTTCCCGTCGCGCTCACTTTCACGCGCATATCGCTCGGATAAACATTGCACGGGCGCTCAAGCAACTGATTGCCCAAAATACGAATGATATTCGCCGTGATCAGATTATGCCGCTTGCTTGCGCCCACCATCGCAAACATCTCACCCGCAAAATACTCATGCTTAATCTCAGACTTCCGCTCAATGGCTAGATATTCTTCCGGCGATAGCAAAGTTTTACGTTGAGAAGACATAAGCGTCTCACTCCTTCATCACGTAATTTATTCTAAGATGTGAGTAGAGGCAATGACATAGCGCCGGAATTCACCCGCGCCGAGCGAACTGCATCCTATTAAACCGCTAGGGCACAATGATGAAAGAGATGCTATTGAGGCGTCGGGTTCAATGAGTTATTAGGTGGCATGCTAGACAGCCTCTAGCTTATCAATAATACTTTCAACCTGAGTTCGCAAATTGCCATGAACAACATCAGCTTTTAGATAGTCTCGTAGAGGGCCAAGGACAGAGGCAATGGTATCTTTACGTTGTTCTTTTGGCACAGCTTCAATAGCGGTCATTATTACCTTGTGCGCTTCCTCAAATTGTTCCGCGAAAAGTAGTGCGTCGGCTAAATCAAATCTGCGCCAATAATTTTCTGGTTCTTCTACAACCATATGGCGGCAAAGATGAATTTGCTTGCGGAAGCCCTCTTTAGCTTGGTCAAGTAGCTTGGAGTCCCACTTTGAAAGCAAAAGATCCAAACGAGCCACATTCAAACCTGAGTAAAGATCATATTTGTTAAGTTTATGCGCTTCATTGTAACTGTTTCGAGCCTCCTCCAATGATTTTTCATTATAAAGGGTTGGAGCGCCAGCCATTCCTAATCTCCTAAGAGCGCCTCCCAAATTACTCCAAGCCTCAGCATCGTTAGGCGCAAGGCGTACAGCTTCACGAAGATAGGTCACTGCGCTTTCAGGCTTCATCATTTTGCTGAAGCAGACACCTAGTTCTCTATGCGCCATAGCGTTATTAGGATCAAGCCTCCGCACAACTTCCAGCGACTTTATAGCTTCATCGTATCTGCTTAATCCTCTATAAGCCTTTCCTAGTTCCAGAGAAGCCTCTACCGATGCAGGATTAGCTTCCACAGCTTGTATGAGCAGCGCTACACGATCACTCAGCTTTTCTGTTGCCATTGCCGCACGAAGTAAGTCTTCGCCGCGAGACTTTCTGAGGCGCTCAATCTCAGCCTCAAGATTTTCGAGCTTAGCCTTGGTTATATTGATAAACTCACTGTTGAGACGAACAGGGCTGTCACATATGTTGTTTTTTAGCCCGTCCTCAATTGCAGCCACAATATCGTCTACGGCTTTGATAAGAATGTCGGGATAATAAAGAATTGCGCGATTTGCGAACACGTTGAATTTAAGGTCTTCCACGTTTTGCGAGATGGGAACGGTGACCCGATCACGTAAAGCCCACCTCACGCCCAGTTCGAGATAAACATTTGGGTTAGCACCTGTAAGATCGGCGATGTAGATGTCAGCATCGCGAGCTTCACTAAACATAGAAGCATGAATGACGCCAGCCTGTCTCTTGTCTTTCTCTATAACCAACTCGACTTTGCGTCCTAATTTTGCGCTTAGTTTCTCTATAACTGGTTTAAGAAGATTCTCCTTCACAGCTTCCGGGTTTTTATAAATTGCATTTGGCCCCATATTTGTGCCGGGCATAGCAACGAAGACCCGGAGTGAATTTGAATCAGCCATCTATATTTCCTCTCTATGCATTATCCAGCATTTTATTTCATCTTCTTCATCCAACCACCGTTGCCATCTAACTACTATTATACCGCACTATGCGGTCTAACAACCCCACGATGAATGTTAGACCGCATGCGACATGTATCGGTGATGAAGCTCAACGTTGCGCGCGTGTGCCGAGTTGGTTGAGCAGTTCGCGGACGGCTGCGTCGAGTTGTGAATCGTGACCGGCGAGGGTTTCGCCAATCGGGCGGGTGATGGGTATGTCAACGGGGCGCGGGTGGAGTTCCATGTCTGTGCCGTCGTTGGCGGTGACTTTGATGAAGGGGAGACGAAAGATCGTGCCGTCAATGAGTGCTTGATTCGAGGTATAGACGATCCAGCCGGCGGTCGGTTCACCGACGACTTTGCCGAGATGCAGGGCGCGATAGCCTTCGGTGAAATCTTCAGCGTCGGAGAGCGAGTGGCGATTGGTGATGAGGATTGTGGGGCGTTCGAGCGCGCGTTGGCCGAGGGCTGTGCGCGCGGGCGCGCTCGTGTAGCCGCGCGGCGTCATCGTCAGATAACCGCGCCGCGCGAGCACGTCAATCGCATAGACGTTGACGAAGCCGCCGTTGTTGTTGCGCACGTCAATCACGACGCCTTCGCGCGTGCTGTTCTCCGCATCGAGGTCAACGTAGAGTTGGGCGAGCGCGGCGGCGCTCATGTCGAACATGTGCACGTAGCCGAGCCGGCCGTTGCTCGCGCGTGCGACGTAAGCGCGATTGGCTTCGACCCACTGACGATAGAGCAAGCCCTTCTCCGTCGCCGCGTTGACCGGGCGCACGGCCGCCTCGCGCCTGTCCGCGCCATCGGCGGATGAGGCGATGGTGAGACTCACACGGCGGCCCGTTTTATAGTTGAGCAGGTCGTCAAGGTTCGTGTGCGCGTCAAGCGTGTGCCCGTCAACGGCGAGCAGATAATCACCGACCTTGATGTTGCTTGCGAGCGCGGCGGGGCTGAGCGGAATGATCTCTGTGATCTTCAACTTACCATTCGTCTCATACTCGCGCCGGTCGAAGCGCAGGCCGAGCCGGCCCGTTGTTGGTTGATTCGCGTTGGGCGGCCCGCTTGCGCCAAGGTGTGAGCCGTTCAGTTCGCCGATCATTAGTTGCAACAGACGGCGCACCTCGTCGGGCGTGCGCGCGCCTGCGACGCGCGGCTCGTATTCGGCGCGCACCTGTTCCCAGTTCGCGCCGTGATAGGCGGGATCGTAGTAGTTGTCGCGCAGGTACGACCAAGCTTCGTGGAACACTTCCATCTTCTCGCGCGCGAAATCAACGTCCATCTCGGCGGCGACGGCGAGCGCGCGCGCGCGGCCGTCGAGCGAGACGATGTTGATGCGGCCGTTCTCGAGATAGAAGACATCCTTGCTATCGGGCGAAAACTGCGCCCAAGACTTCCCGCCCGGCGTCGAGGTCAACTGTTTTGCGACCGCAGGCTCGCGCGCCAGTTCATCGAGCGAGTAGATGTAAAGGTTCTCTTGATTCGCGGCGGCCGCGATCATCAAGACCCACTTGCCGTCGGGACTGATCGTCTGATAGCCCACGTCCACGCCGACCGGCGGCAGACTCAAGCGCCGACGTATCTCTTCAAAGTCGATCTGCACGGGCTTCACGCTCGGCCTTCTGCCTTCAGGGCTAGGTGAAGGCGAAGGCGAGGGCTGTGCGGTTGGCGTCGGCACTGCGTTGGGTGCTTCGCGCGCTGGCTCAGGGCTGGTCGGTTGATTCTCTGGGCGCGTGATGGGCGTGACGGTCTTCGGCGTCTCCTCTTTGAAAAGATCGCGGAATTGATCTTCGCGAAACTTCGGCGTGCGTGGGATCAGATCAATGCGCGCGAGTTGATTGTTCTCGGTGCGTTGGCCTGTGTCGAACAGTATGAACGTGCCGTCGGGACTCCAAGAGACCGTGTTGCTGTTCGCGTTCGCAATGAAGCTGACGGGCCGGCTCGTGCCGCCATCAATGGGCGCGACGAAGACGTTTCTGAACTGCTCGACGGGCATGTAAGCGAGCCAACGACTATCGGGCGACCAGATGAAAGGACGATCAGAGATGAACGGTTGCCGCTCAAGCGGCGTGGTCGCAACCACGCGCTCTTGTTTTGTGCTCACCTCAAGCACGCGCAACTCTTTCGCGCCGCGTTGGAAGGCGATCCATTTGCCGTCGGGCGAGAACAGCGGCTTGGAATCGTCGGCCGCGTCGCGCGTTAGTTGCGTCTCGGCGTTTGTCGCAAAGTCGTAGAGGAAGAGATGCGTCGGGCCGTCGCGGTCTGAGACATAGACGAGGCGGCGGCTGTCGGGCGACCAAGCGATCTGCGATTCGTCGGCTGCGCTGACTGTGACGCGCGCCGCATCGCCGCCATCTGTGGCAGAGGCCGCAAAGACTTCGCCGCGCACGACGAACGCGACCTTCTTGCCGTCGGGCGAAAGCTGTAGCTCCTGAATCTGATCGCTCATGCGCACGTGTTCAATCGCCGGCCCCGCAGATGCGCCGCGCCGCGTGATCGCAACTTCGCTCGCGCGGCCGCTCTCTGTATCCAATTTCCAGATGCGGAAGTTGTGCTCGAAGACGATCTCGCGGCCGTCGTAAGAGATGTTGGGCCAGAGCACGCGCCCGTCTGTGAAGTTGGTGAGGCGCGTGTAATCATCGCGCCCGACGGTGACGCGCCAGATGTTCTGCGCGCCGCCGCGCACTGATTGCAGTTTGCCATCCGTGCGATCAGACACATAGAAAAGCCTGCGCCCGTCGCCGCTCCACATCGGCCAGACCTCTTTCGCATCGCCGCCCTGTGTGACGCGCTCGTAAGTCGGCTGCGCGCTGTCTGTGCCACGCAGTAGCCACACTTCCGATTCGTCAATGTGGCTGTGCCCGTAGCGCCACCATTGCTGCGAGACGATGCCGCGCGCTGTGAACGCGAGCGTCGCGCCATCGGGCGCGGGCGCAGAAAAATATTCGTTCACATAACGGTCGGCGCTGACCTGCATCGGCGTGCCGCCGTCAACAGAGACGCGGAAGAGATCGTTCATGCCCGCAATGTCACGGCTGGTCGAAGAGAAGTAGAGCCAGCGGCCGTCGCGCGACCATGCGTCGAGTTGATCAAAGGCATCATCGAAAGTGAGGCGGCGCAGGTCGCCCGTGTCGAACGTCAAGACGTAGATGTCGCCGTTGCCGGTGCGCGTGGAGACGAAGGCGAGTTGTTTACCGTCGGGCGAATAGAGCGGGCGCGATTCGTTCGCCGGATGCGAGACGAGCAGACGCGCCGCGCCGCCCGATGACGACACAGTCCAGATGTCGCCGCCCGAAACAAAAGCGATCTCCGTGCGATCAGGCGCGAGCGCCGGTTCGGTGAAATAAGGCAAAGCTGTCGCCGTGTTTGCCGCGCCGCTTGGCGTGCTGCTCGGCTGCGTCTGTGCGTCAAGACTGAGCGTGAACGTGAGCGTCAAGCTCAATGCGAGTGGGCAAACAAATAGCTTGCGGAAACAGGACATGCGTGCCTCCAATGCGAGCAGAAGATGGTTGATTGCAAGTGTTGATGCCAGCGTGCGCAGCATTGACTACGAATATATTTTCCGTAAGGGTGACGGCAATATAACAGACAAAGCGGCAGGGACGAAAAACTTTTCCGCCGCCAACGCGCGCTGCTCGCCCGCATTTGCGCTTGCCTCCGGCGCTCGCCTAATGCTACTTATCGCCGCGCATGTCTGTCTTACTTATTTTCGTTGACGGGTTAGGCATCGGCTCGCGCGGCACGCACAACCCGCTTGCACAACTCGACGCAGAGGCTGCGCCGCTTGCCGTCTTCGCGGACGAAGAACCGGCGTTACCGCACGACGGCGTACTTGTGCGCACCGATGCGCGACTCGGCGTCGAAGGCCGGCCGCAGAGTGCGTCGGGCCAGACGACGATCCTGACGGGCGTCAACGCGCCCGCCGCGCTCGGTTATCACAAGCAGGGGTTTCCAAATGAGGCGATGCGTGCGATCATCCGCGAGCATTCGCTCTTTCTACAACTCGAACGCGCGGGCGTCCGACCCAATGTCTTCGCCAACGCTTACACGCCGCGCTTCTTCAACGCGCGTCCGCGCTGGGTTTCGGCGACGACAGTCGCGGTCGAAGCGGCCGGTTTGAGTTTTCGGCAACTCGATGATCTGCGCGCCGGTCGCGCCGTTTATCAGGATTTCACGAACGAGATGCTGATCGGAGCAGGCTTTGATGTCGCGCCGCGCACGCCCGAAGAGGCCGCGGCCGTGCTGGTTGACATTGCGCATAAGCATCGCTTCACGCTCTACGAATACTTCATCACAGACCGCGTCGGCCACGCGCAAGATATGAACGCCGCGCTCGATGTCTTAACCAATCTCGCGCGCTTCATCCGCACGGTGCTCGCGCGCATCAAGCTCACGCGCACGACCGTTATCTTGACGAGCGATCATGGCAACATCGAAGATTTGAGCATACGCAACCACACGCTCAATCAAGTCCCCACGCTCGCGTGGGGCGCAGGGCGCGAACACGTGCGTGCGCGCGTCCGTTCACTCGCAGACATTACACCCGTCATCATCGAACTGCTCACCAGAGAGGACTGACAACCCCGTATGCCCGATGCCACCTCCGAAACGATCCGCGCGCCGCAAAACCCTGCGCTCGACGTGCCGCGCTATTCGCACTACGCGCTCGTCGTTCTGACCACCGTTAACCTGCTCAATTACGTTGACCGGCAAGTGCTGCCTTCGGTTGCGTCCTACATGATCAAGGACGCGCATTTGCAGTTGACCGACGCAGAGATCGGCTACATGGAATCGGCGTTGCTGCTTTCGTTCACCGTCTTCGCGCCGCTGTTCGGGCGTCTGGGCGACCGCTACCCGCGCGCGAAAATAATGGCCACAGCCGCCGTCATCTGGAGTTTTGCAACGGCACTCACGGGCGTCGCGGATCACTTCGCGTACTTGCCGGGCGTCAATTTTCATATCCCGTTAGTCGGCTGGGGCGTCGTCATGTCGAGCGTGGCCGTAACGCTCTGTCTCGTGCGCGCGCTCGTCGGCATCGGCGAGTCGGCTTATTCGACGATCACGCCGAGTCTGATCGCTGACTACTATCCGCCGCGCCGGCGTGCGACCGCGCTCGGCATCTTTCAAGCAGCCATTCCGCTCGGCTTCTCGCTCGGTTTTGTGATCGGCGGCGTGTTGGCTGCCTACTTCGGTTGGCGGCGCGCGTTCATGGTCGTCTCTGTGCCGGGTCTCATCACCGCGTTCTTCGTCTGGCGGCTGCGCGAGCCAAAGCGCGGCGCGACCGACGAACCCGAACCGACGGCTTCACTTGATGAAGCGGCGGGCAGTTCAATCGCGCTGACTGCGGCCAACGAGTCGAGCTTGCGCGCGGCTTGGAATATCTTCCGCAATCACGATTGGCTGCTCTCGACGGCCGGTTACACGGCGCTCACGTTCGTGCTCGGCGCGTTCGCCACTTGGGTCGCGCTCTTTCTCGAACGCGACAAAGGCATGTCTGAGTCGAGCGCGCCAGTGACGCTCGGCATCATCGCGCTCTGCGCGGGCGCGCTCGGCACGTTCGGCGGCGGCTGGGTCGCAGACCGCGTCGCGCGCGGACGCAGCAGCGCCTACTTCATGCTCTGCTCCATTAGCACCTTCTTAAGCATTGGGCCGATGCTCATCGCGCTCATCGCGCACGACGCACGCATCTATTTGCCGGCCATCTTCATCGCCGTCACGCTTCTGTTCGTCAACAACGCGCCGTTCCACGCGATCCTCTTGCAGAGCGTGCCGACGCGCGTGCGCGCGATGGCTGTGGCGCTCAACATCGTCGTCATACACACCTTCGGCGATGCCATCTCGCGCACGGCCGTCGGCGTCGCTTCCGATGCGCTCAAAGCCGGCGGCTTGATGCCGCTGGCGATGATTGCGCATATGCTCGGCATTGATCCGACGCGGCAGCATCTCACCACCGCCCTGCTCATCGCGCCCGTCGCCATGCTCATCTCCGCCCTGCTGTTCCTCTGGGGCGCAAAGACCACCAAGCACGATGCGCCGGCCAATATCGCGCACTAGATCGGTTTGCAGGTTACGCAAGCAGATATGTGTTGACCACTTTCAATTCGCGGTCTTGCGATTCTCTGCTTGACCGGCGGCGCGTTCGAGACAATCGGGCGAGCAATAGACGGTGTTGGTGGCGCGCAGGACGAGCGCGCGCGAGGCGGGCAGCCATGCGCCGCAAGCAGCGCAGTGGACGAGTCGTTCGTTCGTCGCTGCGGGCGGGCGTGCCTGTGTGTCATTTGGCTTGAGGTTGACGTTAAGGCGGCGCGCCTCGCGGAAGACGTCGAGAATGCGGCGGGCGGTGGCGATGTAGGGTCGTAGGCGCAGGTACAGGAGCGCAAAGCAGAAGCTGAGGATGATGAGAATGATGAGGTACTTCATTTCGCTCCTCCGGCGGCGTTGCGTTGTTGCGCGAGTTGCGCACGCAGGTCGGAGAGCGCAGGGTTGGCCGCGTTGACCTGCTGCAACTCGTTGAGGCGCTGCTCTGCTTCCGCGAGTTCGCCCGTGCTGATGAGCGCGGCGACGAGACTTTGCAGAGTCATCTCGTGGCGCGGGTCTTGCGCGAGCGACTTGCGATACTCACTGATGGCGCGGCGCGGATCGGCGGGCGTGTCGAAATAGTAGGTTGCGCCTAGTTCTGTGCGGACGTTGATGTCGTCGGGTTTCTGTTTGAGCGCCTGCGTGAAGTAGGCGCGCGCTTCTTTGAAGCGTTTGGGATCGGTCGCGCGCGCGAGATCGAAGAGCGCGTTGCCTAAGATGACTGTGGTGTCGTAATCCTGCGGCGCGACGTCGTGCGCGCGTTTGAGAATACGGATCGCTTCGGGCAGCAGATCGGGTTTGCCGAACTGTACGGCGTAGAGATAGAGACCTTGACCGGCTTTGCGTTGCAGTTCGTGATCATCCGGGCGCGCATCGGCTTTGGCGATGACAGCGCGTAATTGATCGTCGGTCAGCGAAGTCTTCTCTGTGTTGGTTGTGGCGTTGTTACCCGCTTTGGTCTCGTCGCTCGATGCGTGTGCGCTGTGCACGCGAGCGATTTCGGCTTGGAGGCGATCAAGCTCTTGGCGATTGGCGCGGTTGGCGAAGAAAAAACCGGCGGCGAAGCCGACGATGAGACACGCCGCGAGCGCGAAGACGAGTTGACTCTTATTCACGGCGGACTCTCTCGACTCGGCTTATTCGTTCTCGCCGTTCTGTCCGGGCGGCACGTAGGACAGATCGTCGCGGCGGCGGCGTTCGGGCGGATCAGTGGCGCGCCGACGCGGGATCGAGCCGGTGTTGCGGCGATCAATTGCGCCGGGCGGGAGCGTCTTACCGTGCACGGCCTCGGTCAAGATGCGCGTGATCTCTTGCGAGAGCGTGCGATGCTCGGCGGCGGCGCGGCGGCGCAACGTCTCTTTGAGATCGTTGGGCACGTAAGCGCCGATGAAGACTCCTTTACGATTGGCCATGCGGTTTCTCTGTGCTCCCTTGAAGAATTTGCTTGCGCCGTGCCTGTCGGGACTCGCGCAAATTAATCAGAGTTGTCTGTGCCGTGTGTTTGAGAGCAGGTCTGTAAGCCGAATTCTGTGCTCTGCCCTGAAGCAGAGCGGCGATCATTCATCTAGCCCGTCTGTCGCCAGACGGATCAAGCGACCTACCCGGAGACGGTAGCCGCGAAGCCTTGCTGGCCTTGCGACTTCGGGCGGGCAGCCCTGATTGACCTCTCCCTATTTGGTCTTGCACTGCGAGGAGTTTGCCTGGCCGCGCCTGTTACCAAGCGCGCCGGTGCGCTCTTACTTTAAGCCCGCGAGCGGGCCGCACCGTTTCACCCATCACCCGCTGCCATCAGTGATGGCCCGCTGGCTGGTCTGTTCTCTGTTGCACTTGTCGTCAGCAATAAAGCCCGTTGGCAGGCCAAACCTGCGCGTTGCTCTTTTGCTGCCCAGCCGTTAGCTGGCTCGCTGCCCTGTAGTGTTCGGACTTTCCTCCCCTCCCGCCTTGCGGCGGAAGCGGCGACCGCCCGACCTGCTCTCACACGGCGTGAGCATTATAGCAAACCACTGTTGAACAGGTCTATTTTGATGTGCGACTACGCTTATTAGTTGGTCAAGCCGGGCCGAAGTCTTTAGTGCTGTCGGCTGCACGGCTTATGCCGGTAGCAGAAACTCAAGCGCCCGTTTCTTCAATCTGATTTCGATCAGGGCGGGAGCGGACGGTTGTTCTTTCTTCCGCTTCTTCTTGTGCCGCTTATATTTCTCCACCTCTGGCCACAACATATCGTCGAGGCGCAGGAGCAAGCCCGACCAATTCAGCTTTAAACATTTGCCCCGCCGCACAGGCAGAAAGGGAGCCTCTTGCTTCCCTTCCAAACGGTAAGCGAGATAGTGGGCAAACTCTTGCCGCGTGGCTTCTGTGAGCAGGACGAAGTCGAGCAGGCCGTCGCCGGGGTCTGCGTCGGGCGCAAGCAGCAGATTCGGGCCGAGGTGGCGTATGTTCATGGCTTCGAGCATCAAGTAGCGGCCCGATATGTCCGCGCCATCAAGCGTCGCTTGCAGTTCGAGCGCGCGGTAATCTGTGAGCGCGTCGTGCAGCGCGCGCAGAGCCAAGCCCATCGGATCGTTCGTCCGTTTGAAGAGCTTGGGGCGCTTCTTTTGCTTCGCGTCGAGCGCCGCCATGACATCCGTGAACAGGCCGCAGCCCAGCCCTTCGATGAATCGCGTCTTGCCCCAAGGGGCACAGACGATGCCGACATCAATTTGCCGCCGCCGCCCCTCGTCCCAACCTGCGACGAGTTGCTCCAACGTGCCATTGATGCCAAGCGACTTGGCGATGTTATTGGCTGTGCCGAGCGGTAGGATGGTGATCGGCACACTGCTACCCGCAAGTCGGGTGGCGACCTTGCGGGTCGTCCCATCGCCGCCAGCGACGGCGATGAGATCAGCACTGGTCTGCAACGCCCGCTTCCACTTTTTTTCTTTCGCCGATTGATAGAGAACCTTGTGCCCCGCTTCCTTAACGAGCGTCAGCAACTCGTCGCCGGTCGGATGCCCTTTGCCAGCCTTGGGATTGTGGATCAATGTCACGCGCATGATCTGTCAGTGCGATCAACTGAATCGAGTTCAACCGAAATACTTGTAGCCGACGCGCAAGCCCCCGAGCGCTACGGCGGGCAGCGTCGAGACGAGCACCCAAGTCATCACGGCGTGCGAGAGCGCAAGCGCCCAGAGGTTCGGCGCGCGTTGATAGACTGCGGCCCAGATGAGACCGCCGAGAAAGGTCGCCGCCATCAGCCAAGGGTTCGGCAGATGCAACAACGCGAAGAGTACGGCGACGACGAAGGTAGTGCGCCAACCCGTGCCCCAGAACATTTGCAAACGCCGATTGATGAAAGCTTGCAGCGCGTATTGCTGAAACAAGCCCCACACGAAGCCCCAGACGGGGACGCCTAACAGTGCCCAGCCCGCGCGCCCGCGACCAAGTGTCGGCGCAACGCCGAACCAGAAACGGCCGACGAGCGCCAACAGGATCGCGCTCCCCGTCATCGGCAGCGCCAGCAGCCGACAAGCGCGCCAGAAATTGTCGCCCCTGAGACCGAGTTCGCGGCGCGTCTCGCCATGCGCTCGTTTTGACATAAGCATCAAAGCGCAGGCCAAACCGACCGGCACAACGAGCGCGAGTTTCCAATCCGTCAACGCCAACACGATCCATTCCGCGATAAGCGCAGACGACACGACCGAAGCGATCTCCCACAAGAGCAGCGCACGCGCGCCCGGCGCGACGAGATTTGTCGGCTGCGATCTAAAACTTAACTCTTCGCTCATTTATTCAACTCAATTCATCGTTCAGCCCATTCAGATCAACGTTCATCGCGCTCACGCTCAAGGCTGTCCCTGTGTCGCCCACCACTCGGCCGGCACAGTCTTGCTCATCTCGTTTGACGGCACGTTGAAGTGCGCCACTTTGTCCACCTGCTGCAAAGTGATGCGCTGCCCGCCGCCGCTTGCATGCACGGCATAGACGTGCGCCTCATGTGCGCCCGCAGGGAGCGGCGGCAGTTGCAACTTGAAGCCGTGAAACTCATCCGCCGCGCGGCCGGCGGCGCGCACGTCCGGCCGATATTGATCTGCGCGGCCACGCCCGGCGAAGTGCCCGTCAATATAAAGCTGCACCTCGACACGTGCGCCCGGCCGAGACTCGTCAACGACCCAACCGACGACTGCGCCGTTCTCTGCACTGTCAACCGAACCGCGAAAGAACGGACTGAAGGCGTGATAAATAAATGCGACCGCGAGGGCTGAGACAAATAGTGCTTCAACGATTGACTTGCCGACGAGCAGTTGCGTCAGACGCGCACGCGCACGCACGCTCAGTTGCGCGCCCGTAGGTTCAACGATCTGCGCGTCGTCTGCTCGTTGCATCTCCGTCGAGACAGAGAGACGCGGCGCGTCCCCGTCGAGACTCGCCGCGTCTTCCTGTGTCCCTGTGTTCTCTTCTGCTCTTGCTTGCGCCGCATCCGCGCTGCTTGCCTCTGCGGGCGTGTGCGCTCCGGCTTCGCTCATTGCCCTTGCGCGTAGCTGTTGCCGTTCGTGTCTTGATACGTGAGCGTGTGCGAGGTGCGCACGTCCGTGTCGGCGGATAGGTTCGCGCCCAGACGCACGGTGATGCGCAAGACGGCCGTGTCGTTCGGCGCAAGCTCGCCCACATGCCAGACGATGCGACGTGTGCCGCCCGTTGCGTCGTGTGTGTCGAGCGATGGGTCGCTGCTGACGAACTGCAAAGCTTCCGGCAACAACTCTGTCACCGTCAGATTCTTTGCCAGCCCGCCGCCTTCGTTCACAAGCACGAGCCGGTAGAAGATCAGATCGCCCGGATTCGGCGCGTCCGTCACCTGCTCTGTGCGCACGCGCACGCGCGGCGTGGCGACGGTCAACACAGAGTTCGCTTCACTGGCAATGCGCGCGGTCGTGAGCGAACGCGAGACGATGTTGTAGGCGAACTGCATACGGTCGGGCGTCGAGCGCGGAATGTCCACGCGCAAGAGCAGTGGGAACTGACCTGAGCGCGGTTCAAGCGCACTTGTCTGCGCGACCGCAGGCTCATTCTCTTGATGCTGCCCGTCGCCGTTCAAGTCTGCAAATAGCGTCCCCGACGGTGCGCCCGGCGCAGTCACTTTCAGTTCGTAAGACTCCGCGTAGTTGCCGGGATTGCGGACGACGAACGGGATGTAGATCGTGTCGCCCGGCGTGGCCGTGAGGCCCGTCGAGACAGCGTCAATGCGCGCTTTGGGCACGCGCCCGACTTCGATTGAAGGGCCGTCGAAGTTCGCCGCCGTTTGCAGGCTCGACGTGCGCATCGTGCCGCGCCCAAGCGGATGATTCGCGGCCAGTGCATCGGGCACGGCGCGCAAGGTCACGGTGATGTCGCGTGTGTCGCGCGCGTCCAAATCGCTCAGACTCCAGACGGCTGTGCGCGAGTCGCGATCATAGACGAGGGGCGCAGGGTTTGCCGTGACCAACTCGAAATCAGGATTGAAGACGAAATCAACGCGGGCGTTGCGTGCGGGCGCGCTGCCTTGATTGCGCACAGTGATCGTCTGCGAAAAACTCTCGCCCGGCTGCACGCTCTCGCGCGAGATCGAAGATGCGCCCGCGAGTGCCGCCGCCACGACGTTCAAAGAGCCGTTGGCCACTTTGAAGACCTGATAATCAGACTTCGAGGCGGCGCGCACGATGAACGGTCTCTGCTGCGCATCGCCCGCCGTTTCCGGCACGCGCAGATTCATGAACACATCGAGCGATTGATTGCGTGCGAGCGTCGGCGTGATCAGGATCGGGAGACCCGTGTCTTGGCCGCCCTGCTGCACGCTGAAGGTCGGTTGATATTCGGCGGGCAGATCGGTTTCGAGCCGGAACTGATCCTCTTTGTTGCCCATGTTCGTCACCGTCACAGGCAACTGCACCTGCTGCCCCGGCGAGGCGGCAAGGCTCACGCGCCGCAAAGCCAGCGCGAGGTTCGGCACTTGCTTCACCGTCAGCACAATGCCCGTCTGGCCATCGGCAGGCGCACTGCTCAGCGGCGGCGCGGCCGTGACAAACTCGTTCGTCTCGACGCGCGCGAACGGCGTCGGCGTCGGCGCAGGCGGTACGTTCACGGCCACTTGCGCGGGCGTCGGCGTGCGGCGCGGCGTCGGCTGTGGCGTCGGTCTGACAGTCGGCACGGATGCAGTCATTGCCGGCCGGTTGCCTTCGCCACCGGGTTGCGTTATGGGTTGGCTGCGGCGGCCAATGCTGCGCCGGCCCGGACGGGTGTTGCCGGCGAGCGTTGTTGTATTCGCGCCGGTTGCGTTTGTGTTGGCGTTGCTCGCGCTCCGCGTATTATTGAAGGTCGGAATGGGGCGCGGCGTCGGACTCACTCGTGCGGGCGTCGGGCTGGGCGTCGCGCGTGGCGCTTCGCTGATCAGACGCGGCTGCTGTTGCTGCTGCCGCCCTGTCGTACGCACAGGCGTCGGACTCGGCGAAGCTGCGGCGATTGAAGTGTTCGCGGGCGCAGTTGTCGTGCGGGGCGTAGGCGTCGGGCGCACGAGTGGCGTTGCGACGGGTTGCGGCGCTACAGGCCCGCGCGCGGCTAATTCCTTGCGGGCCGCGCCCAACTCGTCGTCATAAATTTCGATGAAGGGCGTGTCCTTGATGCTGCGCAGACGGTCGCCCACCTGTTCGGCGTCCTTAATCCGACCGAGCGCGATGTAGGCGCGGCCGAGCCAGAGCAGCGTCAAATCTGTGATGATGCTGTTCGGATAGGTCTTGAGAAAATCGTTGAGCACCGAAGCCGCTTGCTCATAGCGCCCGTCGTTGTAGAGTTTCTGCCCGCGACTGAACATAGCCTGTTCGACATCCGGGGGCGTGTCCTGACTCTGTGGGATGGCGCGGGCCATGATGGCGGCACTGACGGACAGGCACGGCGCGCAGAGCAGCGCCGCCGCCAGCGCCACTGCACCGATCTTATGTCGCTTCATCGAACAGAACTCCTCACGGCAGAAAGCCTGCAAAGAATGATCGAGCTATTCAATTTTGTCTTGAGAGCTACTTCGCGGCCGTGTCGGCGACCGGCAACTGGAAGTCGGAGACGCGCCGGATGATACAACCTTATACCAGAACGGACAAGACGGGGGAGCACAATTAGTTCGACAAGGGTGTCGGAGCGCGCGCAATTCAGTGCCTGCGCCCGACCTCGACGCGGTCGCCCGGTTGCAGACGCGGATCAGGCACTTGCCCCGACTCAATATCTTTCAACAGATAATCGGTTGCGATCAGACGCCCGTCCGCGCCTTGCCGCGAGACCGTCACCTTCACCTTGTTGCCCGCGTCGCGCGTCAGTCCGCCCGAGGCAAGGATGGCCTGCGTCAAGGTCAGCCCGGCGTGAAAATCTTTCTGCCCCGGCGTGCCGATCTGTCCGCCGATGTAATAGAACTCAGGCGGGCGCGTCTGCACGTTAACCACGTCGCCCGCCGAGACAAGTTCGTTTAAGGCGCTCGGATCGCCCAAGTCAACGGTCTTCGACGTGCCCGTCGCGCGCGAGATGATCACAGCGCGACCCGCGTCTGCGCGCGGCAGAGCATCGGCCAGCACGACATAGAGCGGCACGGCCTCGCGGCGCAAGACCTTCTGCCCCGGCTGATCAACCAGCCCGCTCACCATCACCGTGTGGCTCGCGTAATCGCGCACAGTGACGTGAAACTGCGCGCGGTCATACAACCCGCGCCGCTTCAATTCGGCTGAGAGCCGCACGGCGATCTCATCGGTCGTTAGCCCGGCGATGCCGACCGGATCGCCCGCGAGCGGATAGTCGAGCAGGCCGCCGGTCAGGATCGTGTAGAGCGTCGAATCGCGCGACGTGCCGTTGACCAGACGTATGTCGAGCACGTCGCCGATGCCGACGCGATAGATTGACGTGGGCGCTGGCGCGGCCGGCGCAGTGGTCGCACTCGCAGCCGCCGTCGTGCTCGTGTTCTCAGTTGTATTGAGCGGCGTGGGCGGTTCGTACTTTGGCGGCGGTGGAATCAGGCCGAGGGGCTGCGCCTCGCGCACGGGCGCGGTCGTTTCGTTCGCTTTGGGCGGCGCGTCGGTGGTCGAGTTGGCTTGCGGTTTCTCGTTGGTATTGGCCGCGGCGGTGGTTAATGGAGCGGGTGTCGGCTCGTTCTTCGGCTCGACTTTGGGATCAGTCTTGGGATTGTTCTTCGGCTCGTTTGTGGCATCGCTCTTGGGATCGACTTTGGGGTCGCTCTTCGGCTCGGCCTTTGTGTCCTCGTCTTTTTTCGCGTCGTTCGCTTTCGGTTTGCTGCTCTCGTCCTTCTTCGGCGCGCTCTTCGGGTCGGACTTCTCCGCAGGTTTCTTGCTCTCGACGCTGCCCGTTGCATTCGTCGCCGCCGGCACATCCTCGACCGGCCCGACGTGCCCGACAGACGACTGTGCCCGCACGGCCGCGACCGACAGACAACACGCGAACGCGATTACGACTGGAATCTTACTGGCCATGACACGCAACTTTCTGTCGCTCGTTCAGCACGCAACATGAACGAACCGGGCAAAGGTCGCTTGCATGCGCGTCTCTTGTTTGGCGAGCGAGTGAAAAACAGAATGGTTCGGCTGCACTTTCTCTTCAGCGCCCGCGTCCGAACCATTCGGACACGCTCCATTCTACTTCAATTAAACGACGAAACCGGCCCTTTTCGCAAAGACTTTCCGTTATTTTCCTGTGCTTGGGTTAGCAACGGCGAGTCGGAAAATTTCGCGGGCTGGCGTTCACATAGCCGGTCGGAAGTTCATCGCGGACACGAGGTCGCTCACCACACCGCACGGACAAATATGATTCTATCGTTCGCGCTTCGGCGCTGGCAAGCTATTCGGCGGAAACAGTTGCGGCCACGCCGTGCCGAGTCGCACGCGCACCAACTCTTCCACCTCGTCCGCCGTCTCGCAAGCAAGGCACTCGGCCGCAGTTTCGCGCGCTCGTTCTGCGTCAACAGCCGCCAGCGCGCGGCGCACACGTGGGATGGAGGAAGCGGCCATTGAGAGGTCGCGTGCGCCGAGGCCGATGAGGATGACGGCGTAAGCCGGCGTCGCAGCCATTTCGCCGCAGACGTTTGCCGGAATGGACGCCGTTTCGGCCGCCGCGAGCGTGCGCCGTATGCTCTGCAACACCGCCGGATGAAGGGTGCGAAACCAATCGGCCACTTCGTCGTTGCCGCGATCAACCGCGAGCAAGTATTGGACGAGATCGTTCGTGCCGAGACTGAAGAAATCAACCGCACGCGCAAGCGCGTCGGCCATCACAACTGCCGACGGCACTTCGATCATCGCGCCGGTCTTGAGCGCACCGAACTCGCGCCCCTCGCGCTGCAAACGCGCGCGCTCCTCTTCGATGATGCGTCGCGCGCGCCGCACCTCTGCGACATCCGAGATCATCGGCAAGACCAGATCGAGCCGCCCGCGCGCCGCAGCACGCAAGAGCGCGCGCACCTGTGTGCGTAACACGTCTTCGCGTTGCAAACAGAAACGAATCGCGCGCAGGCCCAACGCCGGATTGCGTTCCGCGCCCACATCGTCCGCGCTTAATTTGTCGCCGCCGAGATCGAACAGACGCACCTTCGCGCCCTCTGCGCCCGCGAGCGCGGCGACTTCCAGATACGCCTCGCACTGCTCATCCTCCGTCGGCATGCGCCCGCGCTGCGACAACAGAAACTCCGTGCGATACAACCCGATGCCCTGCGCCCCAAACCGCCGCACGCCTTCATACTCGGCCGGCAACTCGACGTTCGCGCGCAAAGCGATCTCGACGCCGTCCAGCGTGCGCAACGGTTCACTCGCCTGCGCCAACGCAAGCCCGCTGCGTCGCGCCGCAGGCCGGCGCAGCCCCGCCATCTCTTCGCGGCAACGCGCCACCGTGCGCGGCGCGGGATGCAAGATCACTTCGCCGCGCAGCGCGTCCACGATGATCTCGTCGCCCGTGCGCGCGTGGCGATAGAGTTCGCGCAAGCCGACGACCGCCGGCACGCCCAGCCCGCGCGCAATGATCGCCGTGTGCGAAGTCCAACCGCCCGCGTCCGTCGCGACGGCGCGCACGTGCGCGAAGTCAAGCTCGGCCGCGGCCGAGGGCAGCAACTCTTCCGCGACGATGATCGCGTCCGCCGTCACACGCCGCGTGTGCGGCGCGCCGCTCAAGGCGACGAGCAGGCGGCGCGTCACGTCTTCGATGTCGGAACTGCGTTCGCGCAAGTAGTCGTCTTTGATCTCTTCATAGACGGCGAGCAAGCGGTCGGCGGCGACGCGCACGGCCCATTCGGCGTTGGCGCGTTCGCGGCGGATGTAAGCTTCAACTTCGTCGAGCAGCTTGCGGTCTTCGAGCATGAGCAGGTGCGCGTCGAAGATGTAGGCGTGCTCCGCGCCGAGCGCGAGTTCGGCGCGCTCCTTGATGCTGAGCAACTGCCGGCGCGATAGTTCCACAGCCGCCTGAAAGCGTGTGACTTCGCGTTCGATGTCTTGCCGGTCGAGCGTGGCGCGATAGATGTTCTGCGACTCGCCGCCGTGCAGGCGCAGCACGCGCCCGAGGGCTAACCCTTCGGAGACGGCCACGCCGCGCCAGAAGCGCTCTGCACGCACGCTCTTAACTCGTCTGCTCACACTCGCTCTTCCCCGAACTTGCACTCGAACAACTCACACACGGCCGCCAAAGCCGCCGCTTCATCTTTACCTTCGACCGTCAACAGCAACTCCGTGCCGCGCGCCGCTGCGAGTAGTAATACGCTCAAGATTGATTTTGCATCAGCCGTGGCGCTCCCGTCTGTACGGGTGAGTCTAATGTTGCTCTTGAAAGTCGAGGCTGTGCGGACGAGGTGCGCTGCCGCACGCGCGTGCAAGCCCAGACGATTCGTGACCAACACGCGCCGCTCTAACACGTCAACTCTTCCTCGGCGCAGCCAGCAGTTCGCCCGCGAGATAGATGGCCTCGCGCCCCTGTTCACGCACGCGCTGTGCGACAGCCATCAACGCCTCATCGCCCGTCTCGCTCGCCAGTTTAATGATCATCGGCAGATTAACGCCCGTGACCACTTCGATTTCGGTCTCCTTGAGAAACATCGCCGCGATGTTGGTCGGCGTGCCGCCAAACATGTCCGTCAAGATCAACACGCCGCGCCCCGCAGAGACGCGCGCAATCGCCCGCTCGATCTCATCGTGCGCCGCGTCCACATCGTCGTGCCAACCGATAGAGACGGCCGCGATGTGCGAGACAGGGCCGACGATCATCTCAGCCGCCGCCAACAACTCGGTCGCCAACTGTCCGTGCGTCACGATCACGCCCGCGACACGCTGCGCCCGATCAGCTTTAACGGATTCATCATTCATAAAGACGGTGACAAGTGACAGGTAACAAGTGACGGGAAAGACAAGTTCTGATCTTGTCACCTGTCACTTGTCACCTGTCACGGCTTTTCAATCAACCACGCGCCCCAACATGAAGCCGCCGAGCGCGGCGTTGGTCGAGACCACTTTTTCAATGATGCGCAGTTCATTGTTGTCGAGCCAGACGCCGCCGCAATGGTAGCACTTGTCAATCAGCACGACATCGTAGATCACCAGCTTGCGCATCGGCTCGCCGTCCACCGGACAGTTGCGCGTCTCTTCGGCCGTAGGATCGAGATATGCTGTACAGTCGGCGCAGATGTTGAACTCGCGGTCGTTCGCCGTCAACTCTTCGACCGTCAACGACGCAAAGCTGTAATTCTGATTGCATCGGACGCAATCCTCACGTTGACTCATAAAGTTTCCCCTGCATGATTCAAGTTAATCCTCTGCTTGAAAAACTCAAGCTCGCGCAGCGCGGCGCACAGCCGTCTGCGGGCGCGTCTTGCGCACGTCGCGGTGGACGGCGATGGCATCAAAGCCGACGCGGCGCAGTCGGCGCGCGAGCGCATTGGCGACCATGACCGAGCGGTGGCGACCGCCCGTGCAGCCGACGCCGACCGTCACATAAGACTTGCCCTCGCGTTGATAGAGCGGCAACAGATAATCGAGCAACTCGCCGAAGCGGCGCAAAGTCTCGTCTGTCTCAGGGCTGGCTTTGATGTAAGCGACGGCGCGGCGGTCGTGCCCAGACAGATGACGCAACTCCGGCACGAAATGCGGGTTCGGCAGATGGCGCACGTCAAATAGCAGATCGAGATCGCGCGGCGCGCCATACTTGTGCCCAAAGCTAATAACTTGTACGCGCATCGGCGTGCCTTGCGTATCGGGGCTGAAGCGTTCGACGAGAAAGCGGCGCAAGGAATGAACCGTATGCTCGGATGTATCAATGATCAGATCGGCGGCGTTGCGTATCTCGGCCATCGCTTCGCGTTCGGCGCGGATCGAAGCGGCGAGGCCGTCGCCCGTATCGAACGGGTGCGGCCGGCGCGTCTCGCTGAAGCGGCGTTGCAGCACGTCGTCCGATGCCTCGAAGAATAGCACGAAGACGCTGCGACTATTATCGCGCCGCAAACGGCGCAACTGCCCCTCGAACTCGCTCAAGAAATGGCCTTCGCGGATGTTGATGACGAGCGCGGCGCGGCGTATGTAGGGGCCTTCTTCTTCCTCGTCGTCTGGGCGCACGAGGCGCGCGAAGGTTGGCAGCAAGGTGAGCGGCAGATTGTCCACGCAGAAGTAGCCGAGGTCTTCAAAGGCGTTTGTCGCCGACGACATACCCGACCCGCTCAGACCCGTGATGACCACGATGTCCGGCACACGCGCCCGCGCAGTCTCAGTCTGCTTTCGCTTCCCCGTCATCCGCCGCCTCGCGCTCATTCAACTCATTCGCGCCTACGTCTGCACGCTCAGCCGCGCGCAATAACTCCGTGTGTCGTGCGACCAGCCGCTCGGCCGCATTGTAACCGCGCACGCGCAACAGATGCACGCGCAAGGCCGTCTCGACGAGCGTCGCCAGATTGCGACCGGGACTGACCGGCAAGAGCACGTGCGGCACACGCACGCCCAGAATCTCAATGCTGTTTGCGTCCACGCCGAGCCGGTCAACCTCTTGCGCCTGCTGCCAACGGGCAAAACGGATCGTCAGGCCAATCTGTTTCGGCCCGCTCAAAGCGGCCACGCCGTAGAGGTCGCGTATGTTGATGATGCCGAGGCCCCGTATCTCCATGTGCTCGCGCAACAGGTCGGGCGCAGCGCCGAGCAGATATTCGGGGCCGAGCCGGCGCACTTCGACCGTGTCGTCCGCAACTAATCTGTGGCCGCGCCCGATCAGATCGAGCGCACACTCAGACTTACCGATGCCCGACTCGCCTTCGAGCAGCACGCCGACGCCGTAAGCGTCGAGCAAGACGCCGTGCCGCAACTCGCGCGGCGCGAGCATCGCTTCCAAGAATTCTGTGACGAGATTGATGGCGATGGAACTGACGAGCGGCGTTTGCAGCAGCGGCAGCGCGGCACGTTCGGCGGCGGCGATAAACTCGGCGGGCGGTAATAAATCTTTCGTCACTAACACACAACTGATCTGTTCAAGCGCGAGCAGTTCAATCGCCGAGGCGCGTCGTTCCGGCGAGAGTTGGCCCAAGTACCAGATTTCGCTCTGCCCGACGATCTGCACGCGCCCGGGATGAATGTAGTGCGTGAAGCCCGCGAGCGCGAGACCGAGTTTTTGAATTCGTGGCAGCGTGATGCGCCGCTCATCCAACCCTACTGCGCCCGCCAACACACGCAACGAGAGTTGCGCCGGTGCGCGCTCAACAAATTCGCGCACACTGATCGTCGGCTGCTCGCTTGCTTGACTCATCGAACTATGTTTGTTTGTCAGTACCGCCTGCGGTAGCGGGCGGGTGATTGGCGGCGTAACTCAGACCCGCCCGCTACCGCAGGCGGTACTGACTCCCTATCTTCAATCAGCCCATAAAACGCGGGCAGGGACGAATGCCCTGCCCTGTCGCGTTTCGATTTTAACTCAACTTGATCTTCATGGCTCGATCAAACCATAGTTGCCGTCCTTGCGTTTGTAGAGAACGCCGAGGCGGTTCGTGTCTGCGTCGCGGAAGACGAGGAACTGATTCGCGTCTGCTGACAGACGCAGCGCGGCCTCTTCTGGCGTCATCGGCTTGACCGTGTAGCGGCGCGCGTTGATGATGCGCGGCGCATTGCTGGCGGCTTCGACGCGCCCATTGTCCGGCGCAAGCGTGGCGAGCGGGCGGGCGCTCTGTTTGCGATCAATGATCCGTTTTTTGAGTTTGATGGCCTGCTTTTCGATCTTGGCGATGGCGCGCGTCAAAGCCTGATACATATCGGCGTTGATGTCGCGGGCAGTCAGAGTGTGCTCGCGCCAATGGACAAGCACCTCGCCCATCTGCCGATTCTTCTCCACCTCGATGATGATGTGCGCGCGTGCGGTCGTGTCGTTGAAGATGTGATCGATCTTGCTGAAGTGATCTTCGACGTGACGGCGGATGGCGGGGGTCACCTCTACATGCCGACCTGTGTACTCAAACTTCATAACTCGCTCCTCCCCTCGCGCCGGCACAAGTAAACGACTCGCGGGCGGAACAGAGAGTTTCCGCCGCTTCGTGCCGACCTGCTTGATTGATCTAACTGCTTAAAACTTTTTCGGCGCGCCAGCGCGCGGTCTCAAACGACCGCCTTGCGCTCGCGCGAGCCGGGAATCTGCATCTGGTCGCGATACTTCGCCACCGTGCGGCGCGACAGCTTGATGCCTTCCTTCATCAGAATCTTGACGATCTGATCGTCCGTGATCGGATTCTTCGAGTCCTCTTCTTCGATCAGCTTCTTGATCCGCAATTTGATGATGCGCGTCGAAACCTCTTCGCCCTCTTCGTTCGTCATGCCTTCGGTGAAGAAGCGGCGCAACTCAATCACGCCCTGCGGCGTGTGCGCGTACTTGCGATTGACGACGCGCGAGATGGTCGAAAGGTGCATGCCGGTCTCTTCCGCCACGTCCTTCAACATCATCGGCTTGATGAACTGCACGCCCTTGTCCAAGAACTCGCGTTGCCGGCGCACGATGCAATCAACGACGCGATAGATGGTCTGCCGGCGATGCTCGATATTGCGCAGCAGATCAACCGCCGAGCGCATCTTGTCTTTGATGAAGTCGCGCGTCTCTTTGGTCGTGTCGGGCTGGCCCAACATCTGTTGATAGCCGACGTTCAGACGCAGGCGCGGGCTGCCGTCGTCGGCAAAATAGATAACGTATTCCTCGTCAATCTTTTCGATGAAGACTTCGGGCACGATCAGGATCGGCTCTTCGGACGAATAACGACGACCCGGATAAGGATCAAGCGAGCGGATCAGCTCAAGCTCTTTCAGCAGCGTCTCAATCGGCACGCCGATTTGTTTCGAGAGGTTCGGCAGCTTGTGTTGCTGCAAGTCTGCGAGCGCGTGTTCGCGGATCAGTTGCGCCGCCAGACGATCCAATTCGCCGCATGCTTCGAGTTGTATGAGCAGACATTCGCGCACGTCGCGCGCGCCGCAACCTAAAGGATCGAGCCGCATGACGATCTGCCGCGCCTCTTCAATAAGACTCTCAGGCCAACCGCCCAGCGCCGCGATCTCTTCGTGCGTCGCGTTGATGCGCCCGTCCGTGTCGAGATTACCGATGACTGCATCGGCGACCGGCAATAACTCGTCCGGCACATCGTTTAAGTGCAACTGTTCCGTTAGGTGTTCCGAGAGCGAGACGGGGCGCGTGAGAAACTGCTCGAAGGTCGGCTCGTCGTCTTTGTATTCCCACTCCTGCGTCTTGTAACCGGGATCGAGATACTCTTGAAACTCGCGCCCAAAATCTATCTCCTCGAACGAATCGCGCTCGCGCTCTTCAACCTCCTCGCCCGTTTCAGGCGGCGCAGCCTCTGGCGCTTCGACGCTCGCCGTCATCGTCTCAACCGCAGCCGCGTCGCCTGCGCCGTTTGATGTGGGCGGACTCAACTCGGCCACGACCGGGTCGCCGCCCGCGAGTTCGAGATTGTTATTACCAGAAGCTAGTTGATCGATGATGTGCTCTTCCAACTCGCGCTTCTCTTCCTGCGCGGGCACTTCTTCAAGCACGGGGTTCTCCAACAACTGCTGCTGGATTAGATCGCTCAACTCAAGCGAGGTCATTTGCAACATCTCGATGCGCTGGCGCAACTGCGGCGTCAGCACGAGGCGCTGCGACAGATTGGTTGTGAGTTTAACGGACATACCTTTGCACTAAAACCGCCAGCACAAAACGCTTTCAATTGTTTTGGCTTGCGCCGCAAAATTTGCGACGGAGAGATTATAACCGATTTGCCGGCCGCGTGCAGCGAACTTCGCGCCGGTTCAGAGCCGGAATTTTTCGCCGAGGTAGAGGCGCCGCACTTCCGGGTCTTCCGTGAGCGTAAGCGGCGGCCCCTGCCGGAAGATGCGCCCGTCGGCCATGATGTAGGCGCGGTCGGTCACGCCCAAAGTTTCGCGCACGTTGTGATCTGTGATCAGGATGCCGATGCCGCGCCCGCGCAGGTAGAGAATCATCTTTTGAATCTCGTCCACGGCGAGCGGATCGATCCCGGCGAACGGTTCGTCCAGCAGGATGAACTGCGGCTCGGTCGCAAGCGAGCGCGCGATCTCCGTGCGCCGCCTTTCGCCGCCTGAGAGCGCATCGCCGCGCGTGTTGCGCACGTGCTCGACGCCGAACTCCTGCAACAACTCTTCGAGCCGCTTGAACCGCTCGCGCCGCCTGAGCGGCATCGTCTCAAGCACCGCCAAGATATTTTCCGCCACCGTCATCTTACGAAAGACCGACGGCTCCTGCGGCAGATAACCGAGACCGAGCCGTGCGCGCAAGTACATCGGCAACTTCGTGATGTCGCGCTCGCCCAGACGCACCAGCCCGGCTTCGGCTCGCTCAAGGCCCACGATCATATAGAACGTCGTCGTCTTCCCCGCTCCATTAGCGCCCAAGAGACCCACGACCTCGCCCTGCTCGACGTGCAAACTCACGTTGTCCACCACGCGCCGTCGCCCGTAAGTCTTCACCAGATCGACCGCCACCAGAGCCGCCTGCGACGGCCGCAACACCGCCCGCTCGCGCTCCTCCACCCGCGCCGCTCGGCTTGCGGCTTCGGTCAGCTCATCAACTTGCAAGTCTGCGCTCACGGTCATTGATTGAAAACTAAATGGCGAGATTTTTCAACCGACTACTGCTTCTTGATCTTGTGCGTCGTGTGTATACGCCCCGTTGATTGCGGCCCGTTGGGGCTGTCGGTGACGACGCGGTTCTCGCGCAGATAGACGGTCATGCGCGGCCCTTCGGAGTTGCCTTGATCGTCTTCGACGTGCGCGGGGTTGCCTTTGAGGATGACCGTCTCGTCGGCGGCCGTGTACTGCCCCCAATCGCCCGTGCCGCGCCGGCCCGGTTGGGTGACGACGACGTTGCGCTGCGCGATGGTGTGGTCAACCTCGTTCGCATCTTTCGCCAGATAGACGTCGGCCACGTCGCAAGTGATCCGCTCTGTGCCCTGTTTGATGTCAACGTTCGTCTCGTAGTGCACGATGCGATCCGTGTCCGAATAGAACATTCGCTGCGCCGTGGCAAAGACGGGCACGACAACGCGATTGCCTGACGGGTCTTTGCGCCGTGCATTGTAGAGCGCGCTCTGCACGTTGCCGTCCGCTTCCATGCGCTTCTGTTCGCGCCTGAGTGTGAGCTTATCGCCGCGCACGAAATTGTCGTCCTGCCAAGCGCGCGCATCGCCCGTGTAGATGCCGACGCCCGCGTCGTGCTGAAATTCTGCATTAGCCGAGACGATGAAGACAGGGCTTTTGACTTTCTGAAACGGCAACGCGCCGCCGGTCTGTTCTTGACTATAATAGGTAGTCTGCGCTTTGCCGCGCGCGTAAGAGATGCGTGTGGTTGTGTCGGAATCAATCTCTGTGGCCTTGATGCGCGCGTGCGAATCCCACACGACAGGTTCGCCGCCGCGCATGCGGACAGTCGAATCGGCGGCCGTGTAGCTCATGCTGTCCGACTGCCCGTTGCGGTCGCCATCGTTGAACTGCGCGCTGCCTTGCGCGTCCACGCGCTCAACGTCCTGCGTCTCGCGCACGAACGCGGCGATGATCTTCTCGGCCGTCAAGGTCCGTGTGCCGCGCGTCTCGCTCGGCTGCATCGGCGTGAAGACGGCCTTCGCATTGCCGGTCGCGGTAAAACTCTTGGCAAGGTTGTCCACTTCGTAGAAGTCGCAATCGAAGCGTGGCGCATTGAGCGTCTTGCGATCCGCTTTGGGCGTTGACTGCACTGGCTCGACGATCAACTCGGCATTGCCCGTCGCTTCCGCGCGTTCGAGGTCGCGCCCCGTCGTGCGCCAGAACAGACGCACGCTGTCGGCCGTCAGACGCTTATTGGCGGCGCGCGGATCGTTCGCTTTCGATTTCGGCGCGGCCAGCGTGACGACCGAACGACCTTCGGCGCGCATCTGCTGTAAGAGACTCCGCTCGCCCTGGGCCACGAAGAAGAGTTGCACACTCGCAGGCGCACTCAGTTGCGCGTCCGCATCGGCGTCGAGCGTGTGCGCTTGCACGTCTTTCGTGGCGACGGCCGTCTCCAGACGCTGATCCGCGTCGAAGTAAAAATTCATCTCGGCGGCGCGCACTTCAGCCGCACGTCCTTCGTCCATCGTGCGCAGGTAAGCGTTGCCGCGCGATTCGATGCGGTTGAGCTTCTTCTGCTCGTTGACCCAACCGTTGATCGTGTCGCCGCTCATCACGTCGCGCTCCTGCTCTGCGGTCGCGCCGCCAAAGAACTGTAGTTGACCTTGGGCTTGATCAAAATGCGCGCTCGCCGAACGGATCGTCACGGGCCGGCTGCGCGGACTCGCCTGCGCCTGTTCGCCTTTCGCTTTGGGCTGCACCGTGATCTCGACGTTGCCGCGCAAGTCAAGCTGCTTCTCTTTTGATTGCACCGTCGCAGCGTCAGCGTGCCCTTCGACGTTCTCGCGCACGAACGTCAACGGCACATCAAGCTGCGCTAGTTCGTTCTTCACATCGTAAGCGACTCGCTCGGTTTGCACTTGCAAATGATCGCGCGTCTCGATCTGGACGTTGCCGTTAAACTGCACGTTTTCGCTCTCAGAAAAATAGAGCGCCTGCTTGGCGTTTATCGTGTCGGTGCCGCCCGCCTGCGGATAGAATTCGAGGTGCACGTCCTGTAATTCGTGATGCCCGTCGTCATAAGAGAGGTAGAGCGACGCGCGCAATAGCATCGTCATGCGGTCGCCATCGGTCACGCGCCGCTCAAAGTTTTCGATGCGACTCACGACGCGC
>Ga0209153_1000229_pt1 | contig 30069 bp, 21 predicted proteins | sample GraSoiAngelo_120_FD_185877 | JGI IMG/M metagenome (GOLD analysis project Ga0209153, IMG submission 185877) | Grasslands soil microbial communities from the Angelo Coastal Reserve, California, USA - 14_0919_09_20cm (SPAdes) (version 2) | ecosystem: Environmental > Terrestrial > Soil > Grasslands ... | reverse complement strand
CTGTGCGAGCGGGCGCGGCGTGCCCAGCAACTCCGTCTCGTCGTCCACCAACTCAACCCACTGGCCGTTTTTGAAGCCAAGCACGTCATCCTTGTGCGGCTCAGCGACGGTGAGAACTTTGTCGTCAACCTTTTCAATCGTGGTCTGAACCGAGCCGTTCTCGCGCGACCACTTGAACGTCGCTTGATCGCGCGTCCCGCCCTTCTGCACTTCGACGCGATAGAGTTGATTCTCTAGGCCCCGATAACCTGCGCTCGGCGGCAGCAGGCACGGATCGGGCGGAACACTAGGGGCTTGCGTGCGCGCATTCATCGTGCCCGTGCTCTGTGCGACGAGACTGTCCCACTCAGGAAAAGAGGTTTGACAATCAACCGGATCAGGGCCGGTCACGGCCAATAGTTCCACTTGCCAGATGTTCTGGACGCGCGTCGTCGTGTCGGGGCCGCCGAGCGCCTGCTCGCGGATCAGTGCATCGTCGAGCGCCGTGACGTGCTGCTCCCAGACGTGCAGGTAAGCGAGATAGAGGCCGCCGTCTAACTGCACTTGCGGCGGCGGCGCTTGCGGATCGTCGCTGACGATCGGTGAGACGAAAGGCGGCGCGGGATAATCTGCTTGCGTCGTGTAGGTCAACACACGCCGCACGAGCGGCTGCTGTGCGTTCTGATAAGCGGTGATGTCCGCGTCGAACGTCAACACATTGTGATCCGCGTCCACGTCTTCGATGCGCAGCAGTTTCTTGTCGGCCACGCCTTGCGCCGACAACTCCAGCCATTGCCCTTTGGCCAACGCGCGCCCGTCAACGTTCATGTCCGCAACACGGGCCTGTTTCGGCTGTGCGTCAACGAAAGTGACGGGCACGGACGTGGCTTCAAGCTCGCACAACAGACCGTCCACGTAGATGCGCCCCGTCGTGATGGCGAGGTCGGTCGGATGGCCGATGCCTTCGGGCGTCAATGGCTCGATGCGAAAGCCGTCCGTGCCTTTCGGCACGCCGCACGCGCCGATCACATCTATAGTTTCCGTCTCGGTGCGGTGGTGTTGAATCTCTAGCTGCTCGTTCCAATCGGCGTCCAATTGCACACGCCCTTGCTGCATGAGCACACCGCTATAACGTTTCCGTGGGTTGAACGTCTTGCGGCTAAAGTCACCTTTCATATGGCCTCCAATTAGACGATTAACGGCGCTGGCGCTGAACGTTGAACTGAGGAACTGTCTTGCTCCCACGCCCGACGCCCACGTGCTGATCGTTCTTTGCTTAACTTTCGCTTCCGCTTGTTAACTTCCGTAGAAGATGCCCGCTTCCAGACCGAAGCGTAGGTATTCATCGAGGCGCGCGCGCAGGTTGGCCGTGCGCTGCGGTTGATAGAGTTGATGGAACGCGCCCATCTCGGCTTCGTCATCCGCGCCCTGCCGGATTTCGATGGCGCAACCGGCGCTCAGTTGGCAGTAGCTCGCGTCGCCGTAGTGCAAAGAGTTGAACGACGGGCGCACACGCGCCTGCTCCGCCGGACTGCTGCCCGGCTGCGGCTGGCAATGAAACTGTCGCGGCACACGCGAGTCGGGCGGCACATAAGAGAAACGCACGCAGCCCTGTTGCAGACGCTCCGCCTTGATCGGCGCAGGATTAGGATCGCCCGCCGCCACGCGCGCCAGAAAGATCGTGTTCGAGGCTTCGAGCATCTGCGTATAGACACGCCCGATGATGGTGCTGTTCTCAACCTCTAGCGCCGCGCCGAGTGTGCCGTCTTTGTCGGCCGCGCAAGCAAACTTTGTCTCATCGCTCGCGTCAACAATGCTGTCAACAATCCGCACCGTCGCGCCTGCAACCGCGTGAATTGCGCCGACGATTGAACGCTCAATCTCAATGATGACATCCGGCGCATCACACACGATGCGCGGCGCAACCGTCGCTTCTGCCGCGCCGCCGCCGATAGCCTGACTCGCCAACGGCAGCAACGTGCAGTGCACGAGGCGCAGCAGGCGCAATTCATTCTTATTGCCGAGAGCATCCGCCGCTGGTATGTGCAGCGTGCCGCCGCTTAAGACGAGACCGTTTATGATCACTTCAGAATCTGTCGCGCCTTTGAGCCACACATCGCCCGTGGGGACGACGACAGGGCGCTCTTCGTCGGCGGCGCGTAACTCAATCGTTGCGCCGGCCGGCGCATGTATGTCCGGCGTCTCGATGAAGTAGTCGTTGCTTTCAAGTTCGACGACGCCACCCGCAACGAGCGCACTCAATGCAGCTTGAATCGTGGCCGCGTCGTTCGGCACTTTGACGAGCGGCGTCAAATTGTCTGTGAAACTTGAGGCGCGGCCGTATTCGCCGCCGCCGATTTCGGCGCTGAAGCCGTAATGGAACGTGACGCGCACCGTCGGGTTCGGGTCTAGTTTGTCTTTGAGCAGAATGCGACCAAGCACCGGATCGATCTTGTGATGCACGTCATCCGTGCCGGCCCAATTACTGCCCGACAGATCGCAGACGACAACTTCGCCGGGCTTAGCCTCTGTGCCGTTGACTTTGAGCGCGAGGCTATTGTCCGCGCCGTAATAGGAATCTTTGTCGGCGTCGAGTATGCGGCGGCTGATCGGCATCGGCACGTTGAGCGGGGTCGCCAGATGCTCGATCTCTTCTTCGGTCACGGGCAGGTTGTAGAGCGCTATATCGAAGCCGAGCGGGTTGAAGCGATAGCGGCGTTCGTCAACTTTGTAAGCGGGCGCGTTCGTCAACGAATGACCGCCGAGCCGCCACAAAAAAAGACCGACGTTCGGGATGTTGTACTTGCCGCGCCGACTTTCAATCCGTCGCACGTCAACCGTGTGTGCCAAACGATCAAACGGCGTGTTCACGCGCTCAAGTGCACGCCAATCGCGCAGATCAACCGGCCCCAGATTTTTGGGTCTGAGGTGCTTCATGTACTGCGTGGTGGCGAGCAGTTGGAAGAACTCGACGACGTTTGCGTCCCAGCCCGTCGCATCGCGCGCGAGTTGTTCGAGCACGGCGGCTGTGCCTTTGCGCCGCCGGTAGGCGAGCGTGTGCGCGACCTGCGCGCGATTGCTGAAACTGGCAGCGGGCCAAGCGAACAGACCGCGCGTACCGACCAGATCGCCGATGTAAGGCACAACCCATTCGGCGCACGTCTCGATGAACTGATCGTCATAGAGTTGCGCCAAGTCCTCTTCGAGCACGCCGACCTGTTCGGCGACGACCGCAAGCAGCGCCTTGAGCGGTTCGCCCTGTTCCGCGTCGCGCGCGCGATAGACGGCCGGCAGCAGCGCGTAGAGTTGCTCTATGTCGAAGCTCACGGCAACACCTCCAACTTGAGCGGTCTCGGATCGAGCGTGAGCAGTTCGGCGGCGAAGACTCTGTCCGTGCCCGCGAACGGCGCGGCGGCCGGCAGGCGCGTCTGCAAGGGTTGAAATAACCGGAAAGGTTGAAACAGCCGCAAGATATCCAAGCGTTGAACGATCCGCGTCGGGCCAGTGCTGCGGTAGAGTTGATCCACGTCAACCGCGACGACGCCCGGCGTCGCCTGCATGATGGCGATGACTTCGCTGAGCGTGACAGGTTGGCCGAACGAGCGTGCGTCGAACGAGAAGGCGCGGCGCAGGCGCGCTTCCGTCTCAGCCAACACTTTCTCCGGCAGATAATCTGCGCGCACCTGCACCTTAGCTTTGAGCACGAAGAAGCGCGGCTCGTAAGTTTGCACCTGCAACGGCACGCTGCTATCGCCCGCCGCGCGCATCGCCTTGAGCAGATTTTTATAGAGCGGGCTGTCGCTCTCGATGCGTGCGCCGTCTGCGCCCGCGACCGTGACAAAGACGCCGCGCCGCTCGCCGCTCCAAGTCCAAGTGGCGAGCGCCTTGCTGACGCCGGCAAACGCGCGCGCGAAATCTTCGTAATCGCTGAGCGAGACGATCCGATCCAGCGTGTGCAAGGTGAGCGTCGCGTTGCGGCGTGCATCGTCGCGCGCTTCGGGCGCGGCTGCGCCACTGGTGGCGCGCGGATTGGTCGCGCTCTTGACGCCGAGCGGGCGCGTCATCAACTGCGAAAGCTGATTGGCTTTCAGCAGTCCCGACAACCCGATGCCTCTGCGATAAGTCGCCGTCACGTTCTCTTGACCTGAAGGCACGCGCGCGCCCGTCTGCCCATCGCCAAACTGCACGACGGTCTTGCCGTCGTCGTCCGTGTGCGTGGTGTAGATGCGCTCGTGCGGCCCATGACCGTAGAGCGTCGGGACTTCGTGCCAGAGAATGTCGTTGACGCGCACTTCGAGCGTGGAGCGCGTGCCGCTCGGCGTGTCGGCGCTCACAAAGGTGAGCGGCGGTTGGCGCAGCGTGAAGCGTTGGTAGGTCTTGGCAGCGTCGCCGCCGCCGAGCACTTCCGTCACAGTCTCGCCGTGCGTGGCGAGCGCGACGTTCGCGTTGATCGTGGCGGTCGCGCGCACGTAATCATATCTGAGCGGCGCGCTCAAGGTGATGCGCGTGTAGCTGTCTTCAGTCTCGACCACCTGTTCGACTTTACTGATCGTGGCCTGCTCGCAAGCGTTGACGCCGCGCACGTGCGCGCGCTCGCCGCAGATGATGATTGATTGGCCCTCGAACAAGCCATCAACCAACGTGTCGAGATCGATCTCCACGCCGGCCACAGGTTCATGTTTAGGCAAGCGCGCCAGTTCCAACTCTTCACTCTGCGCGAAGACGGTCGTCGTGCGGATGCCGAACACGCCGAAGAAGTTGTGCGAGTCGAGCGTGAGGCGCGTCACTTTGGCGCTCAATGTAAAATCTGATTTCGAGACCTCCGCCGCCTGCTCCACTTGATAAGCCTTTGCCGTGTTGTCATCCTTGAGCACCACCCAACTATGCTTGACGATGGTCGGATAAAGGTTGTCGAGGAAGACTTGCCGGCTGTTGAGGCTCGTGCCGTGATAAGAGGCGAGCGAATTATCTGCCCATTTGAACTCGCGGTCGTGATACGGCCCCGGATAAAAACCGTAGGGGTTGCCGCCGCGTTCACCGTTACGCTGCGCCAGCGAGAGCGCCGACCATTCCGGCGCGTTGTGGCCGAAGATAGCGGCGCGCACGCGCATGACCAACACGGTGCGCTGGATTTGTTTGAGCGCGGCGAGATTGTCGTGCAGGTCGAGTATGTTGAAGTTATGCACTAAGGAGAGCGCGTACAGTTCGGTCTGATTGGTCGTCGTCTGCACGAACTGCTGGGCAAACGGACTTAGCGTGACCGCGTTTCTGGTGCGGGCCGGGACGTGCGTACCGACATCGGCGACATGCGGTTGCAAAATCACTTTCGTGCGCTGCTTGTCGTTCTCCGTCTCGACCTCTGCGATCTGGCGGAAGCTCGCGTTCCCTTCGTCGGGCGTAATGAGCAGGCCGTCGCCTTTCTTCAGCCCATTCGCCAGCCCCGCGAAGTAGATGACGGTGTCGTTCGCCTTGAGCACCTGCGGTCTCGTCAAGCGCGGTCTGATCTCGTTCCACTCGGCGCGCGCTTTGATCCGCTCGACGGTCTCAAAGACCTGCGGCTTCTCGTCCGGCCCCGGAATGCTCTGGACTTTGACGCCCGCGTCAATCACCGCGCGCTCAGGCATGCCGAACGCCGCCGCCTGCTCGCGCGTTATGCCCGGCGCGTCATTGATCGTGAAAGCCAGATAGGTGCTTGCCGCAACACCGGGGCGCAACTCGTAACCGACGAGTCGCGCCAACTCTAAGATTGAGAGCCGCTCTGTGGCCGTGCGCAAGTAAGACTCGTTGGCGATCCGTTCTTGATAGAACGTCAACACGTCTGCGACCGTGGCCCAAGCGTCGAGGAGCGCCAAAGAGAAATCGTCCGCGTCGCGCGTGGTCAGATATTTGAGCGCGGGATACGAAGCAGCAGAGAGCCGCGCGACGAGTGTGTCTCTGAACTGCGCATGCTCGCCGACGCGATACGCGATGGCAGAGAGACCCGGACGATTTGCGATCTCAACCGGCGTCTCGACCGCAATGCCTTCGCAGCAACCGCAGTCGTTCAGTTCCGTCTGACTTGAACCAAGCTTAGTGCTCATCGGCCTCCCTTCATCTGCAAGCGAAAGACGCCGCGCTCAGGGAAGTTCGGGTCGTTGTCGAGGCGCGCGATCTCCAAACGCGCAAGTGGCAACACGCCCGCTTGGAGCGCGCTCGTCGCGGCTTTACCTTGTCGTTGGAACTTAGTGATCTCGACTGACGCCACGCCCTCGACCGCTTGCGCGGCCGCATACAGACGGCTGAGATAGACCGGCTCGCCGAAGGTGAAATTATCTGGATGAAAGACGCCGCGCCGGCCATTGGGCAGCACACGACTGCTGAGCAGTTCGAGCAACTCTTTCTTCACGTCGCTGCGAAAGTAGTGCGGCTGGACGCAGACGACCATCTCGATTTCAAGCGGCACGTAGAGCGGCCCTTCGATCTCCACGTCCTGCCCCGCCATGCGATAGAGATCAAGATGCCGCCGCATCTCCTGTCTGAAATCGTCGTCCACGTCCGCGCCGCCCAAACGATCAATGGTTAAAAAGACCGTGCGCCAACTGCCTGTCCAACGAACGGTTGCGGCGGCGCGCTGCACGCCCGCATGGCGCTCGGCCACTTCCCGATAATCATCGGGCGTCACGGCGCGCGCTTGCGTGCGAAACGCGAACGGCGCGTTCTGTCGTACCTGCTCGATGCTCTCAGGCTCGACGCCGCCACGCGCAGATAAAGGATTACTTACGGCCGTGATCGCCGGATTAAGGCTGACGACGTGACCCAACGCGCCCGCGCCGACGTTGCCCCGTGTGCCGCCGCCGACGCGATACGTGGCCGTAAAACTTGTGCCTGACGCCGGGCGTAAGCCGAAGAGATCATCGCCGAAGCGCACGAAGGACGCGCCATTGCTTTCCGTTTCAACGATGAACTCGCGGCTCTCGTCGCCGCTGTTCAAAAGATCGCGCTGTGGCAACCAATCGGACTTACTGCCGTTCAGATCGCCCTGCAATTCGATTGCTGGCAGAAACTCTGCGACGGGCCAGTGCATCACTGCGTGCGCCGACATTGGCGGATGCTGTGGATCGTAGGGCGCGGCGTGCGTGACGGGCCGGCCCCTTAGTTGCGGCTGAAAGCGTGGCGGCGTCGGCTTGGGTCGTTGCTCCGCGCAAGCGTCGTGCGCGCCCTGTCGTACTTTGTCGAGTACGGGATTGGCGGCGGGGACGACGCCGAGCAGTTCATCTCTGATCGTGAGGCCGTGATCCGCGAGCACGATGTTGCCGAGCGCGATGCTGGCCGGTTGTTTGTTGTTGGCATCATTGTCAACTGCGACCGACCAGAGACAGAGCGGAAACGGCAGCGCATCGTCGGCAGCCCACTCGATGTTGAGCACGCGCAAAGGTTGATTGCTGTTCGCTTCCGTGTAGAGCAGATCGGTTGTGGACTTGATGGCCGTCAAGCGCACGGCATGACGATGCGCGAGATTCGCTTCGGCCGTGTTGCCATTCTGCGGGTTGCGCGCTTCTTTGAAGATGAGCACAGCGCCGGGCTTGAGATCGTCGAGCCGGCCGCCTTCATTATTTAGACTCGCGCTCGTCGCACCCTGTGGCAGACAACAACGCTCATCGCCCCAAGTGTAGAATGCGATCTCGTTGTGCGCCGCAAAGAGTTTGGCCGGGTGCAGCGTCTCGAAGATGATGGGGCGCGCGCTCAGAGCTTCGTCGTAGGTGCGCGAGTTGGGCGCGATGATGATCGGCAATCCGGGCAGCGTCGAGAAGAGTTGCGTGCCCTGTGCGAGTTGCGTGTCGTTGCTCACACGCACTTGCACCCATGCGCGCGCGTTCGCGCCATCGTGCATGTGATAGTCAACGAGGCGCGCGTGGCGGCGCACGGAGATGCGGCGGCGGGCCGTGCCGAGATAGCTCTCGGTCGCAATCGCGTCCTGCTGATAACTCAGATAGTCGCCGACGTAGGCGAGCACTTCGACGAGCGCGATACCTAAGTCGGCGGCGTTGCGCTCGCGCCATTCGGGGGCGACGAGCGCCATGCGGTCGAGCATCAACTGATGGAAGCTGGCGTAATCTTTGGCGAGATAGTTGATCTCCGGGCGCACGCGCGGCTCAGGCGGGCAGACTTGCTCTGTGCGACAATCGAACTCGCTCGGACAGGCAACCTTGAAAGAGAAATCAATCGCGGACAGGACGGGATCGAAATTCTTGGGTGGCTCGTCGGCTTGATCTTTCTTCACGAGGCGCAACGTGTAGGTGGAAAAATCGCCCGCCTTGTCAACGTCAACGGCCAGCACTTTTTTCTTCTCGTCCAGCATCACGCTCACACCCGTGACCTTGATGTGCCGGATGCGTTCGCCGCCCTCGATGAGCACATTCTCGGCGCTGAGCGCGCCTAAGGGTATGTCTTTGATGAAGTGCACCAAGAGCCTGCGCTGGCGCACCTCGACGGGGTCTAACGGATTGTCCAAGACTTTGAGAAAGTCTATGCCGTTCAAGGTCGGATGCGCGGCGATGGCATTGCGCCGTCGTTCATCGCAGCAGAAATAGATCATGCGCTCGTACCTCCGTGCGCGAAGCGCGCGATCTCGCGTTGCTGTGTGCGCCGCACGACGTACTGCACGGCGACACTGAGCCTCGACTCATTGTTTTCCACCAACACATCCTCGACCTGAATCAGATCGCCGAGCCACTGCTGCAACGCGCCATGCACGAGATACTGTGTGGCGGCGGCGAGTTCGTCGGAGTTGGGCGTAAAGACGAGTTGCGCGAGACCGCAGCCGAACGTCGGCCGGTTGACGCGCTCGCCCGGCGCGGTGAAGAGCACCTGCTCGATCAGGTCGCGGATGTGCGCGTCGCCCGATGTTTCGGCGGTGCGTCCGCGCCCGTCAAAATTGAATGGGAAATCAACGTCCATCACGTCACACTCAATCGTTTCCTTGTCTCACATACCGATGACGCGCGGTTGCGCCATCACGGGCACGAGCGGCGTGCCGGTCGGCGCGCAGACGGCTTGACTGTCCAGCAACAGCACCGGCTGCCCCATGACGAGCACGCGCGTCGCGCCCATCACGTACTGCGCCGTCACGCACGGCCCGCCCGAAGGGGGCGGGAACGGACAACCGGCCACGATGTACGGACTCGCAATTGTGACCACAGGTTGACCGCTCAAGAGCACGCGCGGGTTCGGCGCTGCGGGTGTCGCTTGACCGCCGTGCGCGCAAAGAATCGTTGCGCCGAGATGAAGTAGCGGGCCGGGCATTCTTGTTTGTCCTCCAAAAAAAATTTGTTTAGGTGATGACCATCGCACCGGCGTTGATCGTGACGGCCGGGCCGACCATCATGATCGACGCGCCTTTGCCGTTCTGGATGTAGATACCGCTATCGTTGACGACGATCATCGCGCCCGTCGTGCTCTTCAAGACGATGCCGCCCGTGATCGGTGTCGGCGGCGCATCGCTGACCAGCAGAGTGTTCTGCAAGGTCGTTTGCAGCACGATGTTCTGACCGGGCGGAATCGCGGGCGGCACGAGCGCGAGCGCCGGCACTTCGGCCGCCAAGCCCCAGAAGCCGCCGACCCAGATCGGATAATCGGGATCGCCTTGCTCGAACTCGACCCAGACGCCCGCGCCGATCTGCGGTATGCAAAAGATGCCTTCTTGTTTGCCCGCAATCGGCACGCACGGCATGGCCCAACTGCCGGGGATGATCGAAACGTCGGGCACGATCACTTGAATGCGCCCGATCTGCATCGGGTCAATGTTGTTGATGACCGTGCCGCGATACTTGCCGTAGAACTTTTGCGGCGTCTTATCGCCGCCGCCTTTTTCGCTGATTAATCTTTCCAGTAGATCGCTCATGCAGGCACCCTCGGCGTGATTGAGATCAGACCGTTGCGGCTCAACTCGAAACTCTGTTTGTATTCGCCGCGCTTGATGTCGTGCGTCACGCTCTTGACGTAGTAGAGACCATCGAACGCAAGGCCAGCGCCGCGCACGCCGACCAGTTTGCGCGCCTTCAACACGCGCCCGTAACGCAGCACGTTGATCGTGCCCGTGCCGGAGACACAGTCGCCCAACTGCGAGGCTTTCGCGAGACCGATCAGCGCGCCTTGAATCGGGTTGTACTTGGCGGTCTCTGTGATCCTTGGGAACTTGGTTGGGATCGGCATGAGCGCGCCCAACGGCGGATTGAGCGGCGTGATGGGCGGAATCGGGATCGGGATCGGCACTTTCGACATCGGCTCTTGGATAAAAAGGATCGGCAGCGTGCCGCCTTGATTGTCGAATTTGAAACTCAAACTCTCGACGTTGGTGAAAGCGTCCATGTTGATGTTGAGCGCGGGCTGCGGCACGCCGAACTTCACTTCCGGCCCCCAGTAGGCGAAGCTCTGCCCCGGCTCTGGGCCGGGGTCTATATAGAAGACGTAGCCGACTTGATCGGCCAGATAGTTGATGTATTCGAGATCAGTTCCGCGCTGTGTCGGGATGCGCTCGATGGGAATGGGCACGTCAATTAACACGCTCGGTATGACGAGGGGAATAATGCCGAGCAACATATACTTGAGCAGCGCAACGCCGACGCGCGCTTCCGGTGGCATGCACGGGTAAGGTATGCCCGTGAAATCGATCCAATCCATCACGACGCTCAAATCCTCGCCCGTGAGTGTGACCGTTGAATGACCGGGTTGGCTTGATGGCCCGACTTGATGATTCGTGATCACGCCGTCCATCAAAACTTCGGGCGTGCCGTTGACGGTGACGACGATGATGACGCGCATGATGTTGAGCAAGGTATTGCCCGCCAACAGAAACATCGTGTGCAAGGGCGACTGATTGCTCAGGTTGAATGACAACTCAAAGCCGCTACGCTTGCCGCTCGCGCTCGTCACGCGCACGCTCACGAGCGCGTCCAACACAGACTGCGGCACGGGCACGGCCACTGCCGGCCCCATCATCAAAGTGAGATAGAAACCTTTAAGCATTTGGCGTCGCAGGGATGCCGGCCGGCATCGTGATGCGGATCGAGCGGCCCGTCGTTTCGGTCAATTCCTCCGGGCGCAGCACGGCGTTCGCGTCGCAGATGCGCCAGAACTGTTCGGGGTCGCCCATATACTTGAACGTGATGTTATCGAGCCGCTCGCCTTCGGTGACGACATGCTCAAAGAGCAGAGCGAACCGTTCGGGCGGCGGGATGAAACGACGGCGCAGGTAAACGATCTGTTTGCCGTCGGGCGTCTCGTGCTGCGCGGTCTTGATGTTGTAATAACGGCTCGTGATCGGAAACATCTTTTCGGCCCTCAAGGAATCTCTGTGATGCCCAAGCCACTCAGCGGCCCGCCCTGATAAAGCGCGGTCAGACGCTCTTTCTGTTGCAGGTAAGCCATGAAGATGCTGCTGCCTCTGTGATCAAATTCAAGATCGTTGACGCTCAACACGCGCATGCCCAGACTGACTTTCGCACGAATCGGATTGAGCAATGGATCAAACGCCTCTTCCGTGATGCTGAGATCGGTCAAGCGCACGGGCACGACGCGGTTCTTGCTCCAGACGAAGACCGTGAGCGGCGCTTCCATCGGCACGATCTCAAGCGTGCCCTGTTGCGCTAGACTGTTGTTCCCCTGAAGCTGCGCGCTCGTCGGATAGACGAGCGTCTCAAGCGCCGCGAGTTGCGGATGAATCCCAACCTCGACGGCCGTCCGATTCTGATCGGGAAACTCAAGCTGGTCGGTCGCATCAATCTCGGCGTCGAGTTTGATCGTCTCAACCGGCGGCCCCGTCAGACGCAGTGCCTCCGAGCGGTCGCCGCCTTCTGTGATCGCTTTGATCTGCAAGCTGCGCGTGAGCGTGTCCGGGTTGTACTGCAAGGTGATCACACGCATGACGGTCGCCGTGTCCACATCAAGCACGACGATGCCGCCTTTGATGAGGCGGGGCGAGCCGGGAAAAGTGGTCATCTCATCAATCTCCCTCTGGCTAATACTGAACCTTCAAAGAGAGGCCCACACCCTTGAAGTCTCCGAGCAGGACAGCGTCGAACTGTTGCGAAGGCCCCGCCGGCTTGGCCAACTTACGTGCGATGCTCTGAGCCACATCAGGCACGATGTGCGTGGACGCAATGCCCCACAGGACTTTGATCAGTTCGGCCTTGTCAATCGCATCAAACCCTTTCGGCAGCTTGCCCGATAGTTGTTGATCCATAATCTCGAACTGATACTCAGTCACCGCGCGACTCGAAGGGCCAGCGCCCGGCAGCGTCAAAGGCTCTGGTGGCCGGCGGGCCGGCGGCGTGCCGGGCAGCACTGTCTGCGGCCCCGGCAGACCCAGACGCAACCCGATACTGAACTGCCCACTGCCGAATACAGACAAGCGCGGATCAGGCAGCGCCGCAGTCGCGCCCTTAGGCGCACGACTGACAGTTGGGGCGAGTGGCGATGTGGTCGGCGCAAGCGCTGGCCCGGGTTGTTGCGGCAGCAGCGACGGCGGCAGTTGGACTGATGGCGACGTGAAAGTGAGCGGCGGCGTGGCCGACTTGAATGATGGCATTTGAATGAAGGGTTGCCTTTGCGGCGGCGATAGCAGCGAAGGTGGTTGCGGCAACAAGCTCGGCAACATATTCAAGTCGAGCCGCAACGGCGGCGTCTCCTTAGAGGGCGGGTTGCGCTTTTCGCCTTCGCTATCGCCGTCCCGATATAGTCCCGGCGGCGCACCGCCCATCCGTGCTGCTGTCATCGGCCCGCCGCGCACAATCTGCTCGGCGGAGAATTTGGCGCGCGCTTCCGCATCCAGTCCGCTGCCTGTCTGTGCTTGCTGCACCACGTGCGTCAGCTCGTGCGCCAGCAAGCGCGTGCCGCGCTCAGTGTGCGGCGCATATTGGCCTGCGCCGAAGACAATATCGGAGCCGGCCGTGTAGGCGCGTGCCGTGAGGGCCTGCGCCGACTCGGCCGCCCGCGCATCCGCATGCACACGCACATGTTTGAAGTCATGCCCAAAGCGCGCTTCCATCTGACTGCGAGTGGCCGACGCGAGCGGCTGACCCGATGAGCGCAGTACGTCATGCACGATGGGCGGCACGGCGGGCGCGGCAGGCCCCGTCGCGTGACGATGCAGCGTCAAACTTTGGCGGCCGCATTCGGCGCACTCTTCCGTTAAGCCGGTCGTCGCGCTGCCGCACGCGCACTCGCGTTGCAAGAGACCGGCGCGCGCAGGCGTCAAGTCCTGTGGCGGTTTGGGCTGATGGCTCGTTTGCGCTTTCGCGTTCATGCTTTCGGTTGGCTGAGTGCGTGGCGCGCTCGCCGCGACTTCAGCTTAACGGCTTGATCACAAGGGGCAACCAGTGTGCTTGTCTTTATTAGGTTCGTAGTACGCCCGCAACGACAACATCTTTCGGTTGTATTCATGGAGCACATCGCAACAGGTCTTGTCCGGCGGACTATCGCTGGTGCATTGCTTCGTGTCATATAGCTTCTGCCCGCAGACGACGCTGGCGTTATAGCCTCTGTATTCAAAGTAGTCCCGATTTGTCTTGCCCCATTGCTTCATCCGTTCGACGATCCGTTCCTTGGCCTCATCGCTCTTGGCCGCTTGATAGGCTTTGGCCGCGCGCTGGCAGCAGGGCCCCATATCCTGTTTATGTTTCGCTTCATGCTGCCCGGTGCATTCCTTGGTGCAGTTGCGCGTGTTGACCTCCGTGATGACATCGCCCGACTCAATATCGCAAGTCGCTTCGCCCGCCGGGGCATGCATGACGACGAAGTTCAAATGCGGCTCCTCTGTGTCCTCGTCCGCATCTACAGCCTGCTCCTGCAACGCCGGCCGCAGGCGCGGAGCAACGGGCCGCGCGTCTGCGCTTGGGCCATTGCCGACCCGCACTTGACCGAAGCTATGACCATAACGCGCTTCAGTCGAAGCAGTACTGTCAGATGACGGGCGCTCAGCCACTTCGAGCGGTTCAGGTCGGCGGCTTGGCTCCAGTTTCTGCTCGCCACAATGACAACCGCCGTTGAGACCGGTCAGCGCACAACCGCAAGCACGTTTGCGCTGCAACAGGCCAGCGGGCGCAAGCGTCGCTGCCGGCGTCGCCCGCGCGGGCGCGCGTCTCTGTAAGTGCACCTTCAACGATGCAACTCTCCATAGACCGCTTGCGCCACCTGCGCGCCAATCGTTTCGGCCTTTGCATCTGGCGCGACTTGAAATGCGCCGCCAGTCAAACGCCCCACGTCAATGCTCTGCATCAAAGACGGCGGCACGCCCGCGTCGCCGAACAGGCGCGCTAACTCGCGCTCCACAGCAGCGCCGATGCGATAACGGTCGCCGGGCGCGAAGCCGCGCAGGACGAGTTCCGCGATGTGCAGTTCGACGTTGGCCCGCCTCATACCCAGCCTCCGCTCTCTGTTTCGGTCAGCGGTTTTTCGAGTTTCGCGTACTCGCTGCGGGCGGCACGCAGGAGATGGCCCATCGTCACGGCTGCGCCTTCGTCGGCGGCAAGAAAGGCTGCGTGCAGCGCGATGTTGCGGATGTTGCCGCCGGCGATGTTGAGCCGCGCGAGTTTGTTGATGTCTAAATTTTCGGTCGGCGTCTGCACGGGAAAGATGCGCCGCCAGATTTCGGCGCGCTGCATGGCGTCAGGAAACGGGAACTGCACGATGAAGCGGAGCCGACGCAAGAAGGCCGTGTCCAGTGCGGTCTTCAAATTGGTCGTGAGAATGGCGAGACCGCGATAAGCCTCCATGCGTTGCAGCAGATAGCTGACCTCGATGTTGGCGTAGCGGTCGTGACTGTCTTTGACTTCGCTGCGCTTGCCGAACAATGCGTCCGCTTCGTCGAACAACAAGACTGCGCCGCTCTCTTCGGCCGCATCGAAGACGCGGCGCAGGTTCTTCTCCGTCTCGCCAATGTACTTGTTGACCACTTGACTCAAATCTATGCGATAGAGATCGAGCCGCAATTCACCAGCCAGAATCTCGGCCGCCAAAGTCTTGCCCGTGCCACTCGCGCCCGCGAACAGCGCGCTGATCCCTAACCCGCGCGCGCCCTTGGCGGCGAAGCCCCAACGCTCATAGACCTGCGCGCGTTGGCGCACGTGCGCCGCGATGTCGCGCAGGTGTCGCAGTTGATGTTCAGGCAAAACCAGATCGGGCCAAGCGGCGCACGGCTCGATCCGTTGGGCCAGATCATCAAGCCGCGCACGCGCCTGCACGCGACAAGCGTCCCAGAGAGCGCGCGCGGTATCGTTGGCTTCGCTCGCTGTGTTTGTGCGCGCCTGCATGCTCGCGGCTTGAATAGCTTCGGCGCTGAGACTGAAATGCGCGGTGAGCGTGTCCAACTGCCCATTCAACTGCGGCGCTAAGGGGCCGAGCGCGTGTTGCCAGAGTTGCTGCTGCTCTGCGACGTTGGGCTTATGCACGTCTATGCGCAAGGCGTTGCGCCCGCGCGGGCGTGGCACTTCACGACCAGCGACAAAGAGCAACCCGCGCACGGTCTCGATGAAAGCGAGCGCGGCCGTTGGCTGCTCCGCATCCGTCTGTTCCAACAAGAGCGCGCTCGTTTGCAAGACCGACTCGCGTTCCCAGAGTCGCGCTAAAGCTTCACGATCGGCGGCCGACGGTGGCACGTCTGCGGCGCGCAAGGCATGGAGATTGAAACCAAGCGCGGCGGCGGCCGCAGCGGCCACGGCGCGTTTGCCTGCGCCGTCGTTGCCGCAGAGCGAGATGAGCGGCCAATATGCGTGCGCTCTCGTCGCAACCCAAAAAGTTGCGATCCGCTCTGCCAGTTCAAACTGCGAAGGCGGCAACGACGCCGGCACGGGCACGACTTCCAACAGCCCGCGCAAGCGTTCGTCCAGATAAGAGACGCCGGCCAGCGCGTGCAGCACGCGCTCGTCTATGTGCAGCCGACTATGCACGAGCGCATCGTGGCCCGACTCGACTTCAATCAGTCGCCAACGCCGCAACGGCGCATCGGGCGTGAGCGCAGACCAATGAGCAGACGCGAACGCCGCGAGCGCGAGGCTGAAGGTCGGATAGGAGCGGCGCGCATCCTGTTGCGCGCGCGCGCACAACTCGGCGAAAGCCGCATCAAGCTCAACACCGGCGCACAACAGCAACACGTCGCGCTCGAACGACGACAGCGAAAACGCCGTGCACAACTGGTCAAGCGCCGATGGCGCAGGCAACGCGCGCTCCGCCCGTTCAAGCTCGCGCCACAAAGCTTCGATGGTTTCAGGCTGGGCAGCCTCATGCTGGTCAACGGCCAGCTCTTCGTGCTCGTCAACGGCCATTGCTTCGTCCGGCGCAATGGACACAGTCGCTTGTTGTTCAACGGCCGGTGCTTCCGTCTGCTCTGCTCCGCTCGCGGCGGCCACACGCGCGCCGTGGCGCTCTAAAGCCGCGCGCACGATGGCGAGCCGCGCCATCAAGTAGCGTTGGTTGGCGGCCGTCCAGTTGTCGTGCGGCGCATCCGTCATACGATGTCCACCAGAGGCGCGTTGTACTTGTGCGCCGCATCGGTCAGCACCGGACTCTCCGCACCGTCCACTTGCACGCGCACGAGATACTGCAACGGTTGCACGTTCTGAATGGCGATGACGAGATCGGTCGCCGTCGGCGGCGGGACTTGCGGCGGCTTGAAAACTTGATAAGGCGATAGAGCTTGAAAGCTATAAGCGAAGGGCGCGCGCGTCGTGGGCGGATTGAACTCGTTGAGCAGTAGGACGACGCGCTGCTCGCGCCCGACGGCCGGCGCGACCGTCAGATTGATCGTGCCGTCGCGCAAGTTGGGATCGCTCGCGCTCGGCTGCGTGTTCGCGGTTACGTTTTGAATCGAGGGGCGCAGGACGAACGCCGACACGTTCGACGCGATCCCGCGATGCGGCGACGGCGGTATCTCCGGCTGACCCATCGGCGTGTACTGCACAACCTGCACGCCTTGCACGCCGGCCAACAGTTCGGCCGGTAGTTGGAAAGTGATCTGCGTGCCGCTGACACTAGCCGGCGGCGGCACGACTTCGATGCCGCCGACGTTGACGCGCGTGTCGTCGCTGCGCAGCCGCTGCCCTCTGATGATCAAGTTGTAGCCGGCCAAGATCGGTTGATTATCTCTAACGGGCGCGTTGTTGTCCGCTTGCGACATGAGTTGTTCGATGACGGGCTGCTCGAACGGGATCGCGTAGATGTTGCGCTCGCGCACGGGCAGCGCGGCCCGCGGCGCGCTGCTGCGGCTCTCGATCAGAACGACCGTCGCTTGATAGGCGGCCGTCGGCCGGTAGCGCGCCTGAAAGGCCGTCCACAGACGCGAAATCTCTTCGGTGCTGATCGAGATCGGACAAATCTTGATCTGCTCGATCTGCTCGGCCAGTCCTGATTCATACAGCCCTTGCAGATGGGGCGGCATGGTGGTGGCGTCGAAGAGTTGCGGCGGGGCGAGCGAGCGGCGGATAGCGTCGCGCGTCAGCACGGGCGTCTCGTGCAGCAACTGCATGCCGTAGCCGAGCAGTATCTCCGCGTGCAGTTCCTTCTCGCCGTATGCGGTCAGCATGTAGTGCAGGTCGAGCGCGAGCGGTGTGTTGGTCAGACGATCACCGCGCCCGCTCCGCGCGGGCAATGCAACGTTGCGCCAGCCAGCGTTCTGTGTGACTTGATAGAGAAACAGATTGAGTTGACTCTGTTCCTTCAAGGGATCGGGCAGCACGCGATCAGGCGGCAACGCGCTGACCGATATTTCGCCGAGATTGGCATGGGCCGACACGTTGTGATCGATCAGGCCGTTGTTGAGTAGGTCCTTCAACACGGCGGTGACGGCTGCAATGGCCAAAGCTGTGCTCATCGCCGCCCTCCGTTGCGCTGCTGCAAATAGTCTTCGAGCGAGAGCATGGGCTTGGGGCGCGCAGGCGCGCGTCTCTCTGCCAGTGCGGGCGACGTGACGGCGCGCACTTCGATCCGGCCAATCGTGATGCGAATCGTCGGCGTGCGCTCCGTCGGCTCGCGTGCTTCGGCGCGCGCCAGCGGCGGCGACTCACGAAGCGGCGTAACCGGCGGTGTCAAACGCTCACGCCGCGCATCGAGTTGCCCGGCCACGAGCCGGCGAATACTACTGTCCAAGGCCGACCCACGCTTGCTCTCAATACCTCCGCGCGTTGCGTCCGCATCAACCTGCTGATCGTCGTGCGCAGCGGCCGGCGTCTGGGCCTGCGGCGCGACCGTCGCCGGCGGCATCTGCGCGGGCGCGCGTTCGATCTTGATCGGCTGCACCGAAGTTTGCGCGTGCTGCGCTGGCAAAGCTTGCGCAGGTGAACTCTCGACTTGCTCGGCAGCGTTGCTGGCTGGCTGCGATTCATCCGCAACTTGCGCCGCGCGCGCCCGCGTCCGCCTCGCTTCAAACGCGCGCGCGTTCATTGTTTGAGCGAGCGACTGAGCAACAACAAGCGGCGCGCGCTGTTCGCCCTCGATTGTGTCCGCCGCGAATGAAGGCGCAACGCTAAAACCGCCGACGGGCGACAACGGCTCGAAGCGCGACGAGAGGCGTGGGCGCACCACCGGCAGGAGATTCAGACTGCGCGCCGCCACATTGTCGAGAAAGTTACCCATACGCGAACCACGTTCGGATCAAAACCGACTGCTTTCGGATCAAACCGCGCCGTTGATCAGATTGAGATAGAACTGTCTGCGCGGCTCGCTCAGGTTGAGAATGTCGCGCTCCGACCAACCATAAGCGCGTGCGAGCGTGTGCACGTCGAGCAAGGTGCGACGCGCCCACGCATCGAGTTCAGCCCAGAAGAAAGAGCCGATGTCGAAAGCCTCTTGCCAGCGCTGCCCGCAAGCTGCGCAACTCATGTCGAGCCGCATGTCGGCCTGCGGGTCGGCGCGCTCCATCTGCTCGGCGATCCGTTCCCACGCATCCGGCGGCAGACGTGCGCCGCCATCATCTGCGCCGTGAACCGTGAGCAAGCAACGCTGCAACAATAAACCGCGCGCCGCAGCAACGTCGGCGCACGCGCTCAACGCTAACTGATCCAGACTGTTCGGCAAGCGAAAACGAACCTCTTCATCGTCGAGCTTGAGCGTGGAAACTGCCGCCGGTTCAGTCTCCGGCGCGCCGCGCAGATCGGCCACGTTGAAGGTGCACTCCATGCGCTCGCCGCAGGCGAGACACGCGGCAAGGCTGACGAGTTGTGCGCCGAAGGTCAGTTCGCGCAAACGGAGCAGACGCGCGTCGCGCCTGCCGATGCTCAGGCGCGCGAGCGCGTCGGGCGCTTCGTCCGAGCAGACGGCGAGCAAGGTGAGCGCGCGTTCGGGTAGCGTTTTCTCTAAGCCACGCTCCCATGCGGCCAGCAACTCCGTGACTGACAAGGGTCGCATAACTTCGGACTAGACGGCCGGCTCTGTGAACGTCGGCTCGCTCGGCTCGGTGACGGCGTAATCGCGCTCGAAGCCTTCGTTCTCCAACTTGATGTGTTGGATGGCGATGGCGTTGGCGTTGGCGTCGAGGTCTGGTTGCGCCTGATACTCCGAGACCCAACAGCGATAGACCTTGTAGGCGATGACGAGTTGCCCCGCCTCGTTGTACATCTCGATGATGATGTCTTTGCGAAAGTCTTTGAGCGAGACTTCGCGTCCCAAGCCCGAACCGAAGTTCCAGACCTTGTTGGCCCACTTCTCAAACTCCGTGTCGTGGGTGACGCCGCGCTCCAGAGTGATCGCGTCGTACTCCGTGCGCCCGGGTGATTTGCGCGTCGTGCTCGGATCGCCGCCTTCACGATGTTTGACCACTTCGGTTGTGCGCTTGAGCATGCCGACCTTGCTCACGCCCGCGACGTAGCGGCCATCCCATTTGACGCGGAACTTGAAATTCTTGTACGGATCGAACCGCTGTGTGTTGACGCTAAACTGAGCCATAGCTGTTCTCCTTAGACCTCAATCTGGCCGGCCAACTGCTGAATCTTGATGATCACAAACTCGGCGGGCTTCAAGGGCGCGAAGCCGACGAGGATGTTGACGATGCCGAGGTTGATGTCGTTCTGCGTCGTCGTCTCGCTATCGCACTTGACGAGATAAGCCTCGCGCGGCGTCCGGCCTTGAAACGCGCCTTGCCGAAAGAGATTTTGCATAAACGCGCCGACGTTCAGACGTATCTGCGCCCAGAGCGGCTCGTCGTTCGGCTCAAAGACGACCCACTGCGTGCCGCGATAAAGGCTCTCTTCGATGTAGAGCGCGAGCCGCCGCACGGGCACGTACTTGTACTCGTCCGCGAGTTGGTCTGCGCCGCGCAAGGTGCGCGCGCCCCAGACGACGCGCCCGTTGATCGGAAAGAAGCGCATGCAGTTGATGCCGAGTGGGTTCAATGCGCCGTTCTCGTTGTCGGTTAGATTAACGTCCAGACCTTGTATGCCATTGATCGTGGCATCGAGACCGGCGGGTGCTTTCCAGACGCCGCGCTGTGTGTCTGTGCGCGTCATCACACCGGCGATGGTGCCGCACGGCACGAACGTATCGAGTTGGCCGTCGCGCAACGGATCGGCTTCGACGACGCGCGGGAAGTAGAGCGCGGCGTTGCGCGCCTCAATCCCACTGAGGCCGAGATCGGTGCTCAGGCCCGCTGCCGCCTTGCTCGCGGCCGTCGCTTTGTTCGCGCTCCAAGCGGCGGGCGGATCGACTATGAGCATGGCGCGGCGCGTGGCGCAGTAGCTCATGGCCGCTTGATAGACGGTCTTGGGTACGTCGCCACCGCGCGTGTCGGGCGGGATGCACAAGAGGTTAAAGAGGTCAGTCTGATCCAGCGCGAAGATGCCCGTCTTAGTGGCCTGCGCGCCGATGAAGTCGTTCGCGCCGAGCGCGGGACTGTCTGCGCCGCCGATGCCGTCGGCGGCCAATCCGGCGGCTGGCACGACGCCGGGCAAGATCGGTTGGTTGTTCACGTCGAGCGCGACCAACACATACTGCGACTGCTGCGCCAAAATTCGATCCGCGCGCCGCGTATCATCCGTCACCGACAGATTGATCAAACGCTCCAACAATACATTCGCACCTGTGCCGGTAGGCTTTTGGAAAACGGACAGATTGAACAGATCATTTTTCGTCAGCCCGTACTGCTGCGCCACATCGTCCGTGATGCCGTCGTGGTCCACCACGACGTGCAGGCTGTTGCCCCACGCGCCGGGACTGGCGGCGGCCAATTCCATTCCGTCCACCGTCAGCGCCGCAGTGCCCGGCAGGCCGTTGTACAGGCGCACGATGATGGCCTGATTGCCGCCGTTCAAGTAGAAATCACGCACGGCGTAGCCCATCGGATCGGAGACGGCGAGACCGCCGAAGGTGCGCTCGAAATCGCCGAAGTTGAAGATCGTGACCGGCTGATTGACGGGGCCGCGCCGGGCGCGGCCCATGAAGGCCGTGATCGAAGTGGCGACGCCGGCAATAGTGTGGACGCCGCTCGGAATCTCTTCGATATAGACGCCGGGATAAGAGACTTGGACAGGCATGTTCGATTCTCCTTTGCAAAGACGGACGTGCGCGAGAGCAGCGGACAAGCGCGGCGAATTAAGTCGCCTTGCGGCCGATCAGGATGCGTATGGTGGCATCCGTCGCGCCCGTGTTGGTGAAGGTCAGCTTGGTCGGCGCGCCATCGAGCAGGCCGACTGCGCCCGCGCCGATGAGCACTTGCTGCGCGTCAAGCTTGACCGACTTGTTCGAGCCTTCGACGGTGTAACTGACGGGGCTGTTCTGGTACGTGTCGGCTTTGATCAGCAGGAACATCACGTGGCTCTGATCGCCGGGTTGCACGTCAACGGTGGCCGTCCCGTCGGCGTTGTTCTGATGCTTGGGCACGACCACCTCTATGTTGTCGTAAGCGTCCACGTCCACGGCGTCGGCCGCGACTACGCGTGGCCCGTCCGCAACCTGCACGTTGAGCGCCCAGTTAATTTTGATGGACATATGTTCACTCCGTAAGTTTAAGTAACTTCGCCCTTGTGGGCGGCAGACCCGTCCCTACTAGCGGCCTTGGGATTAACAAGATTGGGACGGTGGGAATCCATGCGGTCAAGCGCCGCGATTGACTGCCTACGCAAATCAAGCTGGGGCTGAGTTGATAAACCGCTCAACCGCAACTATCAACGGAACTGAACCTGCTTGAAGAAGACTTCCCTTAGGATCAGGTAAGCCAGACCAGCGAAGCGGAGCAAGTGAATCTTTTAAGTCGGCGCGCCGAAGAGTAAACGCAAGGGCGGTTGAATGTCAATGAAATTATTTTACAACTCCTGCAAGCGGAGAGATGGGAAGAATTAACCACGAACTGACACGAAGCAGCGGACACCAATCAGGCAACAAGCTTCGTGTCAGGTCGTGGTTCGGTTTTAGAAGCGCAGCCGCAGCGACAGGCGGAGCGTGCGCGGGCCGCCGAAACCGTAGAATGAGCCGAAGCTGCCGCCCGCGTTGTCCGCCAAGCTGCGGCCGTAAACAGAGGCCGACTGCCCGAATGTTCCGTTGGCGACGAACGCGCCCGTAGCAGAGAGACGACTGCCGAGACTTGTGTCTGTGCCCGTAGGGTCGGCAAAATTATCTTGGTTGAACAGATCGAAAGCCTCCGCTTTCAATTGCAGATGTAGTCCTTCGGTCAGCTTAAACTCACGGCCGAGCGCGAAATCAACTTGCGTGAATGGAAAACCGCGCAGGCTGTTGCGACCGAGCGTGCCCTGTCGCTCCATGTCGGGCACGATGAACGCCGCAGGGTTGAGGCGCCGCCCGCCGGCCGTGTTCGGCTCGAAGAGATAGAGCGGCGCGCCTGCGACCGAGTCGGGCCGCAGATAAGCGAAGCCGTAGCTCGTCGGCACGGCATAGACGACGCCCACAGGTCGCGCCGAACGCGCGTTGAAGATCGCGTCAAGCGTCCAATTGCGCAGGAGCGACGAACTGACGCCCGCGATGTGCAGCTTCGGCAGTTTGTAAGAGACGAGTCCGCTTAAGGTGTGGCGCACGTCGAAATCAGAAGGGCCGCGCTCCCCACGTGGGTCGGTGCTCTGGAGCAACGTACGCGCGCCGGAATCCTGCGCCGCATCGTCAATCGTCTTGCTCCAAGTGTAAGCCACAGACGCTTGCAGGCCACGCCGGAGGCGACGATTGAATTGTAGTTGCAACGACTGATAGTTCGAGGTCGCGTCGTTTGCAACCAAGCGGACCAACGCGAAATCAGGATTCGGCTCAAAGACGGTCTGCGCGCGCAAGAGCCGTCTGCCGCTCGCGCCGACGTAAGCGACCGACAGCGCCTGCGCCGAGCCGAGCGCACGCTCCGCCGTCAAGTTCCATTGCAGCGTGTAGGGCAGCTTCAACTTCGGATCAAAGACGACGAAAGGCACGCCGACAGGCGACGCGAGATTCAAAGACGGGAACGCGGCCGGCAACGAACCTGTGAACGGCGCGTTGAAGTGTGTTTGACCGGCGAGGAACGGGAACGAATCGCCGTAGGCGTGGCCCACTTCGTCGTTCGCCGTGTCGTACACGACGCCGAAGCCGCCGCGCAAGACTAACTCGCGCCCGCTCGCGTTCGACAGTTGATAAGCCAATCCGACGCGCGGCGCGAAGTTGCCATACGTCGTGCGCCAGAGCCGCGCGCCGCGCGGCGCGAGCGCGAGTTGCGCTAAGTTGTCGGTTTGCGTGACGGCGAAAGCATCGCGCCCGTCTGCGGCTGCGGGCGCGAGGTTCAGTTCCCAGCGCAGACCGTAGGTGAGAGACAGGCGCGGCGACACGCGCCACTCATCCTGTCCATAGGCGGACAAGTTATTGAACACGGGGCGCTGTGCCGGCGCACGTGTATAGAGATTGAGCCGCGAGGCTGGGCCGGTCAACGCTTCGCCGACGCCGTTGAAGAGAACGTTCGTCTCGAACGGGCGCAGCCCGATGACGGGAAACAGACGTCTGTAATCCGCGCCGAACTTAATCGCGTGTGCGCCGCGCAGCGTCGTGAGCGCGCCGAGCAGTTGGAACTGTCTTTGCAGACTTTGGCTCTCGCCGCCCGTCGCCAGCGCGGCGTTGCGCCCGTTTAGATCGAAGATGGAGAAAACATCCGGCGCAGTGAAGAACGAAGCTGTTGCTGGCAAGACTGCTCCGCCGAAATCATCCAACCGATAAGCACTGCGCGCCGCATAACGGCTGAAGTTGCCGCGCAACTCCGCCACAGTCCTCGCGGAGAGCATGTACTCTGCGCTCGCGGTCAAGGTTTGTGTGCGCTCATGTCGCGCGTTCAAGGTATTCAAAGAGAAGAGATCGTCACCTCTTGTTGTCGCGCTCGATGCTGCGTAATCGTGGCGGCCGGTGATCATCAGACGGTCATTGATCCGCTTATCGAGCCGGAAGCTGAACGCATCGTGGCGTGCGGGATTGGCGTAGCTGGCCGCAGCTTCGGCGAAGCCGTCCGCGCGTGCGCTGCCTGTGGGCAACGGGAAAGCGTTAAAGAACGGACTGACGTTAGCCGGTGCTGCCCGACGCGCGGCCAAAGATGGCACGTCTGTCAGCGCAACTGCGGGTTGACGCAGACGCAGCCCCTCGTATGCAGCGAAGAAGAAGAGACGATCTCTTCGCACTGGCCCGCCGAGCGTCGCGCCGAAGAGATTTTGCCGGTGGCGCGGTTGCGCAAGGCCGCGGCTGTTAGCGAACCAGTCGCGCGCATCGAGCGCATCGTGCGCGAAGTATTCAAAGGCTGAGCCATGAAAGTTGTTCGTGCCACCGCGCGTGACGACTAAGACTTGCGCGCCGGTCGCACGCCCGTATTGCGCATCGTTGGTGCGCGTCAGCACAGAGACTTCCTGCGTCGCATCCAACGAGACCAACCCGTTCATGCCGCCCGCAGCCGTAAGCGCAGGCATATTGCCCGCCGCCGTTGCGCCGGGACTCGTGCCGCCCGGCGCGATGCCGACGTTCGCGCTCACGCCATCAATCACGAAGCTATTAGAGCGCGGTCGTTGGCCGTTGACCGAAGCTTGTGCCTGCGCGGGCATGACGGTCTGACCAGAGGTGGCGGCCGTGACACCCGGCGCGAGCAATGCGAGCGTCTGTATGTTCCGGCCGTTCAACGGCAAGTCTGCGATTGCACGCGACTCGATGGTCGTGCTCATATCTGCGCTTGTTGTATTCACTACCGACGCAGCATTAGCCGTGACCGTAACCGTCTCGCTCAGCCCACCGCTTGCCCCGCCGCCACCACCGATACCGTTGCCGCTGCCAACAGTCACACTGCTTGCCGTATTCAGCGCCGGTGTCGGCGGCGCTTCAGCCGACGCGGGCGCTTCGACCGGCACATCAACACGGCGCGGCGCGCTGCTGTCAGTCGTAATCATCTCTTCGATGGCGACGAACGAAGTGAACTGCGTCAGCAGTCTGTAATCGAGGCCGAGTTGCGTGATCGCTTGCTGCAAGTCGGCGCGCATCTGGCCCGTCTGCATGCCCGACATGTCTTGCCCCATCAGGTCATCAATCTTGCGCCGCGCCCAGAGCGTCGCCAGCACATCGTGCTGCGCCTCTTGCGCGGGCAACTCGACTTGCAGCTCGCGCACAAACTCGCGCCCAGCCATCTGCCCTTTCAACAACACGCGCCCGCTCGCGCCGCCCGTGTAACGACCTGACAGGACGACAGGCTTGGCACTGAAGAGATCGGGAATGCGTTGCGGATAAATATCCGTGACCGGCAGCCCGCCCCAATCAAGCGAGATGTCCGTCAAGAGCGGATCGCGCACGCGCTCGTAAAAACGGCGCGCGGCGGCGGCCGCATTATCCTTTTCTTCCGTGACGTATTCGACTTCGCCACGCCCGTACTCCGCCATCTTGTCGAGCAGGAAACGATTCGGCGCGCTGCTGAAACCCATCGCGAAGACGCGCGCGTTCGGGTGCTTCTGCACCTCGCCGATGATCTCCATGTCGTCGCCGACCTCGCCGTCGGTCATAAAACAGGCGATGCGGATGTGCCCCTGTTCGTCTGATGGTTTGAGCGCGGCGCGAATGGCTTTCATCATCTCCGTGCCGCCGTCGCTCTTGCGGCTCGCCAAAAACTTTTGCGCCCTGCTTAGATTCTCCGGCGTGGCGGGCACAGGTGCGGGGAAGAGTATGTGCGTGTCGCCGGAGAAGGTGATCAGGTTGAACGTGTCTTGCGGGTTGAGACCGTCGAGCGCAAGCTTCATCGTCTCTTTGGCTTTATCAAGCGGAAAGCCTGACATCGAACCCGACGTGTCGAGCACGAAGACGAGTTCCTTCGGCGTCACGTCGGCCGCAGCGACGCGCTCCGGCGGCTGCAAGATGAGCGTGAAGAAACCGCCGCGCCCGTCGTTGTGCGTAAGCACCGCGTCTTCGATCTTGCGCCCCGCAACATCGTATTTCAGCGCGAAATCTTTATTCGGGATCGTCGCCTGATCCTTCAAACGCACCTCGGCACTGCGTTCGTCCGTTCGTTCAACTTCGATCTCATGCGTGTTGGAACTAACAGCGTCAATCGGCACGCCCGCGTCGAGCGCGACCTCGATTGAGATGTCATGGCCGGCACGCAGGCCCGGCGGCATCGCTGTCGGCGTGATGCGCGCGGCATCGGGCACGCGCTCGATGGCGGGCGGGCGCTCAGTCGTAGCGGCGGGCGCGCTGTCGGTTGGCGCAGTTTGCGCCGGTGTTTCGTCAGCCGTCGGCTCTGACGGGCCGCCGGGGATGTAGCGTGGGCCGACGACCATCGGGAACGACCACTCGTAGGTGCCGGCTTCATATTTCAAAGTCTCGACGTAGCTGATGACGACCGTGACCTGCTCGCCCGGCATGATGTTGGCGACGGATTGCGTGAAGATGTTCGGGCGCTCTTGATCGAGCAGGCTGGCAACTTGGCCGTTCGTCTTCGCCTGCGCGTAAGCGGCTTGCGCTTCTTCGCGGCGCATGATCTGGCCGTGAATGGTGCGATTGCCGATCTGCATCGTCATATTGTCAACGGCTGCGGCCTGCGGCAGAGGGAACGTATAGACCGCTTCGATCTTATCGGTGAATGGATTGGCAAACTCCTGCGTCACGGTCACCCGCGCGAGAAAGCCGCTGATCTCGGCTCGCACGTCCGTGTGCTTGAGCGGACAACCGCCCGCAGGTTTGCCGTTCGTATCAAACGCGGTGAGCGCGCCTTCGTCTGTGCGCTCTTGCTTACTTGCTGTGGCTTGGGCCGAGACGCCGCTTTTCAGTCCGGCGAGCGTGAAAGCGGTCAGGATGAAGATGGACGCGAGCGCGAGCACGCGACGGGAGAGTCTGTGACGCATAGGTTCCTCCGATTGGGCACACTTCGAGCCAGCACGGCTTTCACTACAAAAGCCGCAGGTTAGTGGGCTGTGTTGTTTTTAGTAACAGGCTCCGGGGAGGTAGCCTCGAAGAATCTTTCCCTGACTAAGAAGTTATGAAGAGAACTCTACAACCGATGGCCTATTGATGCGAGATGTGTGGGTGCAGGTGGTCTGCCCGCCGTAATTTTTTTTTGCAGTGATGTGATTCAACGGCGCGTGGCAACTTTGCGTGCGCCGAGCCGGGCAGCGTAGATGATGAGGCCGGCGACGAAGCCTGTGAGCGCAAGCGTTAAAGGCAGAACGATAAACGACGTGCGCAACAAGACGAAAGGCATCATCAACAAGCCGGCCACGAGCGCGCCGTGCGTGATGAGCGATTCAGCCCGCCGGTCGGCAGTGGCAGGCCAACGCGGCGCAATTTGTCGCCACTCGTAGATGATCAAGCCCGCGAACGCGCCGAAGAGTGCATCGCGCAAAGCGATGGTGACGAGTTCAAGCACGAACTCATCGTAAGCGTAGGGGCGCACAGTCCAACCCAGCCAACGCGCGCCGAAGCCAAGCCCGATGCTCAAGAGAAAAACAACTGCCGCGCCGCCGAGCGCATACTTGCGCAGGCGGACCAGACCAACGCCCACACGCGCGTCGTTCGGCACCGCGTTCACAAGCCCGCCGCCGCTTTGCATCGCTGGCGCTGCGCCGCTCTGCACTTCGTTTGCTATCGCGTCTTGCGCCCGTCTCATCGCGGCGAGCGGCGATGAAGCGGTCGCCGTTGGCGCGGCAATCGTCGCTTGCGGTTGGGCTGTGGTCTGCGCGCCGGCCCTGCCGACGTAAGCGGCGCGCGATCTTTCTACGGTCGTCTCTGCACCGCTCGCTGCGAGCGCGCCGACGAGAGCTTTGTAGAACACTTCGACCGATTGATAACGACCTGCGGCGCGTTTGACGAGTGCGCGCATGCAGACGGTTTCGAGCGCGGGCGCGACGTGCAGATCGGTCGCCAGACGCGGCGGCGGTTCAGTCAGATGTTTGGCCACGACCGATGTGATCGTCGGGCCAGTGAAGGGCGGCGTGCCTACAAGCATCTCGTAGAAGATTGCGCCTAAGCTATAGACATCCGCGCGCGCGTCCAGAGTTTCGCCGCGACACTGTTCGGGCGACATGTAGTGCGGCGTGCCGAGCACCGTGCCCGCAATGGTGAGCGTCGCCGTCGCCTCTGTGTCGCGCAGTTTGGCGATGCCGAAGTCAATCACCTTGACGGTCTCGCGCTCGTCTTCTCTGTCGGGCGGAATGACGATGATGTTGTCCGGCTTGAGATCGCGGTGGATGACATTGCGCCGGTGCGCCATGCCGACGCCCGCACAGATGCCTTGCATCAATGCGACGGCGCGCTCAGGCGCAAGCCCTCCCTCTTCAATCAGCAACGATTTCAACGAACGACCTTCGACCAACTCCATCACGATGTAGGCGGGCGCGTCGTCGCCGCGCGGCTCGCCGAAGTCGTGGATCGTGACGACGTTTGGATGCCGCAGCAAGGCAGCCGCGCGCGCCTCACGACGAAACCGTTCGACCGATTCGCGGCTGCTCACGTACTGCGGCGACAAGACCTTGACCGCCACTTCGTCGCCGATGTGGACGCGCCGCGCGCGATAGACCGTGCCCATGCCGCCCGCGCCGAGCGGCGCAAGAAGTTCATACTTCGCGTCGAGCACGCGCCCGATGAGCGGATCGGAGGCGACCGTTTTGAAACTGTTGTCGAGCGCGGGCAGCAGTTCGGTCTCCTTTGTGTCGGCAGCGAGTGAGAGACCGCAGCTACTGCAATAGAGTTGCCCGTCTTCGACCTCTCGTTGACAGCGCGGACAGTTCATAAGTCGTCTTGCCCTTCAACACTTTGGGAAATCTTTAAGCTCCATATTAACATTTCCCCGCGCGTGGCGGCGAAAGCGCCGGCCGCTTGGCGCGAGCCGCACACAAAACCCGGCGATACTTTCTGTCCGGCAAGACGACCATCAACTTGTATGCAACTATGAACTGTCCAAACTGTGGTTTTGCTTTAAGCGAAGGGCTGCCGTTCTGCGTGAACTGCGGTGCGACGGTGGCACAAACTGAAGCGCCAGACGCGAGCACTGCGGCGCAAACGGCGGATAGCGCACGCGCGCAGACGGCAGCGCAGCCAGCGCAGACGACGCCGTTGCCGCCGCAGCCGTCGCCAACTCAGACGCTGCCGACGAGTCCGCCGCCTGTCGCGCCGCAACGAAAGTCCGGGCGCGTCTGGTTATTAATCGTCGGTCTCGTCGTGCTCATCGGCATCGGAGCTGTGGCCGCTCTCATGTTCATGGGGCGCGGCGCTGGCAAGCGCAATGTGAAACGCGCGAACGTCAACGCGACGAATAATCGCAACGTTAACATCGCGCAACCGCAACCGAGCACCGCCAACAAGCAGAACGGCGCAAACACGAACGTCGCGGCGCAAGCTGAGGAGTTGCGCCAGACGCTCACGGGCCAGACTAAAGAGATCACGACGGTCGCTTATCTGCCGGACAAAAAAACTTTAGCCAGCGCCAGCCGCGACGGCACGGTCAAGTTGTGGGACGCACAGACCGGCGCGCTCAAGCAGACGGTTGAAGAACACGATGGCGAAGTTGTCTCTTTGGCTTTTTCCAGTGATGGCACGACTGCGGCCGTCGCCGTCGTCAATAGCGGCGGCGGTGGCATGGTCTTTATCAACGACATGCAAGGCGGACAGCTTGGCGCGGTGCGGCAGAAGATCGAGCGTGCCAACATTCAATCGGTC
>Ga0209153_1000228_pt1 | contig 30199 bp, 30 predicted proteins | sample GraSoiAngelo_120_FD_185877 | JGI IMG/M metagenome (GOLD analysis project Ga0209153, IMG submission 185877) | Grasslands soil microbial communities from the Angelo Coastal Reserve, California, USA - 14_0919_09_20cm (SPAdes) (version 2) | ecosystem: Environmental > Terrestrial > Soil > Grasslands ... | reverse complement strand
GGTCAGAAGCGGAAACCGGGTGGCGTCGTGTTCGTGCGGTTTATGATCAAGCTGATCGACCCATAGCAAGATGGCACCGCCGACGATCAGCGAAAAGCACACCACCCAGGGATTGAACAGGACCTCCTTTATATATTTGCCCGCAATCAGACCGATGACAACCGCGGGCAGGAACGCCACCAGCACGCCGACGACGAATCGCCTGTCGTCGGAATTGGAGAACATGCCGAGCGCGATCCGCCACAATTTGGCAAAGTAAATCACAAGAATTGCCAAAATTGCCCCGAGCTGAATCAGCACCGTAAAGCTGTTCCAGAAGCTGCCCTCGCCGAGATTGAAGAATCGTTCCGCCAGCAGGAGATGGCCGGTGGAGGAGACGGGCAGGAATTCGGTGACGCCTTCGACGATGCCAAGAATCACCGCCCGCACTGCATCTGACATCATTGACCAGGTCCGTTATTGGGATTGGTTTGCGAGGCGAAAAGCCGGGGCTCTTCTCGCTTATTCGCCTCCGAGCCGCAATCGCAAAATGCAAGCGCGCGGGCTTGCCTCATGTGTCTGCTTGGGTAGTTTGACGCCCCGCTTATGCCGCTTTCGATTTGAAGTTCCCCAATCGCATCCGCTTGTGTCACGGGAACGTCAAAATCGGCGGCGCGGCGTTTGAACGTTTTGTTAAGGGCTACGACATACCCAAAGGCTGCATGCTCACGCTCTATCATCACGCGTTCTGTCCGCATTCGCGCTTCGTCCGCCTCGTGGCGGGCGAATATGGTTTCGATTTGCGCCTGGTGGAGGAGCGGGGTTGGGAACGGCGCGAGGCGTTTCTGGCGCTCAATCCCGCCGGCACCACGCCGGTGTTGATCGATGAAGGCCGGCCGGCAATTCCCGGCGCCGCCATCATCGCCGAATATATCGATGAGACGCATGGCGCCGAGACGGGCGAACGCAGGCTGTTACCAACCACGATCGGCGAGCGTATCGAAGTGCGTCGTCTGATGGCCTGGTTCAACGACAAATTTTTCGAGGAAGCCTCCAATCCGCTGGTCACCGAGCGTATCTATAAGCGCTTCATGGGCGAGCGGAACGGCGGCGGCGCGCCATTGGCCGACGTGATCCGCGCGGCGAAGACAAATGTGCGCTATCATCTCGCCTATATCGGCTGGCTCGCGCGGACGCGGAATTTCCTGGCCGGCGACCGGCTGACCTATGCGGATCTCGCCGCCGCGGCGCACCTTTCCGCGATCGACTATTTGGGCGATGTGCCATGGAACGAGGACGACGCAGCAAAGGCGTGGTACGCGCGGGTGAAATCCCGCCCGTCGTTCCGCCCGCTGCTGAGCGAGTGGCTGGCGGGCGTGCCGGCGTCGCGGACCTACGTGGACCTCGACTTCTGAATGCCGTCGCGAAACTCTCGCCTGCCGAACTGAAGAGCGCGCTCGGACGTGAAGCGCGCGGGCTTGGCTTCGACTGCGCCGGGGTGACCGAGCCGGGCGCGATCGCGGAAGCTGCAAAACATTTCCGCGAGTTCCTCGATGCCGGCGCGCACGGCGACATGGCTTGGCTCGCCGCCGACCCCGAGCGCCGCGCCGATCCGCGCGCGCTGTGGCCCGCCGTACGTTCCGTGATCATGCTAGGGCTCAATTACGGGCCCGAGGAGGATCCGCTTACCCTGCTGGAAAGCCGCACGCACGGCGCGATCTCGGTCTATGCGCAAGGCGACGATTATCACGATCTGATCAAGAAACGGCTGAAGGCGTTGGCGCGATGGCTGGTCGCGGCGTCAGGTTGCGAGGTCAAGGTATTCGTCGATACCGCCGCCGTGATGGAAAAGCCGTTGGCGCAGGCGGCGGGACTGGGCTGGCAGGGCAAGCATACCAACCTCGTCTCGCGCGAATTCGGCTCGTGGCTGTTTCTGGGCGCGATTTTCACCACGCTGGATTTACCGCGCGACGATGCTGACATCGACCATTGCGGCTCGTGCCGGGCCTGCCTCGATATCTGCCCGACGGCTGCGTTTCCGGCTCCCTACAAGCTCGACGCGCGGCGCTGCATCTCCTATCTCACCATCGAGAGCAAGGGCGCCATCCCGCACGAATTCCGCAAAGCGATCGGCAATCGTATCTATGGCTGCGACGATTGCCTTGCGGTGTGTCCGTGGAACAAGTTCGCGCAGACCGGGCACGAAACAAAACTCGCCGCGCGCGATGAATTGCGCGAGCCTCGACTTTCAGAGCTGGCGCGGCTCGATGACGCTGCATTTCGTACCCTTTTTTCGAAATCGCCGGTCAAGCGCATCGGCCGCGACCGCTTTATCCGCAATGTGCTGATCGCAATCGGCAACTCCAATGACGCCGCCTTAGCCGAAGTGGCCGAGCGGCTACTGGAAGATAAAAGCCCGCTAGTCCGCGGTGCCGCGGTGTGGGCGCTGTTGCAATTGATTGATCGGGAGGAATTTTCCAAACGCGCGGCCAGCGCACTCCGCACCGAGAGCAACGAAACCGTTCGCTCCGAATGGCGTTGCGCCTAACTCCTCACCTGATCTCCTCTACCGCGGCGATAATACGCGCAATGTCCTGCGGCCGCGACAGGCGGTGATCGCCGTCCTGGATCACCGTCAGCACGACGTCGTCGGCTGGCAACCGATGCGCGAGCGCCAAGGCATGCTTCCACGGCACATCCCTGTCCTGGGCGCCTTGCAGGATGCGCACCGGGCAACCGACATCGATCGAGCCGCCCAGCAACAAATGGTTGCGGCCCTCCTCGATCAAGGCGCGCGTGATCGGATAGGGCGTGCCGTCGCCATATTCTGATGGCCGCAGCCAAACGCCCCTGGTCTCGATCTCCTGGCGAATCTCGGGCGAAAAGCCATTCCACATCAGCTCCTCGGTAAAATCCGGTGCCGGCGCGATCAGCACGAGGCCGGCCAGCGAGACGCCGCCAGCCTGTTTTGCGATCTCGCGCGCGAGCAGCAGCGCGATCCAGCCGCCCATTGAGGAGCCGATCACCACCTGAGGTCCGCGGCAGAATTGCTGGAACACCGCCACACTCTCTTCCAGCCAGCGCCCGATAGTGCCTTCTTCGAAGCGGCCACCGGATTCGCCGTGGCCGGAATAGTCGAAGCGGACGCAGGCGCGGCCATGTTCCGCCGCCCAGGCATCGAGCGCGAGTGCCTTCGTGCCCACCATGTCCGAGTTGAAACCGGCGAGCCAGAACAGCCCCGGCGCTTGGCCGGCGCGGGCGCGTACCGCGATCCGGCGCATGGCGCTACCTTTGCCGACCTCGATGAACGCGGGTGACTCAGTGGGACCTGCCGTCGAATTCATCATGGAACGTTTTACTCGGTTTTGTTGTTGGAGCGGGCGCCCGCAGTCGATCAATGGACGCCAATAACGACCTAAGGCATTCCCTGCGCTTGCGGAACGGGCGATTGGTGGCTATGTCGCCCTGCGTGACCAAAATGCTTCGCATTTGATGGTTTTTGGTACCTTGAGCTGTGAGTTTGCTTGCCCGTTGGGGCTTCTTCCTTCACACTGTCACCTTCGTTCACAACTTTGGAGAGCTACCCATTCGCCGTCCCAACAGAGCCCCGCCCGCTGCCACCAAAGACGGGCCGCGCACCAATGATGATATCCGCAACGCGCAGATCCAGCTGATCGATCAGAATGGTACGAACCACGGAACCGTCGAAACCGTGGTCGCCATCAAGATGGCCCTCGAAGCGGGCATGGATCTTGTGGAGATTTCGCCGAACACCAATCCTCCCGTTTGCAAGATCATGGACTACGGGAAGTTCAAATATTCCGCGCAGAAAAAAGCCGCGGAAGCCCGCAAGAAACAGAAGGTCGTCGAGATCAAGGAGATCAAGCTGCGGCCGATGATCGACGATCACGACTACGACGTGAAAATGCGCGCGATGCAGCGTTTCTTCGAGGAGGGCGACAAGGTCAAAGTCACCTTGCGCTATCGCGGCCGCGAAATGGCGCACCAGGAGATCGGCACCAAGCTCCTGGACAAGGTCAAGAGCGACGTCGCCGAGATCGCCAAGGTCGAGCAGGACGCAAGATTTGAAGGCCGCCAGGTGGTGATGGTGCTGGCGCCGCGCTGATTGGTGTTAGTGGGATTGCCGACTTGAAAACGGCCCGTCAGACGATCTGGCGGGTCGATTTCTTTGGCCGCCGATCAGCTCAGGTGATCTGGCGCGGAAAAAAAACGGCGAGGGCGGCAATCGATTGGTGAGAACCGGTCATACTCTGTCCTGTTATGAGCTTGGTGTTAGTGGCACCACGCAGTTCGTCAGAGGATCGCCTTCCGCGGTTCATCGTTGCCAATTCGCTTCCGCTCTGCCATAAGCCCAGCCTTCATCGCCCGGCTGATCAAGGGCTGCCGTGTCGATGCCCGTGCGGGTTTCTTTTTTTTGAGAAACTTGAGCACTTTCAACGCTCTAACGAGCATTTTAGCCGCGAAAGCGCCCCTTTGGGCGCGTCTTCCTGCGGCCGATAGGAGAGCCAAATGCCCAAGCTGAAGACCAAGTCGGGCGCCAAAAAGCGCTTCAAGGTGACTGCCAACGGCAAAGTGATGCACGCCCAGCGCGGCAAGCGCCACGGCATGATCAAGCGGACAAAGAAGCAGATTCGCCAGCTTCGCGGCACCCGCGTGCTGTTCAAGACCGACGGCGACAACGTCAAGAGGTACTTCTTGCCGAACGCCTGATCGCGCGCGCTTCTCGTCGCAAAGCCGAGCCGCGTTCGCGCGGCGACCTGTCAGCTCTTTTCAAATCGAGGATTTAAGTCATGTCTCGCGTCAAACGCGGTGTGACCTCTCACGCCAAGCACAAGAAAGTCTACAAGGCCGCCAAGGGATTCCATGGCCGCCGCAAGAACACCATCCGCGCCGCCAAAGCCGCGGTCGAGAAGGCCGGGCAATATGCCTTCCGCGATCGCAAACGCAAGAAGCGCACTTTTCGGGCACTTTGGATCCAGCGCCTGAACGCCGCGGTCCGTCCCTTTGGCATGACTTACAGCGTCTTTATCAACGGCCTTTCCAAATCCGGCATTACTGTGGACCGCAAGGTGCTGTCGGATCTCGCCATCCACGAGCCGGCGACGTTCCAGGCAATCGCCGAGAAGGCCAAGGCCGCGCTGGCAGCGTGACGCTTCGCTCTTCATTTGCGCTCCGCCACGTCTTGGAAGCCGTCATGGCCGGGCTTTGTCCCGGCCATCCACGTCGTCCCCTTGCGGAGCGCGCCAAGAAGTGGATGCCCGGCGTCGCAGACAAGTTTACGCAGTCTACGAAAAGCAGACATGCTATGGCCGGGCATGACGCAGCTAGGAGCATGGGATTAGCATCCTAGCGAAAGGGATTGCCATGTCCGGCCTCGCCAAACTCGAAACGGAAATCCTCGACCAGATCGCTGCCGCCGGCGATGAAGCAGCGCTGGAAGCTGTGCGCGTCGCGGCGCTGGGCAAGAAGGGCTCGATCTCCGCGTTGCTGGCCACGCTCGGCAAGATGTCGCCGGACGAGCGCAAGACGCAAGGTGCGGCGATCAACCTCGCCAAGGACAAGGTGACGGAGGCGCTCGCCGCGCGCCGCGACGTCCTGAAATCGGCAGCGCTTGATGCGCGACTCGCATCCGAGACCATCGACGTCACGCTGCCGCTGCGCGAGACTCCGGCGGAAGCGGGCCGGATTCATCCGCTCAGCCAGGTGATGGACGAGCTGACCGCGATTTTCGCCGATATGGGATTTGCGATCGCCGAGGGTCCCGACATCGAGACCGATGATTACAACTTCACCAGGTTGAATTTCCCGGAAGGCCATCCGGCGCGGGAGATGCACGACACCTTCTTCTTCAAGCCGAAGGAAGATGGTTCGCGCATGCTGCTGCGAACGCACACCTCGCCGGTGCAGGTGCGCACCATGCTGAGCCAACAGCCGCCGATCCGTGTGGTTTGTCCGGGGCGCACCTACCGTATCGATTCGGACGCGACCCATACGCCGCAGTTCCACCAGGTCGAGGGCCTCGTCGTCGACAAAGGCTCGCATCTCGGCCACCTCAAATGGATCCTGCACGAGTTCTGCAAGGCATTCTTCGAGGTCGATCACATCAATATGAGGTTCCGGCCGTCGTTCTTTCCGTTCACCGAGCCATCGCTTGAAGTCGACATCCAGTGCCGGCGCGACAACGGCGAAATCCGTTTCGGCGAGGGCGAGGACTGGCTGGAGATTCTGGGCTGCGGCATGGTGCATCCAAACGTGCTGCGCGCCTGCGATATCGATCCCGACGTCTATCAGGGCTTTGCCTGGGGTATGGGGATCGACCGCATCGCGATGTTGAAATACGGCATGTCCGATTTGCGGCAATTGTTCGAGAGCGACGTGCGCTGGCTCAGTCACTACGGCTTCAAGCCGCTCGAGGTCCCGAGCCTGGCGGGAGGGCTGAGTTCGTGAAATTCTCGCTCTCCTGGCTGAAGGAACATCTCGACACCGACGAGCCGGTCGAAAAACTCGCCGACAAGCTCACCATGATCGGGCTTGAGGTCGAGAAGATCGACGACAAGGCGAAGGCGCTGGCGCCGTTCACCATCGCGCGGGTGATTTCCGCCGAACAGCATCCCAACGCGGACCGGCTGCGGGTGTGCATGGTCGATCCCGGCAACGGCAGCGCGCCGGTGCAGGTCGTTTGCGGCGCGCCGAATGCGCGCGCCGGGTTGATCAGCGTGTTCTCGGCCCCTGGCACCTTCATCCCCGGCAAGAACATCACGCTTGGCGTCGGCACCATCCGCGGCGTCGAGAGCCGCGGCATGCTGTGCTCTGAGGCGGAACTGCAGCTTTCGGAGAATCACGACGGCATCATGGAGCTGCCGGCCGATGCGCCGGTTGGTGCGCCCTACGCGCAATGGGCTGCGCTCGGCGATCCCGTCTTCGAGATCAACCTGACGCCGAACCGGCAAGACTGCGCGGGCGTGCACGGCATCGCCCGCGATCTTTCAGCCGCCGACATGGGCAAGTTCAGGGATCCCGGCATCAAGCCGGTCAAGGGTGAATTCCCCTGCCCGGTCAACGTGACGGTCGAAGATGCGAGCCTTTGTCCCGGCTTCGCGGTGCGGCTGGTACGGGGGGTCAAGAACGGGGCGTCCCCGGAATGGCTGCAGCGGCGACTGAGCTCGATCGGCTTGCGGCCGATCAACGCGCTGGTCGATATCACCAACTTCATGACGTACGACCGCGCCCGCCCCCTACACGTGTTCGACGCCGGGAAGGTAAGCGGCAATCTCACCGTGCGCCGCGCGCGCGACGGCGAAACGCTGCTGGCGCTCGACGGCCGCACCTATACGCTCGATGCCGGCATGTGCGTGATCGCGGACGATCACGGCGTCGAATCGCTCGCGGGCATCATGGGCGGCGAAGCCTCCGGCTGCGACGCGAACACCACCGACGTGCTGATCGAATCGGCGCTGTGGAACGAGATCAACATCGCCCACACCGGCCGCAAGCTCGGCATCAATTCGGACGCGCGCTATCGTTTCGAGCGCGGCGTCGATCCAGCCTTCATGGTGCCGGGGCTGGAGCTGGCAACGCGCCTGGTGATGGAGATCTGCGGCGGCTCGCCGTCGGAGAACGTCGTGGTCGGCAAGAGCTTTGGCGACGACCGCGTGATTGAGTTTCCGTTGACCGAGGTCAAGCGGCTCGCCGGCATCGACGTGCCGATGGTCGAGATGCGGCGCATCCTCAGCCATCTCGGTTTCATGATGGCGGGCAGCGGCCCGGTCGTGAAGGTCGCGATCCCCTCCTGGCGTACCGATGTGCACGGCAAGGCCGATATCGTAGAGGAGATCGTGCGCATCGTCGGCGTCGACAAGGTGCCGATGACGCCGTTCGGGCGCGGCGAGGAGCCGCGCAAGCCGGTGCTGACCCAGATCCAACTGCGCACGCGCCTCGCCAAGCGCGCGCTCGCCGCGCGCGGCATGGTCGAAGCGGTGACGTGGTCGTTCATCTCAAGACCTGCGGCCGAATTGTTCGGCGGCGGAGCGAGCGAACTTGCGCTCGCCAACCCCATCGCTTCCGACCTCTCCGACATGCGGCCGAGCCTGCTGCCCGGCCTGGTCGCCGCCGTGCAGGCCAATGGCAATCGCGGCTTTCTGGATGCGGCGCTGTTCGAAGTCGGCCAGATCTTCAAGGGCGATAGACCTGAGGATCAACTGACAGCGGCATCGGGCGTGCGCCACGGCTTTGCCTCGTCGCAAGGCTTGGGGCGGCACTGGTCCGGCTCGAAGACGGCAGATGCGCTGGATGCCAAGGCCGATGCGCTCGCAGTGCTCGCTGCCGTCGGAGCGCCGATACAGGCGCTGCAGATCGTGCCGGGCGGAGCGAGCTGGCTGCATCCCGGCCGCTCCGGCACCATCCAGATCGGGCCGCAAAACGTGCTCGGATATTTCGGCGAATTGCATCCGCGCACGCTGGAGCAGCTCGGCGCCGACGGCCCCTTGATGGCGTTCGAGGTGATCCTCGAGCGTATTCCGGCGGCCAGGCAGAAGCCGACCCGCGCTAAGCCGGTGCTCGAGCTCTCCGCGTTCCAGCCAGTGTCGCGCGATTTCGCCTTCATCGTCGACCGCAACGTCAAGGCCGGCGACATCGTGCGCGCAGCGCAGGGCATCGACAAGAAGCTGATTGCGGATGTCACCGTGTTCGATGTTTATGAAGGCAAGGGCATCGATGACAACAAGAAGTCGATCGCCATCGCCGTGACCATGCAGCCGCGCGAAAGGACCATGACCGATCAGGAAATCGATGCGGTGGCGGCGAGGATCGTCGCCGAAGTAACGAAGAAGACCGGCGGCGTCTTGCGCGGATGATCTTGCCGGACCTGATCCCACCGGAGGTCAGCGTCAATGCCGCGATCGCCATCTGCACGATTGCCTTCATATCTGGGACCGCGCGCGGATTTTCCGGCTTCGGCTCGGCGCTGATCTTCATGCCTCTCGCAAGCAGCATGGCGGCGCCGCGCCTGGTCGCAGCGCTTTTGCTGATCATCGATTTCGTCGCGGCGGCACCGCTGATCCCGAACGCGTGGAAGCGCGCCGACCGCAAGGCAACGGCAGTCATGGTGTTCGGCGCGCTGATCGGCGTGCCCATCGGACGTACTTCCTGAGCCGGCTCGATCCTGTGACGACGCGCTGGATCATCTCGGCTTTCGTGTTCGCGCTATTGCTGCTGCTGGTATCAGGCTGGCGCTATCGCGGCGGGGATCATGCCGCGCTTTCCATTGGCATCGGCGGCCTGTCCGGTTTCTGCAGCGGCCTCGCGCAAACCGGCGGGCCTCCGATCGTCGGCTATTGGCTCGGGCGGCCGATCCCGTCCGTGATCGCGCGTGCCAACATCTTGCTGTTCTTTGGCGCATCGGATTTCTTTTCCGCCGTGAGTTATGCAACCACCGGCCTGATCACCGCGGAATCGATCAAGTTTTCGCTGATGGTCGGTCCGGTCTACGGCATCGGTGTCGCGTTCGGCGCGTCGCTGTTTGGCAAGGCCAGCGAGAGCGTGTTCCGATCGATCTGCTATGTCCTGATCGCGGCGGCAGTCGTCGTCGGCCTGCCGATGCTCGACGGCGTGCTTCGCGGGCGCTAGGCTCACCGGCGACGCCCAGCATGCCCGGGAGAATTCCATGATCGATCGCCGCAGTGCGCTGAAGCTGGCGCTCAGCAGCGCCGCCGCATTCGCAACCTCACCCGGGTTCGCGCAAACCGCGAAGCCGCGCACGCGGATCGTGTTCCTGGGCACCAAGGGCGGACCGCGGATCGGTGTCGGCGCTTCAAATCCCGCCAATCTCGTTGTGGTGAACGACACGCCCTTCGTGATCGATTGTGGCATGGGCGTGAGCCGCCAGCTCGTCAGCGCCGGCGTGCCGATTCCGTCGGTGAAATACATCTTCATCAGTCATCACCACTCGGATCACAATCTCGAATACGGCAACCTTTTCTACAACGCCTGGGTCGCCGGACTGTCGACGCCAATCCATTCATTCGGTCCCAACGGTATCGAGGCGATGACCAAAACCTATTGGGAACTGAACAAGTTCGACGTCGAGACCCGGATAGCGGATGAAGGCCGGCCCGATCCACGGCCGCTATTGGTCGCCAAGGACATCACCGAGGATGGGGTTGTGCTGCAGACGCCGGACGTGAAGGTGACGGCCTTCCGCACGCCACATCCGCCGATCGTCGATAACTTTGCCTATAAATTCGAGACGCCGGACGGCACTGTCGTTTTCTCCAGCGATACCGCCTACAATCCGAAGCTTGCGGAATTCGCAAAAGGTGCCGACGTGCTGGTGCACGAATGCCTCTATTTGCCAGCGGTCGATCGCCTCGTGATCAAGACCAAGAACGGCGCGACACTGAAAAAACATCTGTTGGAGAGCCATACCACTACCGAAGACGTCGGCCGCATCGCTGCCGCCGCCGACGTGAAGGTGCTGGTGATGAGCCACTTCGTGCCGGGCGACGACCCGCTGGTGACCGACGACAACTGGACCGAGGATGTGAAGAAGAACTATTCCGGCCGGATCATTGTCGCGAAGGACCTGATGGAGCTCAAGCTGCCGGTGTGACGCGATGCGCCCGCAAAATTCCGCCGGCAGCTTGCGCCATCAATCGATCGGGGAATATGGCCTCGCGGTTCTGCGGGGCGCGCCGCGATGCCGCGGTGTCCGTGCCGGCGCCTCGACCGGTGCGGTATCCTTCAGCGCGCCGATCCTGCGTAGCGCCGCCTCCGCCGCACGCTCTCCGCTCTCCCAGGCGCCGTCGACGGTTCCCCACAGCGTTTCATGGGTCGCTTCGCCGGCAAGGAAGAGCGCGCCGCCGAGTGTCTCCGTCAAAATCTTTCGCGACGGCTGGCCGCCCGGTGAGGCCGCCGACATCGCACCGAGCACATAAGGCTCTGCGTTCCATCGGGTCGCGCTCGACTTCTTCACCGCGGCGGCCGCGTCGCTGCCGAACAATTTGGTGAGCCACTCCACCGCGAAGCCAATCATTGCCCGCTCGCCCTGGCCTGAGAGATCGCGGCCGAACGAGCCCGCGACATCGATCGAGCACAGCGACGAGCCGCCGATATTGGCCGATAGCAGTGCTGTCCGCGTCGAGTTGCTCTGTTCGATGACGACGTCATCGCCGGACAGCCCCAACGGATTGCCCGGTATTTCCAGCGCGATGTGATCGTAGCTGCCGAGGCTCAGCTTCGCCGCGGCGTCGAACGTGCGCTTGGGAAGATCGGGTGCGAACTTGATATTGCCCGCGGTCAACACGCTGCTCGATACGGTAACGATCACAGCACGCGCGGAGATCTTGCCGATCGGCGTCTCCACGGCGACGTCGCGGCCCCAGACAATGCGGCTTGCGGGCGTCGACAGCGAAATCGGAACCTGCTCGCCGAGCTTTGCGATCAGCGCCCCCAGACCTTGCCGACAGGCGAATACGGAACTGCGGTCCTGTGCGCGGACTTTATCGACAGCGGAGATATCCTTCAGATCCTTGCCGGCAAAATTGGCGCCGAGTGCAAAGTCGACGGTGCCTGCCCAATCGCCGAGATCCTTTGGCAAGGCGGCGGCGCAGGATACATCGAATTTGCGCGAGGCGTCATCGATGGCACGGCTGGTGCGGACCAACGTTGCCAGGAATTCCTCGGTCTCACCGGCTCGCGCGTAGCGGCGCCCTATGCGGATTTTCTGACCCGACGGCGCGGTCACAATCTCGAGCCCGGCGGCACGCGCAAGCCTGATCATGGGGTTGCTGTCGGGATTGTGCATCCACCGCGCGCCGCGATCAAAGGGGACCGCGAAAGTCGAAACGTCGGTGAGACAGCGGCCGCCGACCCCGCCCGCCGCCTCCACCACGATCACCTTGCGGTTCGCAGCCATGATGCGCCGCGCCGCAGCGATACCCGCAGCACCTGCGCCGATCACGACAATGTCGGCCTCACGCGGCAACGGAGCCCCAAAGGCGCGCGCGCCTACCATCGGCGTCGCAAGTGCCGCGGAGGCCGACAGAAAGCCGCGGCGCGTCATGGTCATGTCATGGTTTCCGGAGACTTGAAAAGGATAGAACAGCTAGCGAACTTTGCTGTGACCGGCAACACTCATGGTGAATCAATCATGATTGATCGACGGCCCTGCATGAACCAAATTGCAACGGCTTTCGGCCATGATATGGAAGGGAAAAGCGGCCAGAAAAGGCTGCTGGGGGGAATTGCAATCATGGGCGTCATGCTCGATACGGTCGGCAAGCTCATTGCCGGCTACCTTCAGAAGGAGGTGCCGGGCTATGAGCCGTTCACGCCAAGCGATCCGGAGCATCTGCGCGGGATCATCGAGCCCGGCGATGTGCTCTTGGTCGAAGGCAACAACCGGATCTCCGGTATCATCAAGTATCTGACGCAATCCACCTGGTCGCATGCCGCGCTCTATGTCGGGCCAGTCGACGGCGCCCAGGAGCCCGACGGCGAGCCGCATGTCCTGATCGAGGCCTATATCGGCGAAGGCGTGGTTTCGGCGCCGCTGTCGAAATATTTTCCCTATCACACCCGGCTATGCCGCCCGGTGGGCTTGTCCTACGAAGACCGCACCACGGTGTGCCGCTACGCCATCAACCGGATCGGCTTCGGCTACGACACCAAGAACATCCTCGACCTGATGCGCTTTCTGATCCCGCTGCCGATCCCGCAGCGCTGGCGGCGGCGCTTGATCGCGTTCGGCTCCGGCGATCCCACCAAGATCATCTGCTCGGCGCTGATCGCGCAGGCATTTGACGCCGTGCGCTATCCCATCCTGCCGAAGATCACCCGCGCCGGCTCGCGCCAAGCGCGTCGTGAAATCCTGCATATCCGCGATTCGTCGCTGTACATGCCGCGCGACTTCGACATCTCGCCCTATTTCGAGGTCGTCAAACCCACCATCGTGCACGGCTTCGATTACACCGCCCTGCACTGGGCCGACAAGCAGAAGCCGCTCCAGGAGGTAGCGGGCGAATTCGGTGTGTTTCCAGAAACGCTCGAGTCGCCGCCGCTTGTTCCTGAAACGATTGACGAAGAGGCGCCGGTTCCGGCTGCAGAAGTAACCGCGCGCGACGCCGCGCCGCTTGTCGAGCGCGTCACGGTGGCGGAACACTACATGGTCGTCGAGTATGTCGAGGCTTGCCTGCCGGAACGCCGCGCCCGGCCGCGTGTGGTGGCTTAGAACAAATCAGCTTCGGCCGCGCCATCAGTTCGGCCGCGCGCTGCCTTCATACATGAACGTCATCGGCTTTGGCCCCGGTATATAGCCGGTCTCGATTCTGTCCATGCGGAAGCCCGCGTCTTCGATCATCGAACGGATCGGGCGATTGAGATGACAGCCGCCACTGAAGCGTCGCCATGCCGGCGTCAGCAGGTCCTGCCACCAACGCACGCTCTCATCGGGGGCCCGGCCGTGCTCGGCGAACAGAAGCTTGCCGCCAGGCCGCAACACGCGCCGCATCTCGGCGAGCGCCGCGGGGGCTTGCGGGATCGAGCACAAGGTCCAGGTCGTGACGATCGTATCGACGCAATGGGTGTCGAGCGGAATCGCCTCGGCGGAGGCCTCGAGGAAGCGGACAGGCATATCGCTCGACGCGCCTTGAGCCATGCGCACAAGCCGCGGTGCCGGTTCGAGCGCAAGAACCTCCCGCACGGGCGGGCGATAGAATGGCAGGTTCATGCCCGAGCCGACGCCGATCTCAAGCACCCTGCCGTCTGCCGCGCCGATCACACGTTCGCGAAATGGCGTGAGCTCTTTATTGCGCATCGCAAGATCGCAGAGGCGCGGCAGGATGACGTCGTTGTAAAAGCCCATCGTCGCTCCGGATGTTCATCCAGCCGCATGACCAACGTGTGGCGGACCAATCGGTTCGAGCCCGAACTATCGGTCGGATCGGCCGATGACGGCCATCAGTTCCGATATCTTCTGGCGCTGATCGGCCTTGTTGCCGCTGGCGATCGCGCCTTCCACGCAATGCGCGACGTGATCCCTTAACACTTCTTCCTCGACGCGGCGAAGTGCCGCGCGCACCGCGGCGATCTGCGTGACGATGTCGATGCAATAGCGGTCCTCGTCGACCATCCTCGCCAGACCGCGGACCTGGCCCTCGATCCGGCTCAGGCGCTTTTGACAGGAAGCCTTGATGTCTTTTCGCATGCCGCCCATATACCCCTACAGGGTATATGTTTCAAGTGCCGGTGGAGAGATCGATGGGTACAACCGAACACGCGCCTGCCGGCAAAGTGAAGGCCTGCTGCGCCGATCATGCCGGTCACGGCCACCAGCAAGCGGTGCTTGATCCCGTTTGCGGCATGCGTGTCGACCCCGCGACGTCAAAACATCGCTTCGATCACCAAGGCGAATCCTTTCATTTCTGCTCGGCCGGCTGCCGGACCAAGTTCGCCGCCGATCCCGCAAAACATCTCGACAAGCAGAAGCCGCAGGCCGAGACGCCCGAAGGCACCACCTACACCTGCCCGATGCATCCGCAAATCCGTCAGCTCGGGCCGGGAAGCTGCCCGATCTGCGGCATGGCACTGGAGCCCGTGGTCGCAAGCCTGGACACGGCACCCAATCCCGAACTCGCCGACATGACGCGGCGGTTCTGGATCGGCCTTGTGCTGGCCACGCCTGCGGTCGTGCTGGAAATGGGTGGACATCTCGTCGGCGGCCACGGCCTGATCGATCCAACCCTATCGAACTGGATTCAGCTTGTATTCGCGACACCCGTCGTGCTGTGGGCGGGCTGGCCGTTCTTTGTTCGCGGCGGGCAGTCGCTCCTCACGCGCAATCTCAACATGTTCACGCTGATCGCGATGGGAACCGCTGTGGCCTACGGCTACAGCCTGGTCGCTACCGTCGTTCCGCAACTCTTTCCGGCCACCTTCCGCGGACATGGCGGCGCGGTTGCGGTCTACTTTGAGGCCGCCGCGGTCATTACCGTCCTGGTTCTGCTTGGACAGGTGCTGGAACTGCGGGCCCGCGAGGCGACATCCGGCGCGATCAAGGCGCTGTTGCAGCTCGCCCCGAAAACCGCGCGTCGCCTCGGCGACGATGGCGCCGACCATGAAGTCGAGATCGACGAACTCAAAGTTGGTGACAGATTGCGGGTGCGGCCGGGCGAAAAAGTGCCGGTCGACGGCATCATTCTCGAGGGCCGCTCCGCGCTCGATGAGTCGCTGGTAACAGGCGAATCCATGCCCGTTACCAAGGAGGCTGGCGGCAAGGTGATCGCGGGCACGCTCAACCAATCCGGCAGCTTTGTGATGCGCGCCGACAAAGTCGGCCGCGACACGCTGCTGTCGCAGATCGTGCAGATGGTCGCCGACGCGCAACGCTCGCGCGCGCCGATCCAGCGATTGGCCGATCAGGTCGCGGGCTGGTTCGTGCCGATGGTGATTGTGGCAGCGCTGCTCGCCTTTGCCGCTTGGGCCTCGTTCGGTCCGGAGCCGCGGATGGCCTTCGGCATGGTTGCGGCCGTCAGTGTCCTGATCATCGCCTGCCCCTGCGCTCTTGGGCTTGCCACGCCGATGTCGATCATGGTCGGCGTCGGACGCGGCGCGCAGGCCGGCGTCTTGATCAAGAACGCCGAAGCGCTGGAGCGCATGGAAAAGATCGACACGCTGGTGGTCGACAAGACGGGCACGCTGACCGAAGGCAAGCCGAAAGTGGTCGCCATCGTGCCGGCAATCGGATTTCGAGAAACCGAAATCCTGCGTCTCGCCGCCAGCGTCGAGCGCGCCAGCGAGCATCCGCTTGCGGACGCGATCATCCGCGCCGCCAAGGAGCGCAGTCTCGATTTGAGCAAGGTTGACGAATTCGATTCGCCGACCGGCAAGGGCGTCACCGGCAAGATCGACGGCAAACCCGTTCTGCTTGGCAATTCGAATTTCCTGACATCCCTCGGTGTCGAGACGGCGTTGCTCAATGCCGACGGCGAACGCCTGCGCGGAGACGGCGCCACCGTCATCAACATCGCGGTCGACGGAAAGCTCGCGGGATTGTTCGCAATCGCCGATCCGGTCAAGCAATCGACGCCGGACGCACTTAAGGAACTGGCAGCGCAAGGCATCAAGGTCATCATGCTAACCGGCGACAATCGGACCACGGCGAGCGCGGTCGCGCGAAAACTCGGGATCGACGATGTCGAGGCGGAGGTGCTTCCGGATCAAAAGAGCGCCGTCGTCGCCAAGCTGAAAAAGGCCGGGCGCATCGTCGCCATGGCCGGCGACGGCGTCAACGACGCCCCGGCGCTGGCCGCCGCCGACGTCGGCATCGCCATGGGCACCGGTACCGATGTCGCGATGGAGAGCGCCGGCATCACATTGCTCAAGGGCGACCTTGGCGGCATCGTTCGCGCCCGAAAACTGTCGCAGGCAACCATGAGCAACATCCGGCAGAACCTGTTCTTTGCGTTTATTTATAACGCTGCCGGCATCCCGATTGCCGCAGGCGTCCTCTATCCTGCGTTCGGCATCCTGCTGTCGCCGATCATCGCTGCCGCCGCGATGGCGCTGTCGTCGGTCAGCGTGGTCGGCAATGCACTGCGATTGCGGGTGACGCGGCTCTAAACATATCGGGTCACGCGGCCTTCGCCGATGTTCCCCGCGGCAGCCCGGCGCGTGCGAGCCCGCCATAGAGTGCTTCGCCCGGCATTTCCGCTCGCAGGATCGCGCGCACCGCGACCAGCCGTTCGATATCGATGCCGGTGGCAAATCCCTTGCTTTCGCAGAGGAACACGAGGTCCTCGAACACGACATTGCCGGTGGCGCCCGGCGCGAACGGGCAGCCGCCGAGGCCACCGAGCGAGCCGTCGAGAACGCGCGCACCGGCATCGAGCGCCGCCGAAGCGTTGGCAATGCCCATGCCGCGGGTATCGTGCAGATGCACGCAGACCGGTTTCGAGCCGGCGATCCTGACCACCGCCCTGGTCAATTCGCCGACCTGCTTGGGGCCGGCATACCCGACGGTGTCGGCGACGGCGACCATATCGACGCCGACCTCGTATAATTTTTCGGCGATCCGGATCACCTCGTTCGGATCGACAGGGCCTACAATCGAACAACCCAGTGCCATCGAGATCCCTGCATTGACGACCGGCTTATGCGAGCTCGCATCGCGCAGTTCGCAGAGCCGCTTGACGTTGGCGATGGCGGATTCACGCGAGCGGTGGGCGTTGGCTTGGCTGTGTTCTTCAGTCGCCGAGACCACGGAAGCAATTTCAGCAATGCCCGACGCCAAAGCTTCGTTGACGCCGCGCTCGTTGAGCGCCAGCGCAACGCCGTGCGCTCCGGGAAGCTCAGTGATGGTTTTGACGATATCGCGCACATCGGCAAACTGCGGGAATGTCTTGGCGGGCAGGAACGAGCCGACCTCGAAGTACCGCACGCCGGCGGCATATTCTTCACGGATCCAGCGCTGCTTGACTGCAGTCGACGGGAACTTCTTCACAAGCTGCAGTCCGTCGCGCAAGCCTACCTCGCGCAAGCTGATACCATCGTCGGGATAAACGTCTTGAACGCGGCTCATGCGCGCCTCCTATCGGTTTTGGCAGTCGAAGTAACCCCTTCCAGTTCGGCACGAACAGCAGGCGTGTCGGCGCCAAGCACCGGCACCTTCAGCCCTTCGCCGATATGGCCGCCGTTCCACTCGATCGGAAGCGCGGGAACACGAAACGCCTTGCCATCGGCGTTGACGTTGTTGACGAGGCCGCCGGGGCGGAGCACGTGAGGATCGCTCAAAAGATCTTCGGGGCGGTTGATCGGCGAGAAGCAGATGTTCAGGGTGTCGAGCTTCTCCGAGAGCTCTGCCACGTTCCGGCGCTTGATCTCGTCCGCGACCCGCGGAATGATTCTTGCGCGCGCCAGAATCCGGTCGGTAGTGGTGCGCAAGGTGGGGTCCTCGGCAAATTCCTGCAAGCCGAATTCCCTGCAGAAGCTTTGCCAATGGCCTTCGGTGACGACGCCGATGAAGATGCGCCCGCCCCCGGCAGTATCGAAAATGTCGTAGATCGGCCAGGCGTGCTCGCGCTCCGGCATCGAGCGCGGCTTGTTGCCGGTCATTTCATATTCGACCATGTGCTGGGCGACCAGGAACAGGCAGTTCTCGAACAATCCGATGCGGATGTCAGCGCCGTCGGTGCGGCCGCCACGTTTTTGATAGAGCGCCGCGAGGATCGCGATCGCGCCGAACATGCCGCCCATGATGTCGTTGGCGGAAGAGCCGACGCGTTGCGGCTTGTCGCGGGTACCGGTCATGGCGGCCAGCCCCGACATCATCTGCACGACTTCATCGAGCGCGGGACGATGCTCGTAGGGGCCGGAGAGAAAGCCCTTGTGGCCGGCGACGATCAGATGCGGATGTTTTTGACGCAGTTCGTCGGTGCCGAGGCCCTGCTTCTCCAACTGGCCATCGCGAAAATTCTCCAAAAATACATCGGCGCTCGCGAGCAGCCGGTGCATGGTCTCGCGATCCGCTGGCTTTTCGAAATCAAGCACGACGCTGCGCTTGCCGCGGTTGAACAAAGGGAAGAACGAAGTGCCCATGCCCCCAAGGCTGCGGGTCTTGTCGCCTGCGGGTGGCTCGACCTTGATCACTTCGGCGCCCAATTGCGCGAGGATCATGCCGCAGGTCGGACCCATCACCATGTGGGTCATCTCGACGACCCTCACGCCGTCAAGCGGCAATCCCGTCCCGGTCATCGTCTTCTCCCGTTTGGTCCATCTGAAGCCAGATTAAGCCTTCAGGGGCGGTCTGGAAAATATAATCCGTGGAACGGTGCCTGCACCCCTGCATAACCCAAATGCGTGAAGGCCGGGCGGAATGGCGGGGCACGCCGCTCAACACATAAACCGCTCTTGTAAACCGCTCTTGCCGAGCACCCCGCGCATATCTACCTCTCGCGGGAGCCAAGAGAGGTATCACCGCCATGCTGGACGCCGCCGTCAAGGCGCTTTCGCAAATCATCTCGCCGCCGATGCGCTCGATCCTGTGGCGCTCGATCGCGCTCGCGCTGGTGTTGATCACGGTGCTCGCGATCGGCCTGCAGCGGCTGTTGAGCTTCCTTGCCACTTATGGCGAAGGCTGGGGCGAAGCGATGCTCGGCCCCGGTTTCCACACGCCGCTCAATGTGCTCGCCTGGATCGTGTCGATCGCCGCGGGCCTCGGCGTCGTGCTTGGCGGCATCTTCCTGATGCCGGCGATCACCTCGCTGGTCGCGAGCGTGTTCGTCGACGAGGTTGCCGATCATGTCGAGCAGGAACATTATCCTGCGGGGCAGCCGGGCACCGCGCTGCCCTTGAGCCTTGCCATGCAAGAGGGCATCAAGACCGCGCTACTGACGATCCTTGTCTATCTGATCGCACTGCCCTTCGTATTTCTGGCTGGTGCGGGTTTCCTCGCCTTCTTCATCGCAACCGCGTGGCTGTTGGGCCGCGAATATTTCGAGCTCGCCGCGATGCGGTTCCGCCCGCCGGCGGAAGCCAAGGCCATGCGGAAGCAGAATGCGGCCTTGGTGTTCACCGCGGGGCTGATCATCGCAGCTTTCGTGTCGATCCCGATCGTCAACCTGGCGACGCCGCTGTTCGGCATGGCCTTCATGGTTCACATGCACAAGCGGCTGTCCGGCCCGCGGCCCGAATTGATCGAGCCGGCGCGGCGCACCAGCGTGCCGGACACTAGATTTCCGCCGTCGCATCCCCCGCATCAAATGCGGGCAGGCCGGCGCTCGAAGTCGCTTTATCATGCGCGAACGGCACCAACAGGAGACCCGCGAGCGCGACGCATGCGAGCATCGCCCAGGCCTCATTGACGCAAAGCGCCAGCGACGCCTTTTCGACCATAGGACGGACGAAAGCGATCGCGGCATCGTCTGGCGGTCCTGGCGGCCGGTTGAGGAGCAAAGACGGATCGAGCCCGATCGCCTTGGCCGCGCTGAGATCACCCGCCAGGAGGCGCGCGCGAAACTCCTCGGCATGGATGCCGCTCCGGCCATAGAGGATCGTATCGACCAGGGCGATGCCGATGGCGCCGCCGAGATTTCGCATCAGGTTGAACAAGCCGCTGGCGTCGGCGACTTCGGCCTGCGGCAGTGCGCCCAGCGCAAAGCGCGTTGGCGGCAGCAGGCAGAACATGATGGCGATGCCGCGCACGATTTGCGGCCACAGCATCTCGTCGAAGTCGGCCGTGCGCGGTTGGAGCGCGCTCAAGCCGAGCCCGAGTGCAAACAGCGCGAAGCCGGCAGCCGTCAGGATGCGCGCGCCGATTCGCACTTCGAGCATGGCGGCAAGCGGCGCGGCAAGGAGTTGCGCGCCTCCGGTGACGAGCATGATGGTGCCGATCTCGAACGCGTCGTGACGGCGCACGAACGCGAGAAACACCGGCATCAGATAGACCGAGCCGAACAGGCCGACGCCAAGGCAAAAGCTCAAGGCGCAGCCGATCGCGAAGGAGCGCCGCCTTAGCGTCTGCAACCGCAGAACCGGATGCGTCGCGCGCAAGGTGCGATGGATCGAGGCGGCAATGCCGGCCGCGCTTGCCAGCAACAGGCCGATGCAAAGCGGCGACAGCCAGCCGTGGGAAGGCGCTTGCTTCAATCCGATCTCGAGGCTCGCGAGCGCCGCCGCCAAAAGCACAAGCGATGTCACGTCCAGTTTTTCAAGTTCGCCGAAATCGGTGTGCTGCCGCGGCAGCAGCAACGGCGTCGCGGCAGCCGCGATCAATCCGGGAACGACATTGATCAGGAACAGCCACGGCCAGGACCAGGTCGCCGTGATCCAGCCGCCGACCACCGGCCCGATCGTCGGCGCCAGCACCGCGACGATACCAGCGATCATGGTGGCGAGGCCATGCAGTCGGGGCGGAAACAGCAGGAACACCGCCGCGAACACCGCAGGAATCAACACGCCGCCGGAAAAGCCTTGCACGATGCGAAAAGCAAGCAGCATGGCAAAACCGCCGCTGACAGCACAGCCGACGGATGCGATCGTAAAGACGCTCACCGCCGTGACGAACAACCAGCGCAGCGACAGCACACGCGTGATCAGGCCCGTCAGGGGGATCGCAATCACCTCCGCGATCAGATAGGCGGTCTGGATCCAGCTCATTGCGTCCGGAGAAATCGCAAGCGCACGCTGGATGGTCGGCAGCGATGTCGCGACCACCTGGATGTCGAGGATGGCCATGAACATGCCCACGCACATCAGGAGGAAGCCCGCCCAGGTGGCGATGGCCGGTCTTTCCCCAAGTGCGCGCGCCTCATTCATGAAGCGGTGCGTGGCAGCGGCCCGCCGATCGCGGACAGCGCACGCGCCTCGCTGCGTATCCGCACGGCCAAGACAGCGGCGTTCAAGCCTGAGAAGATCAGCGCCAGCAGCGCTAGATGCAGCGCAAGCGGAAGCAACGCGATCTCCGCGACGACGACAGCATAATTGGGGTGCGAAAAATATTTGTAAGGCCCGGAGGCGACCAGCGGCTCGTCCGGCACCACGATGACGCGCGTGGTCCACCGCGCTCCCAGCGTCGCGAGAATCCACAGGCGCAAGCCCTGCAATGCGATGAAGGGTACAAGCGCTGCAAGATCGACGTCCTGATGGCGGCCCCAGATCCACAACGCGCCCAGCCAGGCCGCGTGCACGGCAACGACCAGCGGATAGTGATTGGCGCCGACCTCGATCGCGCCACGCGCCAGTAATTTTTTGGTGTTGTAGCGCGACAGCGCGAGCTCGCCCAGGCGCTGCAGCGTCACCAGCGCCAGGATGATGGATGCGAGGCTCACGCCGCGTGCCGCAGCGCGACGCAGCTTGCGGTGAAGCCGGGTCCAAGTGAGGTCAGCAGCGACCGCTTCGGCAGGCCCTGCCCACGCAGGCGTTCGAGCACGAACAGCACCGTTGGCGCCGACATGTTGCCGTAGTCGGCGATGACCTCGCGCTCGTGGTCGAGCGAGCCCTGATCAAGCGAAAGCGCCCGCTCCAGCGCCGCGATCACCTTGGCGCCGCCGGGATGGCAGACAAAGCGGTCGACGTCGTCAACCGAAAGCTCCATCCGGGAGAGGATCTCGGCGACTGCGGCTCCCATATGGTCGCGGACAAAATCGGGAATTGTGCGCTGAAAAATGACGCCAAAGCCTTCGGGGTCGACGCTCCATCCCATGATGTCGAGCGTATCGGGCCAGAGCTTTTCACCGGTGGCCTCGATCCGGGTCGCGCCCCCGTCGCCGGCACGCAACACGAGCGCGGCCGCGCCGTCGCCGAACAGGCTGGCGGCGACGACATTGGCCTTGGTCAAATCATCATGACGGACGGCCAGTGTGCAGAGCTCGAGCGCCACCAGCAAGACGTTGCTGCCGGGCCGCGACTGGGCCAGCCGCGATGCAATCGATAGACCTGACACGCCGCCGGCGCATCCCAGCCCAAAGATCGGCACGCGCGATATGTCGGTTCGGAAGCCGAGCTTGCCGGCAACACGCGCGTCAAGCGTCGGCGTCGCGATGCCGGTCGATGAGACCGTTACGACGGTATCGATCTCGCATGCCGCAAGATCGGCCTGTGCGAGGGCTTTGCGCGCGACGTCAACGAACAGGGATTCGGCGCCTTCCAGAAAGGCCATCGTCCGCTCCGGCCAGCCGCGCTGCTCGAGATACCATTCCATCGGCTTGACGCCGTAGCGGTGGCGGATGCCGGTGTTGGCAAACAAGCTCGCAAGCGTTTCGAACTGCGGATAACGCTCGGCCAGCAGCGCGTGCGCGGCTTTGAGGATTTCGCCCTGGTGAAACAGATGGGGTGGAACCGAGGTCGCAAGCGAGACCAGCGCGGCCGTGTGGTCGTCCATGTGTCGTCCCCCTGCCTCAGCTACCCCAGCATAAGAACCGCGCAATAAAGCCAATATTTCGCTGCTGCGGTGGTCGGCCCGCCCACGACGGTCACTATAAGTTGAATGCAGCGGTCGAGCGGCATCCGCGTGGCGCCCGCAAGGAAAGATTCAAACCGTCTTCTCCGGCCAGCGGCAGAGATCATTGATCAGGCAGACCTCGCAGCGCGGCTTGCGCGCAAGACACGTGTAGCGGCCGTGCAGGATCAACCAGTGATGCGCGTGCCGCATGAACTCCGGCGGCACCACCTTCTCGAGCCCGAGCTCAACTTCGAGCGGCGTATTGCCCGGCGCGAGGGCGGTGCGGTTGCCGACCCGAAAAACATGGGTGTCGACCGCCATGGTGTGCTCGCCGAACGCCATATTGAGTACGACGTTCGCGGTCTTGCGCCCAGCGCCGGGCAGGGATTCGATCTCGGCGCGGGTGCGCGGCACTTCGCCGCCGAACTCTGCGATCAGCTTCTCCGAGAGCGCGATGACGTTTTTCGCTTTGTTGCGATAGAGCCCGATGGTCCTGATGTAATCGCGCAGCTTCGCTTCGCCGAGTGCGAGCATCTTTTGCGGGGTATCGGCGACTTCGAACAACGCGCGCGTGGCCTTGTTGACGCCGGCATCGGTTGCCTGTGCCGACAGCACCACCGCGACCAGAAGGGTAAAGGGGTTGAGGTGTTCGAGCTCGCCCTTGGGCTCGGGATTGGCTTTGCGGAAACGCTCGAACGCCTCGCGGACTTCCGCGGGCGTCCAAGATCTTGAAGATTTGGGTCTCGAGGATTTGCGTTTCGAAGGTTCGGATTTCGACGATTTTGGCTGCTTCGCCAAAAGCTTGGGCGATGATTTCGTCTTGGCTTTCGCCATTTTCTTGCGTGCCGTTTGAACGCGGGTTCTGCTCGCACGTTGTGAGCGAATGATTTTGGCCATGATCCGGGTATACTGACACCTCATGACCGCAGGCAACGAGTTTGATCCAGAAGTCGCCGAGCCGACATTGTTTTCGGCGCTGCTGATGCCGCATCGCTCGCTGAACCGCACCGGTTTTCTGGTGCTGATGGCGTTTTTGAGCCTGATCAGTTTTGCCGCGGGTGTCGCCTTCCTGCTGATGGGGGCCTGGCCGGTGTTCGGTTTTTTCGGGCTCGACGTGCTCGCGATCTATTGGGCGTTCAAGATCAATTTTCGGCGGGCGCGAGCTTGCGAGGAAATCCTGGTGACGCCGAGCGAATTGCGCGTGCGCCGCGTCAGCCATCGCGGCCATGTCACCGAATGGGTGCTTAATCCGTTGTGGGTGCAGATCGACCAGAAGGTCCACGAAGAATTCGGCATTGAGAAGCTTTATCTGGTCTCCCGGGGTCGCCACCTCGCCATCGCAAGCTTCTTGGGCCCTGACGAAAAGGCAAGTTTTATCAAAGCCTTAAATGCAGCATTACAGGCCGCGCGGCGTGGCGTAACCTATAATCCGATTAGCTGATTGCTGTCGGAAATCGGGTGGTTTGAACCCCGCATGCGCCCTACATCAAAGTCCATGATGACACTCGCTATAAATGACCAGCGCCTGGCCAAGCCGGGCCCCCAGAATGCCGCGCTGCGGGATTATGATTCCGTGCGCCGCGCGATCGCCTTCATCTCGGAGCACTGGCGCGCGCAGCCCACCATCGAATCTGTCGCGGACGCGGCCGGCGTGACGCCGGATGAGCTGCACCATCTCTTCCGCCGCTGGGCCTCTCTGACGCCAAAAGCCTTCATGCAGGCGCTGACGCTTGATCACGCCAAGGGGCTGCTGCGCGATTCCGCGAGCGTGCTCGACGCCGCGCTGGACTCCGGGCTGTCAGGTCCGGGCCGGCTGCACGATCTGTTCGTGACCCATGAGGCGATGTCGCCGGGCGAATGGAAAAACGGCGGCGCCGGCATGACGCTGGCTTACGGTTTTCACCCGTCCCCGTTCGGCACCGCGATCGTGATCGCGAGCGGCCGCGGGTTGGCCGGTCTTGCCTTCGCCGATCCGGGCGAAGAACAGGTCGCGCTCGCCGACATGAAGCGGCGCTGGCCCAACGCGACCTATGTCGAGGACCGCGACGGGACAGCCTCGCTGGCGCAGCGCATCTTCGACACGCGTCTTTGGCGGCCGGACCAGCCGCTGCGCGTGGTTTTGATCGGCACCGATTTCGAGGTGCGGGTGTGGGAGACGTTGTTGAAGATCCCGATGGGCCGCGCCGTCTGCTACTCGGATATCGCCAACAAGATCAAACGCCCGAAGGCGTCGCGCGCGGTCGGTGCCGCGATCGGAAAGAATCCGGTATCGTTCGTGGTGCCCTGCCATCGCGCGCTCGGCAAAAGCGGCGAGCTGACTGGCTATCATTGGGGCGTCACCCGCAAGCAGGCGATGCTGGGCTGGGAAGCCGGGCAAGTCGGGTTGCATTAGCATCGTCGCTAACGTCGTAGCCCGGCCGGTCAGCCCGCCAGATCGAGCTTCGATGCAACGGTGGCGTCGGCATTGAGCCGGTAGATCACTGGCGCGCCGGTTGCGAGTTCGCGCTTGATGATGTTTTCCGGCGACAGCTTCTCCAGCACCATGATCAGCGCGCGCAGCGAATTGCCGTGGGCCGCGACCAGCGTGCGCTCGCCACGCAGCACGCAGGGCAGGATTTCCTGAACGTAATAGGGCAGCGTGCGCGCCAGCGTGTCCTTCAGGCTCTCGCCGCCGGGCGGCGGCACGTCATAAGAGCGGCGCCAGATCAGCACCTGGTCTTCGCCCCATTTCTTGCGGGCATCGTCCTTGTTCAGCCCCGAGAGCTCGCCATAGTCGCGCTCATTGAGCGCGAGGTCCTTTTTGGTGGGAAGGCCGCTCTGGCCGATTTCGGCCAGCGTCAGATCAAGCGTGTGCTGGGCACGCGTGAGCACCGAAGTAAAAGCGATGTCGAACTTCAGCCCCTCGGCCTTCAGCTTGCGGCCGGCGTCCTTGGCCTCCGCAATCCCCTGCTCGCTGAGATCGGGGTCCTTCCAGCCGGTGAAGAGATTCTTCAGGTTCCATTCGCTCTGGCCATGACGCACGAGCACGAGAAGACGGTCGCTCATTCCCTAATTCCGTTCAACTATCTAGATTTCACCAAGGCCCAGCACATCGGCCATCGAATAAAGGCCGGGCTTCTTGCCGTGTGCCCAGAGCGCCGCCTTGAGCGCGCCATGCGCGAACAGGATGCGATCCTCGGCGTGATGGGAGAGCGTGATGCGCTCGTGAGGCCCGGCAAAGATCACGCTGTGATCGCCGGCGGCGGTGCCGCCGCGCAAGGAAGCAAACCCGATGTCGCCGGTCCGTCGTTCTCCGGTGACGCCGTCGCGGCCGCGCGCCGAATGCTCATCAAGGGCAATCCTGCGGCCGGCGGCCGCGGCCTCGCCCAGCAATAACGCCGTGCCCGAGGGCGCATCGATCTTGGACTTATGATGCATCTCCAAAATTTCGATATCGAAACCCTCGTCGAGCGACTGCGCGACGCGCTTGACCAGCGCCGCCAGCAGATTGATGCCGAGGCTCATATTGCCGGACTTCACCACGATGGCGCGCTGGGTGACGCTCTTGATCACGGCGTCGTCGGAGGCCGACAAGCCGGTGGTACCGATGACATGGACAAGGCGGCGTTGGGCGGCGATCGCGACATTGGCGATGGTGGCAGCAGGCACGGTGAAATCGAGGATACCGTCGGCATCGGCCGACAGCGTCCACAGATCGGCGGAAAGCTTGACCCCATTTTCGGGCAGGCCGGCGAGCATACCGGCATCCTTGCCGAGCAGCGCGGAGCCCGGCGCTTCCAGCGCGCCGGTCAATACCGCGCCCGGCGTCTCCGAGATGACGCGCGTCAGCGCACGGCCCATCCGGCCGCCGGCCCCCGCAACGATCAAGCGCATATCCGCCATAGCTCACCTTCTTCACGCGGTATAGCGGGCGCAGGCAGTTCCGGCAACGCCCCGTCATGCCCGTCCGAAGGACGGGGTCGCTTCCGCTCGCCTCTGTCTCTGGTTTCTACGGCTGCGGCCCGTCGTAGCCTTCAAGGATCACGAGATCACACTCGGAATACGGGCTGCGCATTGCGACCAGGCGCACATATTCGGGCGAGTTGTAGCAGGCGAGCGCGGTTTCATAGTCCTTGAATTCCAGCACCACATTGCGGGCGCGGGCGGTGCCTTCCTTGGGTACGTGCTTGCCACCGCGGACCAGGAACCTGGCGCCGTATTTCGCAAATACCGCGCCGTTCTGGGCGATGTATTCCTTGTAGCCGTCCATGTTGTGAACATCGACCCGCGCGATCCAGTAGCCTTTCGCCATGTCGTCCTTCCTTCTTGCTTAAACTATCGCCTGCGCGATCTCGGCCTGGATGGCTTCCACCGCCGCTTTGGGATCGCCGGCTTCCATGACCGGACGTCCGATCACCAGATAATCGGCGCCCGCGGAAATGGCCCGGGCTGGGGTCATGATACGCTTCTGGTCGCCGGTCGAGGTCCCCGCAGGCCGAATACCTGGCGTGACGAGAACCATCTGATGACCAACAATCTTGTGCAAGGACGCCGCCTCATCGGGCGAACATACCAGCCCATCGACGCCGAGCACCTGCGCCTGTTGGGCGCGGGCCTCGACGAGATCGGCGACGCCGAGCCGATAGCCGGCCGCATGCAGATCGCCGTCGTCATAGGAGGTCAGCACGGTGACGGCGAGGATCTTCAAGGGCGATCCGGCGCGGCCCTGGACCGCCGCCTTCATGGTCTGCGGATAGGCGTGCACGGTCAGGAACGTCGCGCCAAGCCTGGCGATGCTCTCGACGCCACGCGCCACCGTGTTGCCGATGTCGTGCAGCTTGAGATCGACAAAGACTTTCTTGCCCTTGTCGGCGAGCTGGCGGGCCAGCGGCAGGCCGCCGGCATAGGCGAGCTGATAGCCGATCTTGTAGAAATTCACGCTGTCCCCGAGCCGTGAGATCATCGCTTCGGCAGCCGCAATGCTGGGCAGATCGAGCGCGACGATCAACCGGTCGCGAGCGGCGATATTGGCTGGCTGCATCTCACCTCACATCATGTGCTGGGCCACATCGATCAACTGCCGCACCATGGCCTTCAAGGCCGCGATATCGGCGGGATGTTTCAATCTGTCGGTATCGTCATAGGCCTGATCGGCAAAGGACAATGCGAGCTGGTTGGCAATGACGGTGGCGTGGCAAGCGGAGAGGATCAGCCGCAATGCCGCTAAAGCGCGTGTTCCGCCGAGCCGGCCTTCGGAGGCGGCAGCGATCGCAAAAGGCTTTTCGCGAAACACCTGGCCGCGCGCTTCATCCGCATCCTGCACACGCGTCACCCAGTCGATGGCATTCTTCACCAATGGCGGCACCGAGGAATTATATTCGGGAGTTACGATCAGCACGCCATGATGCGCGCCGATCATGCGCTTGAGATTGATCGCGTGCTTCGGCACGCCGGATTTGCTCTGCAAATCGCCGTCATAGATCGGCAGCGGGAAATCACCGAGTGAAATGCGGGTGACGTCGACGCCCGCCTGTGCAAATTCGTAGGCCGCAGCCGCCGCAAGCCTCGCATTATGCGAGCCGGTGCGCAGCGAGCCGGGAATGACCAGGATTTTCAGCGCGGACATGATCCCAATCGCAAGACCAACCTACCGCGCGACGTCGCGGGCGAAATACGCGCCGGCTCAGTCCTTGCGATACACCCAGACGCGGGCCGGCGGAAGGTTCATCCAGATGCGCTCGGAGGCCTCCGTAGATACGCCGGGCAGCGATTTCGGGATCGGCGGCACCACCGAATAGGTGAACTGCACGAACGGCGCACCGGGCGCGAGCGCCACGAAGGCATCGCGGATCAGTTTCAGCCTTATCAGCATTGGTTTGGTGACCAGCGGCAGGCCCGACACGACGGCGGTGGCCGGCGCGCCCAGGACATTCCACAACGTGTCGCGCAGCTTATAGGCGTCGCCTTGCACGACTTTGGCTTGCGGATAGCGGTCGCGCAACAATGCACAGAAGCCGGGATTATATTCGACCAGGACAAGGCGCTTCTGGTCGATGCCATGTTCGATCAAGGCGCTGGTGATCGCGCCGGTGCCGGGACCCAATTCAACCACCGGTCCCGCCGAGGAGACATCGACATATTGCGCCATGGTGCGAGCCAGGAACCGGCCCGAAGGCATCACCGCGCCCATGTGCAGCGGCTTCTCCATCCATGAACGCAGGAAACGCACCTCATCGTCGAGACGAAGGGGCTTTTTTGAAGCACGCACGGACGATTGCAATGGCATTTCGCTACCAGGAACGCGCGCGCTTGCGCGGCAATGTCAGAAAACAGTCATAAAGACGTATAGGTCGCGGGCGACACGGTCAAGCAAAACGGGGTTATTGCTGACTGGCGCGGCTGCCGAAGAAGTCCTTGACCTTAGTGAAGAAACCGGCTGCTTCGGGCTGCGTTGCGCCGGACGATAATTTTTCGAATTCAGCAAGCAATTCCTGCTGCTTCTTGGTGAGGTTCTGCGGCGTCTCGACCACGACCTGGACATACATGTCGCCGGTCTGACGCGAGCGAAGCACCGGCATGCCCTTTGATGCAATGCGAAAGCGCCGGCCGGATTGCGTTCCGGCCGGGACTTTTACCTTGGTCTGGCCCTTGTCGATGGTCGGCACTTCGAATTCGCCGCCGAGTGCCGCTGTCACCATCGAGATCGGGACCCGACAGTGCAGATCGGCGCCGTCGCGCTGGAAGAACTGATGCGTCGACAGTGACAGGAAGATATAGAGATCGCCCGGCGGGCCTCCCCGGATGCCGGCCTCGCCCTCGCCGGCAAGACGAATGCGGGTACCGTCCTCCACGCCTTGCGGGATATTGACCGACAAGGTCCGCTCGCGCGTCACCCGGCCGGTGCCTGTGCACGAAGGACAGGCGTCCTCGATCATCTGGCCGCGGCCCTGACAGCCGGGGCAGGTCCGCTCCAGCGTGAAAAATCCCTGCGCCTGCCGCACCCGCCCCGCGCCGCCGCAGATCGAGCAGGTCTTCGGCTTGGTGCCGGCCTTGGCGCCGGTGCCCGAACAGGACTCGCAGGTGACGGAGACCGGAATCTCGATCTGCGCGGTCTTGCCTTGGAAGGCTTCTTCGAGCGTGATTTCCATGTTGTAGCGCAGGTCGGCGCCGCGCTCGCGGCCGCCGCGCCCGCGCTGGCTCGCCATGCCGAACAGATCTTCGAAGATGTCGGAGAAGGACGAAGCAAAGCCCGCGCCGAAACCGGGGCCGCCGCCCATGCCGCCATGCTCG
>Ga0209153_1000226_pt1 | contig 30246 bp, 30 predicted proteins | sample GraSoiAngelo_120_FD_185877 | JGI IMG/M metagenome (GOLD analysis project Ga0209153, IMG submission 185877) | Grasslands soil microbial communities from the Angelo Coastal Reserve, California, USA - 14_0919_09_20cm (SPAdes) (version 2) | ecosystem: Environmental > Terrestrial > Soil > Grasslands ... | reverse complement strand
TAGCAAACTAAGAATAGAACAGTTGTCCTCAAAGCAAAGTGCGGGCTAATCTCATAAGATAAGCTGGGCCATGCAGTGAAAAGCAGGAACACTATTAGTGAATTGTGGGGCGGCATACAGTAATTAAGAGACAATAGCTATGCAGGTTCATTCGCATAGGTGGATCGTTTATCTCCTCATTTTCGTCGCGGCGCTCACCTTCCGGCTCAACGTAGCGCACTATCTCGCAAATGATGATCCAGATGACGGGCGCGCATACGCGCAGCTTGCGCGCAACCTGCTTGAGCAGGGCGTATTTTCAGTTGACACGGAGCCGCCATACAATCCCACTTTGATCCGCTTGCCGGGCTATCCGCTTTTCCTCGCCAGCGTCTATGCAATCTTCGGTCATGGAAATAACGAAGCCGTGCGGCTCGTGCAAGCACTGATTGACACGGCCACGTGTGTCCTCGTCGCGCTCATCGCCTGCAATTGGACAAGTGATATGCGGCGCAGACGTGCAAGCGCCATGGCCGCTTTCGTGCTCGCCGCCATGTGCCCCTTCACGACGATCTACGTGGCGACGATTTTGACCGAGACGTTGACGATATTTCTAATGACGGCGCTCACGCTCACAGCTACTTATGCACTGAAGGCCGAAACAAACAAGGCGGCTCATGCTTGGTGGGCAGCGGCAGGCTTATGCGCAGTCCTCGCGGTGCTCATGCGCCCCGACAGCGGACTGTTTGCCGCAGGCGCAGGTGTGACGTTAGTGCTGGTCGGATTATTGCAGCGACGTGGACGCACATCGGTTGAAGCAACTGCAAACGAGCATGGTTGGGCGCAAAAACTCTGGCACGTCTCAACGCGCGGTTTTGTCTTCTCGTTAATCTTCGCGCTCATCCTGACGCCTTGGGCTTGGCGCAACTGGCGACTCTTCCACGTCTTTCAGCCGCTTGCGCCGGCCCATGGAGAGATGCCGGATGAGTTCGTGCCGCGCGGCTACAATCTCTGGCTGCGCACTTGGATTGATGATGGCCGCTACGTCGGGCCGATGTTGTGGGCGCTCGATGATCAGCCGATCAAACTCGAACAGATACCCGAACGCGCCTTCGATTCGGGGGAAGAGAAGGCGCGCGTCGCGGCACTGCTGGAGCAATACAATCATCCACCGAACACGCAAGAGACAGACGCGGCGGCAAACGATAAAGCTAACTCTTCGAGCGCGACCGACGACGAACAGGCCGCAGATGAAACGGACGAAGATCAGTCAAGCGATGAGGACACACAATCGAGCGATGAGCCGGATGAGCAAAGCGACGAAGCTGAGCAGACAGCGCACGCCGATGTAGAGATGACGCCGACGGTTGATGCCGGCTTCGCAGAGATCGCGCGCGCGCGCATGAGCCGTGCGCCCCTGCGTTTCTATTTTTGGCTACCGCTCAAACGCGCCGCTGCGCTCTGGTTCGACACGCACTCGCAATACTATCCGTTCGGCGGCGAGCTATTTCCGTTAGCCGAACTTGATCACGAGACGCATCAACAAATCTGGTTGCCGCTGTTCGCGCTGTTGACTTGGGCTTACACGCTGCTTGGACTTGCAGGCGCGTGGTGCTTGTGGCGCGACAAAACAGGCGCAGGCTGGCGTTGGCTCTTGCTCGCCGCACTGTTGACGCTGCCGCGTCTGATCTTTATCTCGACGCTGGAAAATCCAGAGCCGCGTTACGTCGTCGAAATCTTTCCGTTGCTCGCCGCGCTCGGCGGCATAGCATGGGGCCGGATAATTTTTTCGGTCAGGCTTAAAAATTGGCCGACGCGCCCGATCCGGTGACGAACACGAAATCGCCCAACCCGGCGAGTTGCTTGATGTCAGTTGCAGCGTTTGCTTGCGCGGGCACGATTGTTAGCACGAGCACGCGCGTCTGCGGGCGATAAGTGTGGAGTTGTTCGGGTGTGCCGAGCCGGCTTTCTGTGTGGAAGATGCCGGTGACGTGCAGGATGAGCGCGTGCTTCTGGCGCTTCGACTGTGCGGCAATCGAGTGCGCCATCGTTGTGTCGCGCAAGACTTGCGCGTCGAGCAGGTAAGGGTTGCCGTGTGTGCCGTGCATCTCGCCGCCGCCCATCGCTTCATTAAACTTAGCGGTGTAAGCGGGCGAAGCGGCGGGGTAGGGAAGTGGCGCAAGCCACGCGAGCGCGTCGGGCGAGAGCGCCTTGAGCGAATCACGACCCAAGCGCGCGACGCGATTCACATAACGCTCCGGCGCGTTCGCCGCGACGACCGATAGTTCGTGCGCGCGTGCGAATTCAATGAGCGGCCGATAATCGGTTTGATAATTTTTCCAAGGCCGGCTGCTGGCGAGAAACTGCGGTTCGGTGATTAACCCCGCGAGATATTCATCGAGCGCAGTCTGCACGTCACGCTCGAACATCTCCAGAGAGAGCACGAGCCGCCGTTCGTTCTGTTTGTCCGAACCCTGCGCGAGGTGCGCGTATGCGCCTTCCAATAATTGCCGCTCGATGAGGTGCGCCGTCTGATCGTTATGCGTCTCGCCAATGAAGACGACTTCATTCGCGGTGACTGCTTCGATGACTTGATCGAGCGTCGCCGTCTTACCCGCCGCATCGTAGATATGATAATTGCCGCCCACCTGCGGCGCATCTTGCGGCAGCGCGCCGACGGGCGTCAACAAGAGCGCGAGCGCGAAGACGTAGAGACGCAAAGCAACACGTTTCATTTTGAGCACCTGCACCGGGAAGTTTGACCGCCGCGATTGTAACCGATCTCGAATCCGCGTTTAATGAGCAAACATGATCGCTCTGCCCGTTGATGCGCTCGCGCCTGAGATCGTCGCCGCGCTCCGGCGCATGCCGAACCTCGTGCTCGAAGCACCACCCGGCGCAGGCAAGACGACGCGCGTGCCACCGGCGCTGCTCGATGCTGGCCTCGCGGCTGACGGTGAAGTCTGGGTGCTTGAGCCGCGACGTTTGGCAGCGCGTTTGGCGGCGCGGCGCGTGGCCGAAGAGCGCGGCGAATCGGTCGGTGAATCAATCGGCTATCAAGTGCGCTTTGAAGATGTCTCAAGCGCGCAGACTCGTCTGCGTTTCTTGACCGAAGGCGTGTTCACGCGTCGCTTGCTCTCCAATCCGCAACTGAAAAATGTCGGCGCGGTCGTACTCGACGAATTTCACGAACGCCATCTGCAATCCGATCTCGCGCTCGCACTGCTCAGGAAACTGCAAAACGAAACGCGCCCTGAACTGCGCATCGTCGTCATGTCCGCGACGCTCGAAGCCGCGCCGGTCGCGCGCTTCCTCGACAACTGTCCGGTGCTGCGTTCTGAAGGTCGCCGCTTCGCTGTTGAGATCGAACACCAAACGCGCCCCGCCGAACGACCGCTCGCAGAACAAGTCGCATCGGCCGTCAACCGGGTTGTGACCGAAGGCTTGACCGGCGACGTGTTGGTCTTTCTGCCCGGCGCGGCCGAAATCCGCCGCGCGCAAGCAGCCTGCGCAGAGTTGGCCGCACGCAACGATCTGATCATTTTGCCATTGCACGGCGAGTTATCCGCCGCCGAACAAGATCGCGCCGTGCGGCCGGCCGATAGACGCAAGCTCATCTTGTCAACGAACGTGGCCGAAACTTCCATCACGATTGACGGCGTCGTCGCGGTGATTGATTCAGGACTCGCGCGCGTTGCCGGTCACTCGCCTTGGTCTGGCCTGCCGACGCTCCAAGTGGCGCGCATCAATCAAGCCTCAGCCAAGCAGCGCGCGGGTCGCGCCGGCCGCACGCAAGCGGGCCGCTGTCTGCGTCTCTACACGGCGCAGGATTACGCCGCACGTCCCGCACATGAAGCACCCGAAATTCAACGCCTCGATCTCGCCGCCGCCGCACTCGAACTGCACGCCGCAAGGATCAATGATCTAGCGAACTTCAACTGGTTTGAAGCGCCCCATGTGCCCGCACTCGCCGCCGCCGATGAGCTACTGCACCGGCTCGGCGCGATTGATGAGAGCGGGCGCATTACCGATCTGGGTGGACGCATGTTGCGTCTGCCGCTTCATCCAAGACTTGCGCGGCTTGTGTGTGAGACAGAAGCGCGCGGCGTCGGCGCGGCGGGTTGTCTGCTTGCGGCGCTCATCAGCGAGCGCGACATACGCGCCGCACAACTCTTCAGTGAGCGTACACGTGAGCCGCGAGTCGCCAGCACGCACGGCATATCCGATCTGCTCGCACGCTTCGATCTCTTCTTCGAAGCCGAGCGCGCAAATTTCGCGCCCGCGCGTCTGCACGCGCTTGAACTCGAACCGAGCGCTGTGCGTGCGGTTGATCGTGTGCGCCGACAGCTACAACGAACGCTCACGTCAGCGCAGACTAAAACGCGGCACGCTAGCAGTCGAACGCATGAGCAACTACGCACGCAAACGCACGATGAAGAGACGGCGCTGTTGATCTCGATCCTCGCAGGTTATCCCGACCGCGTGGCGCGTCGGCGAAACATTGGGGCGGAAGATAAGCACACAAGCGCCGACCTGTTGCTCGCCAATGGCGGCTCGGCGCAGCTTGCACGTGAGAGCGTGGTGCAGCGCGCTGAATTTCTCGTGGCTGTTGAAGCTGAAGAACGACGCGACGTAGGCCGCGCGAGCGGGCGCGGGCTGCGGAAACGGGTGCGTTTGGCGAGCGCGATTGAGCCGGAGTGGTTGCTCGAGCTGTTTCCTGAGCGCATCGTCGAAACAACCGATGCGCATTGGCACGGACAGACCGAGCGCGTCGAAGCTGTGAGCCGGCTGCTTTATGATCAGCTCGTGCTCACGGAGAGTCGCGCGAGCGGCGCGCACGGCGCAGAGGTTGAAAAGGTTCTGCTTGAAGCAGCACAGGCTGCGGGCTGGCAGACGTTCGTCGAGCCGGAGACGGTCGAGCGTTTTCGCGCGCGCGTCGAATTCATGGCGCGCAACTTTCCCGAAAAGAATTTTCGCACGCTTGATGAGGACGACGTGCGTGCCGCGCTCGCACGCATGTGCGCAGGCCGGCGCAGCTTCGCAGAGTTGCGCGAGGCCGCACGCGCGGGTGAACTGATCGAAGACTTGCGCGGCCAACTTACACCCGAACAAGCGCGCTTGTTATCAGCGTTGGCCCCTGAGCGCGTGCAACTCGCTACGGGGCGGCCAGTGCGCGTCAATTATGAACGCGAGCGTGCGCCGTGGCTCGCTTCGCGGTTGCAAGATTTCTTCGGCATGCGCGAAGGGCCGCGCGTGGCGGCTGGGCGTGTGCCGGTCGTGCTGCATCTGCTCGCGCCGAACCGCCGGCCCGTGCAAGTGACGACCGATCTCGCGGGCTTCTGGGCGCGGCAATATCCGCAGGTGCGCCGCGAACTCTCGCGTCGTTACCCGCGCCATGCTTGGCCGGAAAATCCTTTGTCATAGAATGTCGGAGTTGAGTCAACCCCAAGAACGATATTCAAGCCTGCAAAGCAACTGGTGCGCAAAACGATTACGGAGATGCGCAATCAAAAGTCGGACTCCTTTAAGAAAAGTCCGACTCCTCAACGCAAGGCGTGCGGTTTCTCTCTTCATGGCAGCATCTATAAGCTGCCGCAATCAAGCCCTCATAATCGCAGCCATCACAACTGAGATTACAGGTGTGCGGGCAGACGTAGGTGCAAGAGCAGCCGCATTGCGCTTGAGTTATCTGCGGCGTGAGCATCCCGTAGCTGCACACGCTAATCACGAGTAAGGCTGTTAGCCTCAGCAGCTCCTTTCTCATCTGACTTCTCCTCCTTCTTTAATTTTCCAGCTACTTCCATCTGTAAAGTTAACTAACGCGACTGTCACAACTAAGTCCGGCCGAGCGGCAAATTCGATCCAGCCCTTTTCTGACTTAATGCTCGGATTGACCAGCGTTTGCTGTGCTTGTCCTTTGGCGTCCAACATCGTGACCTTATCGGGAGTGACGAATAGATCGCGGCTGATGAGATAGGTTTCGCCGGGCCGGATCGAGATATCGTGCTGAATTACGCCGCGGGTTTTTTGTAATTTCGGATCTCTGACCACCAGTAGAAACCCTGTGATTGTTTGGCCTGACGCATTTATCAATGTAACCTCCGGGGCGCTACTGATAGTTGCCAGATCAGTCGTTTTCCCTGTCAGCTTAGTGAAGAGCGCACCGGGAACTTCTTTGACTTTTGCGTCAACGATCCGAAGCGGGCAGTCTTCATTTCCCACGACTCGCAACAATTGATCCGGTGCGTCATTTACTTGCTTGAGCGCGTCCTCACACGCAGTGTCTCGCGCACGTTGATGAATCGCTTTTATATTCAAGGCCACAGCTATGGCTGACAGTAAAAGTAATAGTCCGCACGCGGCTATGATCGTTTTGCGGTTCACTATGAATAATCTAGTCATGAGCAGTAATCCTCCTAAGCATCGTGTGTCCAAGCAAAATTTTTACTGTGAAAAGATAAGCCGGGCCGGTAATGCCCTCAAGCTTAAATGTCAAATTTGTCACTGTTATTATTCTGAGTTGCTTTGGCGGAAGAGACAGTCGGCGCAAACGCGGTACGTTTTGCCAACAACTTTCACCGAGTAGATTAACCCTTCATCAATGTACCGATAGATAGTCCGACTAGAAACATCAACAAGCCGTGCGGCGTGTGAAACCCGTAATAGCTTCACTTGCTTTTTGCATAATGGACACCAGATGTCAAAGATTGAAGGTTGGTGTTGAGGCATGATCTTGCTCCTTAGAAGATGAGTAAGCAGCTAAGATATTAATCTATCAAGGCAAATAGCAACAGCATCTGCTCCTCATGCGATAGACCGTAACTCTTTCTTCACATCTTTGTTTGCTGTTTCCGTCGCCGTGCGCTTGTTGTCGCACGCCGTCTCGTACTAAGCTTTCGCTCGCAAGCAACAATCTAACAAACAGGAGTACAGGCATGTCAGAAGAGATTCGATCTGGCCAAGTCGAGGAGCATGATGCGCAAGGTTCGGGGCTGTTGTTATCGGTCGATCCTTTGCAAGCGAGTCCGCCGCTCAGCGCTAAAGAGGGCGACAACGTTGACTCGGACACGGATGGTACGGACACGACCGGCGACGCAGGCAGCGACGGCACCGACACGAGCGATAGCGACGGGACGGACGGAGGCGATGCGGACGGCACAGACGGCGATGGCACAGACGGCACGGATGGCGACAGCGCGGATTCGTTAGTTGATGCCGACAGCACAGACACAGGTGCTGATACGGACGGCACCGATTCGACCTCTGATTCCGACGGCAAGGACGCGAGTTGAGCGCACGTCAACGCACGACGGACGCTGGCCGTGAACAGCTTGCCGAAACCTTGCGCCCACTGAGCGTGGACGAGTTCATCGCCAACGCTTGGGGGCGCACGCATGAGCTTATCAAAGGTCAGCCGGGGAAGTTCGCGCACCTGTTGCCGTGGGCGCAGTTGAACACGATCCTGCGGCAACATCGCTTGGACTTCCCGCGTCTGCGCCTCGCGCGCGACGGCAAGAGTCTGCCTGCGTCCGCTTACTTGCGCCACGTGCGCAACAGTCGCAAGCAGACGACAGTGCCGCGTCTGCTCGCGGACAAGTTGACCGAGCAGTTGCGGCAAGGCGCGACGCTCGTACTCGATGCGGTTGACGAACTGTTCGAGCCGCTCGAACAACTTGCGGCGGGCCTCGAACGCTTCTTTCGCGTCCACGTGCAGATCAACGCTTACGCAGGCTGGCGCACCTCACGCGGCTTCGATCTGCATTGGGACGACCACGACGTCTTTATCCTGCAAGTTGCCGGGCGCAAAGACTGGCGCGTCTATGGCGAGACGAGACCTGCGCCGCTTGTTGAAGACATCGAGCCGGCCGCGAAGCCAACCGGCGAGCCGCTCTGGGCCGCCACACTCGCAGCCGGCGACTTGCTCTACATCCCGCGCGGTTGGTGGCACGTCGCGCTGCCGCTTGATGAGCCGACGCTGCACCTGACGGTCGGCATACACAATCGCACCGGCATTGATCTCCTGCGTTGGCTCGTTGACAACTTGCGCACCAGCGAAACCGCGCGCCGCGACCTGCCGCGCTTCGCTAGCGCAGCCGAGCAACGCGCACACGCCGCACGTCTGCGCAGCGAACTCACCACTGCCTTCAATGACGATCTGCTCGCACGATATTTTGCCGCACAGGATGCGATAGCCGTGCCGCGCCCGCGCCTCAATCTACCTTGGGGCGCGATGCCTGATGCGCCGCCGCTCACAGACGATGCGCGTGTGCGGCTCGTCGCGCCGCGCCCGCTTGAGTTTCATATTAAGGACGGCGTCGTCGAATTTTCGTGTCTTAAAAAACGCTGGCGCTTCGCAGAGGCCGCGTTGCTCGTCCTGCGCCCGCTTGCCGATGGACACGCGCACACGTTGGCCGAGTTGTGCACGGCGGCGCGCGAACGATTGGATGAGCGAACCGTACGCGCTTTGCTGGTTGAGTTGAGCGCGCACGGGTTGATTACTCAGGTTTGAATAAGCCTTAATCTGAGCATGGGAATTTAAGCGCGGAAAGATTAACCACGAAATCACACGAAGCAACTGCTATCAAACAAGCACAACTTTTTGTTCTTCGTGCTGTTTCGTGTGATTTTGTGGTTTATTTCTGTCGTGGATCAGTCATGCAGGTTGAGTTGAAGAAGTGAGTAAACCATTCTTTTATTGTTCCGAGTTGTCGCGGCAGAGAGGCGAGCCGAAGTACGGTACGGCTTCGGTGGGCGACGTGTGGCTGCTCGTCGAGTATCCGTTCTGGTGGGGCGCGCAAGCGTTCCACGATAGCGCGCTCACAGACGAAGTGAAGACGTATCTGACGGCCGCGCTCGCAAGCATTCCGCGCGCGCGCCTGCTCCTTATCAAACAAGACTATCCGCGTCGTGCGCAGATAAAATTCTTCGTCGTGCGCTCACGCCCGCGCGAGCCGTTCATCGCGGAGTTCACGCTCGATACATACGAACAGTTATTACAACTCGACATCGCGGCCGCGGCCAGCGGCCAACTGAACGCTGCCGGTGTCAGACGAACCGAACCGCTCTTTCTCGTCTGCACGCATGGCCGCCGCGACAAGTGCTGCGCGAAGTTCGGCTATCTGCTCTATAAAAATTTGCGCGCGGGCGGCGAGGCCAACGTCTGGCAATCTTCGCATGTCGGCGGCGACCGCTTCGCGGCCAATCTCGTCTGCTTTCCGCACGGACTCTTCTACGCGCATATGACCGACACAGACGCGCAGACGATCTTGACCGCCTATCGCGAACGGCGTCTCGTCTTAAATAAATTTCGCGGGCGCGCTTGTTATCCGCATACCGTTCAGGCCGCCGAATACTTCATCCGCGCCGAGGCGAACTTAGACGGCCTTGATGATCTGCGTCTGCTCGCGCGTGAGCGCCTCGCGGAGACTAGCTGGCGCATACGCTTCGCCGCGCCGATGAATAGAAGCGTTTATGATGTGATCGTTAGCAGTCGCGTCTCTGCGTCTCATCAATATCTGACTTGCGATGCGACCAGAGAGAAGAGCGTCGAGCAGTTCAACCTCGATGATTATCGTGTGACGCACGACCGCGCGCGCACACAAGCTTGAGTCTGTGCTTGCGCCGGGCAAAGCCAACCGTCTATTTTTGTTGCCGCCTGAAGTATAAAGCCTTCGGGTCAACAATATCGCCGGTTTGGAAGGCGAATTGCGTTGCATCGCCGAGCATCTCCCAGCCTTCAGCGCCAAGCTTGGCCGTCGCTCTGGCTAAGGCAGCCTTCGTTGCTTCGGCAAAATTCGCGTTGCCCTCAACGGTAGTCTCTACAGCTTCTTTGCGACAGCCGGAAGCTTGAAAGTAGCAGATTTTAGCTGAGCCAATAGTTTTCCCTTCTTGACCGATAGACGACACATCGGTGATCGCACAATATTCCCATCTTTCGCCCGCTCTCCTGTCAGACTGTTGAGCATGAACCGCGCCAGCCGTGAAGCTGTTAAGCATGAGGCCCGCGAGCAGACCGATTGCGAGCGCTAAGGCCAGCGCCAAGATGTTTGTTCTCTGCATACAGAGTTATCCTTTCAGATATAGATTAGCCGACGCAGTCAATCTAACGCGCGCCGCAGAGCAAAGTGCCAAATTCTTCTATCCGCCGAAGCAACTAATTTCGTCGCCGCCGGGCGTCCAGCCGATCAGTTCTCCAGCCGCTCGACAGCCTCACGCAATTCGCGGAACAGTTGCGCGAGCGCGGCGGCGCGATAGTGTGCGTTGAGACCGCTGGGATTTGGTAGCACCCAGATCAAGGTCGCGCCCATCGTCTCGGCTTGCAGCCCCAACTGCGCTTTCGGCCGTGCGAATGCCGCGCGGTAAGCGCCGATGCCGAGCACGGCGAGAACACGCGGCCGGTAGCGGCGCACTTTCTGTTGCAAACGCCGGCCGCCCGCGAGCAACTCTTCATTGGTCAACTCATCGGCGGTCGCCGTCGCGCGCGCGACGACGTTCGTGATGCCGTAGCCGTTGTCGAGCAGTTCGTACTCTTCATGCGGCGCGAGCAAGCGCGCGGTGAAGCCTGCGGCGTAGAGCGTGGGCCAGAAACGATTGCCGGGGCGGGCGAAGTGATAGCCGGTCGCGCCCGAATAGAGACCCGGATTGATGCCGCAGAGGAGCACGCGCAAGTTCGGCGCGATCACGTCGGGCACAGTCCGGCCGACAGCCGCTGCGATCTCAGCTTTAGTAGGTTTACGTGGGTTCATCTGCATACGTCGCATGTCAGATCAGTTAACAGCCGTGCAGTCTGATGCAAGCGCAACTCGTGTGCAAATAATATGAGCCGCAAAGGCCGTCTGTCATCTCTGTCACGCATGCGCCGGCGTTCGCGCCTTGCGTAAGAGGCGCGACGGATCGCTATAATCTGCGCGATGGAATACTTAATCCTCATCATCGCGCTGGGCGTGACCTGCTTCGCGGGCGTGCAGTTTTGCTATCTCATCTTCTTGCAGGCGACGAACCGGCAGCAACAACGCCGCATCGCCGAACTGGAGCGCGAACTCGTCGCCCTGCGCCGTGCGCTAAACGATCCGGCGACGAGCGTGACAGATGAAGCAGAGGAAGTTTGGTCGGAACTGATAGACGACAGCGCAGGCCAATAAACTTTGCGCCGCAAAACTTTAAGAGCGCAAGGATACACTTTGAGCAGCGGAGAAGATAATGAGCAGCAGATCAATTGCGAGATTCGTCTGGCTCGTCGTGATTACGGGCCTCGTATTGCCGGTTGGCGCACAGCGAAGGAGCGAGCAAGTGCGTAAGCCGCCGGCCGAGCAATCTTTGGCGGCCAAGATTCGCCGCTTCGCCCCAACCGTCATCACGGCCGATGCCGCGCACCTCGCGCCCGCAGACCGCCGCGCCCTCGATAAGATCATCGCCGCCGCCGCTTACTTCAAGCCGATCTTCCTGCGTCAAGTCTGGCGCGGCAACCCTGCGCTCGAAGCCCAACTTGAACGCGATACGTCGCCCGTAGGGCGCGAGCGTTTGCACTACTTTCACATCAACACTGGGCCTTGGTCGCGGCTCGACAACAACGAGCCGTTCATCGCAGGCGTGCCGCCGAAACCACCGCAAGGAAGTTTCTATCCCGATGACATGACGAAAGAGGAGTTCAACAATTGGACGCAGGGACTCTCTGAATCCGACCGCGACCGCGCGACCGGCTTCTTCTATGTCATCCGCCGTGATGCAAACCATCAACTCAAAGCCGTGCCCTACAGTGAAGAGTATCGAGAGTATCTTGATCCGGCAGCGAAACTGCTGCGCGAGGCCGCACAGTTGACGACCAATCGCACGCTTAAAAATTTTCTGACGAAACGTGCCGCCGCATTTCTGTCGAATGATTATTACGACAGCGATGTCGCGTGGATGGGTTTGGACGCGCCGATTGACGTGACCATCGGGCCGTATGAGACCTACGAGGACGAAGTCTTTAATTACAAAGCCGCGTTCGAGGCTTACGTCACCTTGCGCGATGAGGCGGAGTCGGCCAAGCTCGCGCGCTTCAGTCGCTACCTGCAAGAGCTTGAAGATCACTTGCCGATTGATGCGCGCTATCGTAACCCGAAGCTCGGCTCGGCTTCGCCCATCCGCGTGGTCAACGAAGTCTTCGAGGCGGGCGAGGCAACGAGCGGCGTGCAGACGGCTGCGTTCAATCTGCCGAACGACGAGCGGGTGGTGAAAGAGAAAGGATCGAAGCGCGTCATGCTCAAGAACGTGCAGGAGGCAAAGTTCAAGCAGACGCTCGTGCCCATCGCCCATGTCGTACTCGCGCCGGCCGACGAGCGCGACCTTTCGTTCGAGGCCTTCTTCACGCACATACTCATGCACGAACTGATGCACGGATTGGGGCCGCACAACATCAGCGTGAACGGCCAGAACACAACCGTCCGCTTGCAACTCAAAGAGAACTACTCGGCGATTGAAGAGGCGAAGGCGGACATTAGCGGGCTGTGGGCTTTGCAGTATTTGATTGACAAGGGCGTCGTTGATAAGAGCTTAGAGCGTGCGCTCTACACGACCTATCTGGCGAGCACCTTCCGCTCCGTCCGCTTCGGCACGTCGGAAGCGCACGGCAAAGGCATCGCCGTGCAGTTCAACTATTTGACCGATAAAGGTGCGATCAAATACGACGAACGCAGCGGTACGTTCAGCGTCAACCCGGCGCGGATTAAAGATGCCGTGCGCGATCTCACGCACGACATCATGACCCTGCAAGCCGAAGGCTCTTACGACAAAGCGAAGGCGTTGCTCGACAATTACGGCGTTGTACGACCTGAGATGCAGCATGCGCTCGACCGGCTCGGCAGTGTGCCAGTGGACATCGAGCCAAGCTTCCCGCTCGCGTTACACTAATAAAGCAATTTGCGGATCGAGCGCGGCCCTTTTGCCGGGAGCGCGTTCACTCAACTCGTCTAGGTCATCACTGGTGTTTCTGGCAGACGGAAAAATTCGCGCGCGGGTTTAAGCGGGCGCAAGAGCCAGTAAGGGCGGCGCGTGCCGTCGGGCGAGTAACGGTCGGCGGGGCGCGTCTCGGCGAGCCAGTTGCGAAAAGCCTTGCGCGCCTTCTCTGTGTCAACGAAGATGTCGCCCGCGTTGTCCGTCGGCTGAGCCTTGATCACACGCACAGCTTGATGCCAGCAGTGCTGACCGGAGACGGGATCGGGATGCACAGGGAAGGTCAGATTTTGATGCACGCCCACGTCCGTCCACCAGATGCGCAGCGTGTCCGCATCACTCGACTCATAAGGCGCGACGCCGCGCTCGCGCCTGAGTCCCCACTGGCTGCCTTCATGTTCAAGCGCGACCGTGGCCATTAACTGTCGCTGCCCTGCGTCCTTCAACTTCCAACGCCCCATGTGATGACTGCAAGCGACGATGCCGGGTCTGATCCCTTCCGTCACCCATGCGCGCAGGACGAAGTGGCCGATCTCTGTCTCGACGCGCACAAGCTCGCCCGTCTCGATGCCAAGCTGCGCAGCATGCGTCGGATGAAGCCACAAGGGATTGGTGTGCGCGATCTCGTCGAGCCACTTGGCGTTGGCTGAGCGCGTGTGAATCTGCACGGGCAGACGGAAGGTGGAGATGAGCACGGTCTGATCCGCGGCGAGGTTGTCAGGGTGTATGTGGCTCTTGATATAGACGGGCAAAGCCCATTCGGGCCAGCCCCAATCGGCGAGCGTGCGCGAATAGAACTCAAGCCGGCCGCTCGGCGTCTGAAAGCCGCGCACGATGCGCCCGTCAACTTCGACGCCGACCATGCGCCGGCCATCTTCGTCCGGGTCGAGCGTCGGCACAGGCACGATGTTTGGCGTCGCAGGCTTCGGCGTGCGCGTGAAGACGCGTTTGAAACGATCCACATGCACGTCCGTCAATTCTTCTGCGGGCACGGGCGTCTCGTGCAGCGCGCCTGTTTTTTTCTTAACTTCAAACGCGCCATAGCGCCGCATGAACTCAAGCGGCGTCAAGTTTTCTTGCGCCGCCGCTTCAGGCAGACCCGGCACGGAATGCTCGAAGATGTAGCCGTAATACTCGTCCACACCCAGACGCTCGCCCGGTCGTTGCTGTGATTCGGCGAAACTGCGTATGCCAAGACTGCCATCACGATCAATGCGCCAAGTCAACTCAAGCCAGAACTCATTCTCCTCCCAGACCTCGCCCGGATTGACCGCGCGCGTGTCTGTGATCTCTTCGCCATCGCGCTCGCGTGCGGCCCGCAGCACGGGCTGGCGGAAGCCGAGCCACTGCGCATCGTGCGTCTCGTAGGAGTGTATGTCGTGCCGCTCCGAGCCATGACCCATCGGCAGAATGTAGTCGGCGAAGTAAGCGGTCTCATTCCACGTCGGCGTGAGCGCGACATAGCAGCCGACCTGTTTCTCGTCGGTCAGCATCTCGATCCAAGAGAAGCCGTCCGGGTTTGTCCAGACAGGGTTATAGACACGCGTGAAATAGACTTCCAAACGCCCGCGCCCTTCACGCAAAAAGTGCGGCAGCAGAAACGACAACTCATTCATTGCGAGCGGGTACTCGCGCGGCCACGTCAGTTCGTTCCAAGTCTGCGGATGCGGCGGCGTATAGATCGGCTTAGGCACAAACTTGTTCCACGCATTCGGGAACACACCGCCCTCGCTTGCGACCGCGCCCAAGAGCGCGTTCAACATAAAGAGCGTGCGCGCCACCTGCCAGCCGCCGCTATTGCCGGCGGCGGCGCTGCGCCAGTTGTGACTTGAAAAGCGCGTGCCCGCAGTGGCGACGACCTCTGCCACTTCTGCAATCATGCGCGCGTCAACGCCTGATTCTTTGGCAGCGAACTCGAATGTGTAAGCTTGATAAATCTCTTTCAGCGCCGTCTCAAAATTCTCGAATGTCGTTTCAACTTCAGGCCGCTCGACCGCCAAGTATTCTTCCCAGTTCCACCAGCGGCGCACAAACTCGCGGTTGTAGAGATCGTGTTGGATTAAATAGTTCGCACACGCCAAGACGATTGCCGCCTCTGAGCCGGGATAGGGAGCGAGCCAGTAATCAGCGTGCGTCGCTGTATTTGAGAGTCGTGTGTCGAAGACGATCACTTTCGCGCCTGCGGCTTTTGCTTCGATGATTCGCTGCGCGTGTGGGTTGAAATAATGGCCGGTCTCAAGGTGCGAACTGATGAGGAAGATCACTTTCGCGTTCGCGTGATCGGGACTCGGCCGGTCAAGCCCCATCCAATATTGATAACCTGCGCGCGCGTTCGACGAACAGACGTTCGTGTGCGAGTTGTGTCCGTCCACGCCCCATGCCGCGAGTATCCTTTCCGTGAAGCCATCTTCGCCCGGTCGCCCGACGTGATACATCACTTCGTTCTGCCGGCCCTCGCTGATCGCTTTGCTAATTCGCGCGGCGATGTCATCGAGCGCTTCGTCCCAACTAACGCGCGTCCATTTGCCTTCGCCACGCCGACCTGCGCGTTTGAGCGGATAAAGAATGCGGTCTGGATCGGTGATCTGATTAAGCGTCGCCGGCCCCTTCGCGCAGTTGCGCCCGCGCGAGGCGGGATGCTCCGGGTTGCCCTCGAACTTGCGCACCGCGCCGCTCTCTCTGTCCACATAAGCCAACAGCCCGCATGCCGCTTCGCAGTTGAAGCACGTTGTCGGCACGAGCTTGTAATGATGCTCCTCGCGCCGCGGCCACGCCTTCGACTCAAGCTCAACCCAATCGTCCCAACGCTCCTTCGGCGGAAACGATGCCAGATGCACACAACTCGGCCCTTGATAAAAGGTCTCACCCCGCGCCTCTGTCTCTTCCCGCGCGGCGCTCACGCGCTCATCCAGCTTGTCTGATCTCATCATCCTGTTCCCTTGCGATCAGCGTGACTCAATTGTCAGTAATCAACGCTACGGTTTTTCTCCGGCGGCAAGCTCCGCGAGCGCACGCTCGATGCGGTGCTGGCGCGTCTCCGGCCGCTTGGCCGCTTCGATGGCCCGGACATGTTCCTTTCGATTTGTATAGCTCAACTTGTCCCAAGTGGCTTGCGCGGCCTTGTTTGCTTTGAGCGCGCGGGCGAAGTCAAGTGGCGGCGTGACGGTGCGCGGCTCGTCGTCGCGTTGCATGACGACGGTGATCGTTTCACCGCCTTTGACGTCTGCGCCTGCGCGGACTTCTTTGTTAACAGCCATGAAGTGTTGGCCGCCCATTGGAAAAATAGAACTGCGAAAAGGGAAGCCGTTGATCGTGCCGCGCACGGGCACGCGGGCGCGCGAGCCGAAGACCTTCTGTACGTCGAAAGGGATTTTGATGCCGGTCGCTTCGCTGTGCTCGTCCTTTTCAAGCAGGACGCGAAAACGTTTGGTTGGGGATTTGTGCAGCACTGTAGTCTCCTTTCGTCTGTCCCAGATATGACCTTGCACACAGCTTGTCATCAAGCGAGCGGCACAGCTTGACCAGCTTGGACGTAAGCGTGCTCGTAGAGCAACAAGCCGATCAAGACAAGCGGCACGGCAGCGAGGCCGAGCCAAGGCGCGGCGCAGCCGGCGAGCGTCAACAGGATGCCCGTCCAGAAGAATGGCTTGAAGCGCCCGCGCGTTAGCTCCCAAGTGGCGAGGCGCGCGTGCGCGGTCGGGTGCGTGAGCGTTAGCTCGCCAAAGATCAAGAGCAGGTGCGTGATGGTCGTCGCCGCGAGCGTCCAGAGCAGGGCATTGACCAACTCAGGTTCAAAGCGAAACGCGAACGGCACGAGCGCGCCCGCGCCCACGAGTAGCGCTTGCACGAGTAGATGCGGCGGGAGCAGTGGATTCTGCCAGAGGTCGCGCGCCTTCGCTTGCGCAAACAAATAAGCCGTGTAGATCGCAGTCATGATGCCGAGCGGCAGACCCGCGATCAGCAACCAAAGTTGCATGGTCGTTGCGCCGAGCAGACTTGCCAAAAAATGAAGGGCCAGCACGAGCGTGTAAGCGGCGATGATGAATGCGCCGCGCACAAGCCAACTGCGCCAGTGCGGGCGCGTGAAGATCATAAGGAAGCGCGCCGGATGTTCTAAATCCCAGATGAGTAGTGCACCGGTTGCGGCGAGGAATGCGCCGGACATGACGGGCGCGACCCAGAGCCACAAGGGACTATCGGCGTGCAACAAGCCGAACAGGACGAAGAGGAGCGGCACGAGATACGCGCCCGCAGCGATGCCTTTCGTCCAAGTGTAGAGACTGACGCGCCAGTCCCAAGGCAGCGCGTGCGGCACGTCGTAAGCAAGCAGCGCGGCGGCTGAAGTGTTGTTGTAAGTCGGATTGCCTGCGACGACGTGCTCGGCCGTCTCCAGTTGTTCGCTCCACATGAAGAGGCCGCCCTGTGGTCTCTGTGCGGCGAGCGGATCGAGCGTCGCTTGGTGCGCGCCTTTGTAGAACAGCTTCGGCAGCGTCTCTTTTTCGGGTCGCCGGACGTTCACCGGCTCACGCTGTACGATGCGCGCAACTTTCGCCGTTGGGTCGTTCATATCGCCGACGAGGATCGCTTCGACCGGACAGACGACGACGCAGGCCGGCTCAAGCCCCATGTCAATCCGGTGCGCGCAGAAGTTGCACTTCTCGGCTGAGTGGTCTTCGGGGTTGATGAAGATCGCGTCGTAAGGGCAGGCGGCCATGCAGGCTTTGCAGCCGATGCAGATCGACTTATCGAAATCAACAATGCCGTCGGCGCGTTTGAACATCGCGCTCGTGGGGCAAGCCGCGACGCATGGCGCGTGTTGACATTGATTGCAGCGCGTCACCTGATGCGCGCGTCGGGCTTGCGGGAACACACCTACGTCAACGTGTTTGACATAGGTGCGCGTCACGCCGAGCGGCACGTCGTTCTCAGACTTGCAGGCTGTGGTGCAGGCGTGACAGCCGATGCAACGTGTCTGATCGATCACTTTGACCCAGAGAGGTTGCGCCGTCGTCTGCTCTGCCATCCGCCGTCTCCACCCGAATGAATTTTGGCACCACGAATTGAGACGCTTCTACACTTAATGCGCGGGCGAGTCAAACAGAATTGCGGGCAGAACCGGCGCGCTCAGGCGCTAAGGGCGGGTTGCTTTTGCTGTGGGTCAACGGTGAGTAGCTCGTTGAGTAGGATGGTCTGAGTGTGCGTGATGAGGCGTGTGGCATCGCCGGCTTCGAGCGGGCGCGAGAAGATGTAGCCTTGCGCATAGTCGCAGCCCAAGGTGCGCAGTTGTTCGAGTTGTTCGGGCGTCTCGACGCCTTCGGCGACGACGTCCATCTCAAGGCTGCGCGCGAGCGTGATGATCGTGTGGACGATCTCTGCGTTCTCTGTGCTGTGCATCTGGCTGATGAACGAGCGATCAATCTTGAGCGTGTTGATGGGGAAGCGGTGCAGATAGCTCAGAGAGGAATAGCCCGTGCCGAAGTCGTCTATGCTCAACTCGACGCCAAGCGCGCGCAGTTGCGTGAGCATCTCTGCGGTCGTGTCAATGTTTTCGATGACCATGCTCTCGGTGATCTCTAGCTTGAGCCGATTCGGTTCAAGGCCGGCGTCGCGCAAGCTGCCGGCCATCTGTTCGATGAAGTTCGGCTGCGCAAACTGTTTGCTCGATAGATTGATGCTAACGGTGAAGTGCGCGGGCAGTTGTTGCTGCTCTTGCCACGCGCGCATCTGCTGGCAAGCTTGTGTGAGCACCCAACGCCCGATAGCCACGATGAGGCCGGTCTCTTCGGCGACCGGAATGAAATCCAACGGCGAGATGAAACCACGCTCCGGGTGCTGCCAACGCAATAGTGCCTCAAAGCCCATGACGCGCCCGTCGGCGAGCGAGACAATCGGCTGATAGCGCAGACAAAACTCTTCACGGTCAATCGCGCGCCGTAGATCGATCTCCATCTGCAACAGATTGACGGCGCGGTCGTGCATCGCTTTATCGAAGACGACGTACCGGTTCTTACCCGACAACTTGGCGCGATACATCGCCGTGTCTGCGTCGCGCAATAAGTCTTCGGCGCGATCATAGCCGGTGGAACTGGGCGCAATCCCGATGCTCACGGTCGTGAAGACTTCGTGCCCGCCCAAGTTGAACGGCATTGTGAGTTCCGTCTGAATGCGCTGCGCAATCGCGATCGCATCGTCAATGTCGGTCAACTCTTCCAAGAGGACTGTAAACTCGTCGCCGCCCAAACGCGCGACGGTGTCGCCCGGGCGCAAGCACGTCTCAAGGCGGCGCGCGATGCCGACCAAAAGCTGATCGCCGACCATGTGACCGAGACTGTCGTTGATGACTTTGAAGCGGTCTAGGTCGAGAAAGAGCGCGGCGTACAAGCGTTCGGGGCTGCGCTTGGCGCGCTGTATGGCCATCTTGAGGTGATCCATAAAGAGCGCGCGATTCGGCAACCCCGTGAGTACATCGTGGAAGGCGTCGTGCAGCAGCCGCTCTTCGGCGCGTTTGCGGTCGGTGATGTCTTGCAGTTGAAAGAGCAGGTGGAGCGGCTGCCCTTGTGCGTCGCGGACGAGCGAACTGCCCAAGTGTACCCAAACCTCGTGCCCGTGCCGGTGCAGATAACGCTGCTCCGTCTGACAAGAGGCCAGCTTGCCGTCGAGCAATTGACTGAGATTGGCTAAGACCGCGCCGAGATCGTCCGGGTGCGTCAGTTCTTGAAATTTGTGGAGCAACAATTCCTGTTCACGATAGCCGACGATCTCGGAGAGCGAGCGATTGACTTGCAGGAATTGGCCGTCTGTGGAGACGAGCGCCATGCCGATGGTCGCGTAGTCGAACGAGCTACGGAAGCGCGCCTCGCTCGCTTGCAAGGCTTCGATGTGGCGTTGTGCTTCGGCGGCGTGGCGCTGCGCCTGTTCGGCCTGCGCGGTTGAGACTTCGACCGTTTTCAAGTAGGTCTTATAGGTGAAGTAGATGATAGCGATGATGGGCGCGGCGGCGAGCAGCGCGTAGAAGCCGACGACGCTCGCGAGCTTGGCGATGAGACCTGCGGCCGAAGCGCCGGCGAAATAGGTGATCGAAGTCCAAAGAAAATTCTGCCGCCACATCTGCCAGATGGGTTGGCGCGTCTTTAGGGCCGTGCCCGTCGCGATGATGCCGGAGTTGGCGACGTACTGCACAAAGCCCATCAGCGTAATTGCAACGATAAAGCGGCCGTTCAACTCGCCGGCTGTAAGCGTCGGCATCGGGCCGAACAGGGAGCGCAGGACGAAGACCGTGAGCGCGGTTGAGCCGGCGACTGCGCCCATGTTGAAGAAGACGAGCGTGCGCCGTTTGTTGAAGCGCAGCGACGCCAAGCAGGCGTCTGCGGCGGCGAGCAAGATCGCCGCCTCGCCGCCGAAGATCAGCAGCGTCAGCAGAATGAAAGTATCGGAGACTGAGACTTGGCCGCGGACGCGCGGGATCAGGACGATGGTGCGCGCGCCGACGGTCAGTGTGACGACGATGAGCAGCAGGAAGCGCAGGTCGAGGTGACTGATGGGCAAGCGCACGGCGGCCCACACGCAGGCCAAAGCGCCGGCCGCAATAACCAGCGAGATGAAGGGCCGGAATAGAGGATGTGAGCTTCGTGTCTCAGACATGGGCTGATCCGTCGAAGCTGAAGCGAACTGGTGGTGACAGCATTTAACGTGGCGGGGCGAACCAGTAAGAGCCACGCGCGGGCGTCAGCTACACCTGCGCACCTGCATGCAAGGGCAAGGCACATGCCAGCGCCAGTTGTTAGGGCTGAGACCATTTTTTCAAGGGAATTGACGACTTTCGCCGGAGCAGGGGATTCAGTGCGCCATCATCGCTCATTCAAACTGACTTGCGCGGCTGGTCAAAATGAGATGCCGGTAAATAAGTGCGGCCAGTGGGTGAGTCAATAACTGCTAACGCAGATGATACTCAACTGGCCCCGCTCGGGCAGTGGTCACTTGCCAGCGCAAGGCCCTATAATTTCAAACCGATATAGCAGATGGGCCAAATTTTGTATTGACTCTAGCTAGCGAAACGGCGTAAAAGACCGGCAGGCTTGCAGTCAAATTCATCGCTTGAGTGAGTGAAAAGATGGAACCGATTCGCGCACCTTTTTTTGTCGGCCTCATCGGCTTCGCGTTGGGCGTCGTGTTACTTGTGGCTTGGTGGCTGATCGCCGTGCCGACGACGGTGTTGCTGCGTTTTCTGCACGGTCTGTTCTTCGGACTAGGGATGCTGCTCTTCGTCACCGGCGGCTTTCTCGCGCTCTGCACCGGCATGGTCTATCTGCTCTATTACTTCAAACAACCGCGCGCAGCCGCGGCCACGAAGTGAGGCCGCGCGCGGGCGTTCGGTTAATTGCTTTGAGCACACGCTGGGCGTTTAGACAAGGGAGGGTTTATGCACGACGACGAAAAGGAAGCGCGCACATTCAACGACGAGCAGCAGAAGATGTTCGGCGACTCGGAGGCGTATCAAGCGGGCGCGCCCGTGCGCGCGCACACGCCGGGCGTAGCCACTCCGCCAGCAACGGATATATTGCCGCCGCCGACAGACGCGACGAGCGAACCGGCCGAAACTGAAGTTGAAGCTGAGCCGCGCTTGCACGTCGTCGCCGTGCGCGGCGAAGGCGGGACAGACATCACGGGCGGCACGGACAAGTACGGCCCCGGCGGTCTCGCAGACAGCGAGCGAGCGACGACAGAGGGCACGGGCGCGACAGAGACAGGCGACGTGGCTGCCGGCGCAAGCTCGACGCATGCAGGCGCGGGCGGCAATCAAGGCCCGACCGGCGGCACAGGCACAGCCCCGACAGAGTAGTAGGCAGAAGGCAGTAAAAAGCCGGTTGAATTTTCACTCCCTGCGGCGAGTAAATCTCAACTGACTGCCTTCTGCCTACTGCCTTCTGCTTTCTGTCCCAGTTGACATTTCAACCTGAAAAGCATAAATAGTGCTATGTCGTTGCCAGCGCCGGTTGAGCAGCCATGCCCCCTTAATGCACCGGCGCGGGCGGCGCACTTGACTCGATATTCTCCCCAACTTATGTGCGCACGGAAAGTGGAAGTTCTGCTCCCCCGCTTGGATACTCTTGCACGCAAGCCGGCTAAGGGGAGCGTTTGATGATTAGTCAAGAGGACTTCGACAAGTTCGTTGAGAGCTTCAACACCGATTACATCTACCTGCTGACTCGCGCCGGCAGTGGCAGTTACGATTGTCTGATCTCGTCGTTCCGTGTCCTCAAAGACCTCTACGACGTGATCATCAAACTGCACGACACGACGCATCTGAACTTCAGCGTCGTGGCCTATCCGTTGACGTTCCGCGCGAGCGACCCTTTCTTGCAGAGCTTAGGCTTCAACAATCACGAGATCGCCAACATCTATGGCTTTCTGGAGCACGTGAAGCTGACGCAAGGAAAGGAGTTTGAAGAGATCATCGAAGGCGCTGACCCGATTAGATGTGCGGTTGCAGGCTTCCCCCATGGCTCAAGCTGACATTGCTCGATTGATCGAAACTCACAAGGATCAATTAGTCCAACAGTGGGTCGCTGCGGTGCGCGCCGATCAGTCGCTCAAATCTGATGCAGACTTATCAGAAGGCGGCTTGATCGATCATGTGCCCATGCTGCTCGATGAAGTGTGCTCGCTCCTGCGCGCGGAGCAAAGGCCGGGGCTGCACAACATGCACGAGGCGCGCGTCCACGCTTACACGCGCTTCCGGCAAGGCTACCGCGCCCGCGACCTCGTCCGCGAAATCGCGCTCCTGCGCCTGACGCTCATTGAGCATATCCAGACACAACTGCGCGCCGCCACTAATCCACACACCTTTGAAGACTACTTCGGCACGATCCACGCACTCAACTTCTACCTAGACGAAGAGCTGCGGTACGGCGTCGCCATCTTCACCGAAAGCAATGACGCACCGCCGCAGCTCCACGCTTCAGAGCCGCCACCGATGCCGCTGACTTGATTGTTTCCCGTCTCTATTCTCTGCGCACCACAGTCTCACGCTCATGTACGACCGACGTATTGTCTGTCGTGCGTCCGCGCACGCTCATCAAGAGTATGGCCAGAATCGCTAACAGGACGACCGCGCCGACGCCAAGCCAGACTGGATCGATTGTCTGCGTCGTGCGCGATACTTGCACACTGGTCGGTTGTTGAGTTGTTTCAGTTGTGCGTGTGGTCTGCGTCGTCGTGCCGCCGCCGGTGTTGCTGGTGTTGCTATTTTGCGCTGCAACGGTGAGCGGCAAGATGGTTAAAAGTAGCGCGAGCGCCAAGAGTGGCGTCCGTTTAGCAAAGTCTAAGAGTTTCATAGTTGATCTCCTTTTCTAGCGTATGTCGCTTGCGGCCGGTTGTAGCTCACAAAACTCATCTGCCATACATCGCGCCCGGCCGGCTGCTAAAAGTCTGTACACTCCTGCCCACCCATGGCGCGCCATAGGGTTTTGGCTTACGCGCCGGCAGCGTTACAGGTCAGCGACCCGCCGGCCGGTGGAAGCATTTAGAACATTCGGGGGCAGTCGCACAGTGAATAGGCGAGTTTCGGGCCGCAATTTGCACTGTGCATGCAAAATGATTGACAAAGTTGGCCGAGTCGCATACTTAAACCGCACGCTCACACAGGCATGCGCTGGCCTGCGCGCAAACGCACGGAAGCGGCACGCCGATGTAAGCAGCAAAGGAGCAGGAGGAGGCACGCAATGGAGAAAGGATTCCTTGAGGCGCACGTCGCGCGCGGCAATCGCAACCTGTTGATCTTCGGTCTGGTGCTAACGATTATCGGCGTCGGGCTGGCCGTGGGAGTCAACTTCGTGGGGCCTTTGATCATCGCCTTGATCGGCGGCATCATGCTCTTCGTCTGGTTGCGGCGGATGGTCAGCCCGCACGCGCATCCGACTTTTAAGCAACTGGCACGCTACGGCGACCCGCAACAAGTGGCGCAACAGGTGAATCAAGAGTTCACAGGCCCGATGGGCGGCAGCAAGACGCAGTTCGGCCAGCACTGGCTGGCGCAAGCGCATCCTTACGGCGTCTATTTAGTGCCCTGGCACGACATCGCTTGGCTGCACATCTATGTGAATCAGGAGTTGAGATGACAGGCAAACAAGCCCATGAGTAGAATTTTCTTACCATGGAAAATCAACTCATTGAACTGTATTTGCTTGCCTGTCACGTTTACGATACCCGCTCAGAAACTTGTTTTCAACGTCTGAGCAATAATGCGCGGCCTGAGTTCACCGACCAAGAGTTATTACGTAAATTTCGCCGAGCTAATTGCCTATTGGCTGTGGCAATTCACTCCTTCACTTAGTGTTCCTCTAGCTTCCTTAACAGCGCAACATTCGCATGTCTTAATTCAACTCTATCTTCATCCGGAGGAAGCATGGGGAAGGCGGCAGTCTTCTGAGCTAAGCGCGCTTGAGCATGTAATCAACACCCGTTCTGACCCGAAGACAGGAGTCATTACGGTAGAACTACGCGCCGGCGTAACTGAACTCTTTTATTCTGCCGACAACCGTGGCGAGCGCGACCTTATGCGCGCGCTCCTGCGAGCGATCGGTGAACTGCTGCCAACTCAAGAGGGCCCCGCGCTCTCGGAGGAAGCCATCTCATCTATTCTTGAGCTTCATGCGCCGCTGGGTCTCAAGAAGAAAATGTTACTCATCGCCCCTGATTCCGAGCTCGATCTTGATCCGCGGGGGCTCCCCCACGTTCGTAAGCTGCAAAAAAGTGACGATAACGAGTTGCTCGATGAACTGGGGAAGCACTTGCGAACAAAAGAAAGGTTAGACGTCGGCCCCATCCCTGACGGCGAGCGGACGAACCTCTTACAGAAGGTAGTGGGTTTTTACTACGCGGAACTCCAGAAATTGGTGGCCTCACTCCGGCCTGAGGGTCTGCAGGAATGGCTGATCAGGTATCATGAAGCCAACGTCAACGCCACGGCTAATCACAAGCAGTCGCTCCCCACCCGTTTAGCCTGCTTTAGCTCAGTGCCGGAAATTTTTGAGGTCATAGAGCAAGAGTTTCCGGACGATACGAACGCCGCGCTTGCGAGCCGCTTCGTCATCGAATACACGGTCGCCCAACCGCCTTCCGGTCTGCGTCCGCTGAGCCTGGACCTTTATGATCGCCTTCAGGCCCTCGCCATACAGATCATCAACTTCGGATTTGAGAGCGACCTCATCCATTTCAACTTGGCTGACATTAAGATGTTGTTGCTCCCGTCCGGGCGGTTGGGCGCGGACAGAGAGCTATTCAAGCAGGCGCGCGAAGAATTCCTGTCCGTCTTTACCGCCGGCAGGATAGCTCGCTCGTCGCGCGGTTTCGGCCGTCACTGGGATGAGAGAAGAACCGATATAGATGCGACTGAAGCAGCCGCAGAGCCTACCCCCTTCGAGCGCATAGATGAGGCCGCCCAGATCGAGTTCGGGCATTCGATCACAGAGCTCGGAAGGTTGATGTTCTATGCGGCCAAGTTCGGGCAAGAGATTGATCTGGCGGTCGCACGCTTACCGTTAGAAGAACTGATTGACGCTCTCGCGGACGGGCTGAAGTGGCCGCGGGAGAAGATCACGAGCGCGCTCGACTTGCTATCTCTCGGGCCGCGAGCGGATTTCCTCAAACCGCCAACCCCGCACCCCAATTGGTCAGTGCATCCTTGGCGCTTCAACCGGTCATTCTCTTACGTGCGCCGACCGTTCCTGCGGCGTGCGACCAAAGGCGTGACCGAGGTGTTGTGGGGCCCCCGGCACCTTTATGTCGCTTGGATCAACCTCATGAATTTATGCTTGGACGGTCGGCTCATAGAGACGCGGAGCAAAGAGATGCGGGAGGTGATGGGCGAGATTAACGTTAAACGCGGTGACGCCTTCAACAATCGGGTGGCCGATATGCTTGAGGCGAATACGAAATTGGTCGTCAGGCGCAAGGTCAAACGTATCGGCCGCTTACCTCTCGCAATGCCCTCTAGGCCACTCGGGGACATTGATGTTTTAGTTGCTGATCGTCGCCGCCGACGGCTGATGCCGATCGAGTGTAAGGATCTGGCCGTGGCCCGCACTCCGCACGAGATGGATAATGAGATCACCAATCTCTTCCACGGACATGGCCGCAGGAAGTCATACATCGAAAAACACCAGAATCGAGTTCGGTGGCTTCAAGACAATTGACCTCTTGCGAAAGTGATTAGCCGAGACCGAGTTCATAGTTGTACAGCCCGGCGATCAAGTTGAAACGTAACGAGAACCGCTTCCTGCGGTTGCGGTAGCGCTCCGCGAGTATGCGGAAGATTTTCAAGCTGCGGATGACGTGCTCGACCACGACCCGACGCCGCGCCAGCGCCCGGTTGCTTTGCTTCTGCTCGTCCGTCAGTTCAGATTTACGCGGCTTCTTCTGCGGCGGCCTGCTCTTTTCATGCAGCTTCGATAAGCCTTGATAGCCGCTGTCGGCGCGCACCTCAAGGCTCTCGTGCGGCTCGATCTTACTCTGCTTATACAAGGCAAAGTCGTGCGTCGGGCCGCGGCCCATAGCCGTGCAGATCACTTGCCGGTTCGTGCCGTTGACGACGACTTGGCTTTTCAGCGTGGGCCGCTTCTTTTTGCCGCTGTAGTAAGACTGTTGCTTTTTTTCGGACGTTCGACAGGTGTTTCGGCCAGATCGACCACGATGAACTCGATCTGGTGGTCTGCGGGCTGCAACTTCTTCTTACCCGGCAGCTTGAACGCGCGGCTCTTTGTCAAAATATCTTCCACCCGCCGGATGGTGCGCCAGACGCTCGACTCGTGCAGGCCCCAGTTCGTGGCGAGGTGGAAGAAGGTGCGGTATTCGCGCCAGTATTCGAGCGTCATCAGCACCTGATCCTCGACCGAGAGCTTGGTCGGACGCCCCAGCACGCGCCGCTTCTTATGCAGGTGGTTGGAGACGACTTCGACCATCTTTTGAAATGTCTGAGGCTGAACCCCGCAGTAGCGCTTGAACTCTGCGGCTGGTAAATCTTTGACTTGTCCGTAGCTCATCAGTGTTACTCCTGCCGAGCTACGTTGTCGCATCAGTCACGCGACTTTTGCAAGAGGTCTAATGTTTAGGCAGTCTGTCGAATCAACCTATCAACTTGTAACTCCCGGCCCTTATCGATCATTGAGGGGACTTCCTGATGCTCAATTTGGCGCTTGGTGAAACTCGTAGGCCAGATCGTGCCTTGATAGAGTGTTCGCTAAGACGGCAGGACTGCTTCGGTCCCTTCCAATAAGATCACTCCTCGTTGTCGAACGTCAGAGTTCGTCCCGCTGAAATATTTCATCCCGCCTCATCGTCTGAATGATAAGTTAATAAGAACAATCTATTCAAATGTTTAACGTGTTTCACGGCTTCATTGTCCCATTTAAGGTAATCATCCTTTTCTTAATATAATTCTTAACGGTTTCTATTCAGCTATCGTACAAAGGCTGGCAAATAAAGGTGATTCCGGTGAGACAAGGGCATCATTTGTCGGCAATATACCACTTCCTCTCTTGATGCCTTTGGTTTTCGCTTCAGAAGGGGGTGTTCGGTGCCGCCGAAGTTGCCTGATTCCATGCCCTAGCAGATCTACCAGGCTTACTTACGAGGGCCGAGCGCCCTCCTCAGGCTCTTTGAAGATGCTTTCGGCAGGCAAGCTCTTTACGGCCCACCTGACCCGGATATGCAGCAACGCGAGATCGATGCTTTATCCGAGCACATCGGGCAGCTCAAGGCACAAATCGAGAAGTTACAGGCGGAGGTCAGCCAACTGCACTACCGCAACTTTTAACTCCAGCGCAGGAACGCAGAACTGGAGGTGGTGCTCGCCAAAGACTCGCATAACTCTTCGCGCCCGCCCTCAACTGATCCGCCCTGGGCCAAGAGAACGAAGAGCCTGCGTCGCCCCTCAGGCCGTCGACCTGGTGGGCAGGCAGGGCATCGTGGCTCAACGCTCCGACTCGCGGCACATCCCTCGCGCGTCGTTGAGCATCGGCCGCGAGAATACCGAAGATGCCATGCCCGATTAGCCGACTGTCAGGTGGTCCGCCACCTCCGGCAGCAGATCTGGGAGGTTGTCCCGGCACATCTCAAGGTGACCGAGCACCAGATCGCGCTGATTCGGTGCCCGGCTTGTGGAAAGACGACGCAGGGAGAGTTCTCAGGCGCTGTTCGCTCGCGAGTGCAGTATGGGCCAGGGGTGAAGGCTCGTGTGCTCTACCTCCAGCAGTACCAACTGCTCCCGTACCATCGCACCAGTGAGGCGATGCGCGACCTCTTCGGCTGCCATCTCTCGGCGGGCACGGTCGCCAACATCGTCAGATAGTGCGCCTCAGGGTTGGTCGAGACTGAACTGAAGATCAAGCAGAAGCTGCGGCGCGCTTCGGTCATCCACGCCGACGAGACGGGGCTGCGGATTAACAAGCGGCTCGAGTACGTACACGTGGCGAGCACATCCGCGCTAACGCACTATGCGACGGCGGCTCACCGCGGGCATACTGCCATGGACGAGATCAATGTGTTACCAAGCTATCGAGGGACGTGCGTGCATGATGGGCTTCTCTCTTACAGCTATTATAACCAATGCCGGCATGCGCTGTGCGGCGTGCATCTGCTGCGGGAGTTGACTTACTTCGAGGAACTTTCAGCCGAGACGAAAGTGTGGGCCGCTCCTCTAAAAGAGTTGCTGCTGGAGATGAAGAGGGAAGTCGAGCGGGAGAGGGGAGAAGGTGGGAAGCGTCTTGCCGAGGATGATCTCAGGTCGCTGACCGAGAGCTATGATCGGCTGGTTGCTACGGGGCTGGAAGGGCAGCCGCCGCCCGATGTGCCTGAGCAGGTGCGCAAACAAGGGCGCAACCTGCTGCTGCGCTTGGAGCGCAGGCGTGAAGAAGTGCTGCTGTTCCTCAACGACTTCGCTGTACCTTTTGATAACAACCAAGCAGAGCGTGACTTGAGGATGGTAAAGCTACAACAGAAGACCAGTGGGTGCTTCCGCTCTGAAGTAGGCGCGTCAGTTCTGCCGCATTCGTGGTTACATCTCAACGATGAGAAAGCAAGGTAAAGGTGTTCTGCGAGCACTCGACAAGGCATGCCGAGGGGCACCGATAAGTCTAACGAGATATGCTAATTAGCTGAATAGTTACCCTTGACTCCTTATATATAAGAGGAGCATGATTCCTACCGTTTAGCTCGGTAAAGTCTGTCCAAAGGGATGTACTCTCTCAATGCCCAAAGAAAACAGCCTCCAAAAGCAGTACCATGCTGAGCCGACAGACCGCTCTTTATCCCGGCAATTCGACTCTCGGGCGACATCTGCTTTCTGCGAACGATCTGTATCCGAAGAGACCCGGCGCGCTTATCGCCGAGTTACACGCGAATTCTTCCGCTTCACGGGCCCGCGTCACCCTGCGGAGATTACCTCGCAAGACGTGCAGCGGTGGCGTGACCAACTGATCTCACAGAAGAAGAGCGCGCCTCGACAGTCGCCTTTAAGCTCTCCATTGTGCGCTCGCTCTTCGATTATCTTCAGGTTGGAGGGTACATCAGTCATAACCCGGCGCTCTCTAAGTTGGTGCCGCCGCCCGCTATCCCGGAAGATTTGCGCGGGCGGGCACTCACGGCGAAAGAGGTGCGTTACTTGTTGAGCGGCCCTAATCGGGAGAGGTCCGAAGGGGCGCGTGACTACGCGCTCTTGCTGCTGATGCTGCGCACTTCGATTCGCGTATCGGAGGCCTGCAACCTTCGACTCTCGCAGGTGAAGTAGAGTCACGGGCGCTGGGTCATTAAGGTCAAGGTCAAGGGGGCAGGGAACGCACGCAGCCCATACCAAGCGAGGTGAAGCAGGCGATTGACGAGTACCTCCGGATGGATCGGAAGTGGCGGGGACTTCAACATTCAGATGGCGCAGACCAATTCATCTTTCAGCCACACACCAACTACCGCACATTGGAATTCAATAAGCCTATCTCCTCGACCACGGCTTGGCACATCGTCAGGAAATGGGGGCGGTTTACCGGCATAGGCAAACTCTCACCGCATGACCTGCGCCGCACGGCCATCACGCGAGCATTGGATCAAGGGCTGTCTTACAGACAGGTGCAGATGATGTCGGGGCACAAAGACCCGAAGACCGTGATGCGCTACGACCACGGGCGAGAGAACTTGGAGTTGAACGCGGCCAACTTTCTTAGCTAACCCCGTGTGCAGGTTTCAGTTTGTAACAAGTTCTGCAAAGCGCAACGGCAGCAACTCATGCTGCTGACATAACTGGACGAATAAAGTATGCGCCATCACTTTGCGCAACCAGCGAGAGAA
>Ga0209153_1000225_pt1 | contig 30388 bp, 25 predicted proteins | sample GraSoiAngelo_120_FD_185877 | JGI IMG/M metagenome (GOLD analysis project Ga0209153, IMG submission 185877) | Grasslands soil microbial communities from the Angelo Coastal Reserve, California, USA - 14_0919_09_20cm (SPAdes) (version 2) | ecosystem: Environmental > Terrestrial > Soil > Grasslands ... | reverse complement strand
GTGCCATTCTTCTGCCATTGGTAACCGAGCGGCGCTGTGCCCGTGGCCACCACCGCGAACGTGGCCGTCTGTCCCACCGTTACAGTTTGGTTGGCCGGCTGCGTGGTGATCGTGGGCGCCGTCGCACTTGCATTTACTGTGAGCGTAGCTGCGTTGCTGGTTGCGCTCCCCGCGGAGTTGCTCACCGCCACGACGAACTTAGCTCCGTCGTCCGTTGAGGTGGTAACGGATGTAGTGTAGCTCGCGGAAGTCGCTCCGCTGATGGCTGTGCCGTTCTTTCGCCACTGGTAACCGAGTGGCGCTGTGCCCGTGGCCACCACCGCGAACGTGGCCGTCTGCCCCATCGTCACCGTCTGATTGGCCGGCTGCGTTGTGATCGTGGGCGCCGCTGCTGCTGCACTCACCGTGAGTGTGGCGGTGCTGCTGACCACGCGCCCCGCCGAGTCTTTCACCACGACGTAGAACTTAGCGCCGTTATCGGAAGTCTTGACGGGCGCGGTGGTGTAACTCGCGGAAGTTGCTCCTTTGATGGTCTCTCCGTTTTCCTTCCACCGGTACGTGAGAGAAGCCGTGCCCGCAGCCACCACGGTGAATGTGGCTCTCTGGCCAACCAGTACTGTTACACTGGCAGGTTGGGAAGTGATAGTCGGGGGGACGCCGTCCCGATCACCATCATTAGCACGGACCGTGAGAGCGACAAACAAAACTGCGACTAGCATTGCAATGGACCGCATGAAAATGGAACTCTTGCGTTTCAAGAGCACACCTCCAGTGTTTGTTGTTTGTTGTTGGGCCAATCAGAACACCGAGCTTGCTGTGGCCGGGAGTGGTAGGTGCTGTGAGCGGTAAGACGTCACGGCACGTCAGAGGTGGATTGTCGCGAAGTTTTCTAAACCCAGGCTCTAGGGTTGGCCATTTCTACGGGTCGAAGGGTATCCCACGGGCTTTTGCCCTGCAGTCAGACAGCAGCCGATTCTTCCGTCGGACGAAAGCACGGCGCCGTGTCGGATTTCGCTTACTCCTGTCCTACAAGACACATCCCGTCATCCAGGAATTCTCCGTTTCCACACGAACGAGGAGTAGACTCGCCGAAATATCGGGCTCCTTTACGAAATTTGCCAAAAGAGGTCATCCTGGAGGGCGCGACGCCGAAAGCTGAGCTACGCATTTCTTTTTGAGGACACCGAAAGGATGCTAGAAGCACTGGAGAATGATACGCTCTGCCCTTGGGAAGCCCATGGAACAGTCATCAAATCCCAAAGATAGAACCATAAATTACGGTGAGTCTCAGGATGTCCGTCCCATTTCCGCAGAGACCAGAGGTGGCGTTGGATGGTGGAAAAGAAAATGGCAGTTCATAATCGTGCCCCAGCATTCCAACGCTTTGGTTGCAGTCTTTAGCGCCCTGCTTTTCCTTGCCACTGTGGTCTATACGGTTTTTGCGGCTTTCCAATGGTCTGAAATGAAAAACGCTACTCAAGCCTCACAACGCGCGGCAATTGCCGCGAAAGACAGCGCCGACCTCGCTCGCAAACAAATGGAGGGCTTAGTCGCTGCTATCGTTGACATTCCTGGTGGAGTTTCTGTTGATTTTCCCGTCCCTCCATTTGGCGAAGCCAGAGCCAATCTCATAAATAGCGGCCACGTTTTAGCGCATGATATCCACCTCACACTGTCTGTAACCATTCGAAAAACCGACGAAGATTTCGCTGCGGTTCGGCGCACGATTCTATCGAAAGCGGAAACTGTTCCGACCATTCCACCGACTACCTCAACTAGACCAGGTTTTATTTACCCCTTCGAATTGACCCAATCGGAATTCACGCAAGTCATGAACACAGAGAGCTACATCATCACTGAAGGAATCCTGGATTACGAAAACGGTTTCGACAGCAGAATTAAACTACCGTTCTGCTACGCCTACATATGGGGAGGCCAAGTATTCGGTAGGTGGACAGGAGATTGCGGTCAGGCGCAGTCGCAGATCCATCTGGCTAAGAAGCTGGCCAAGCAATAGTTGTGCGGCTTCTAAAAAGGATGCTCGACCAGATGATTTAGCTGCGTTAGGGATTTATCGTTTGTAGATTACGCCGCCCTTCATCACGAACGAGACATGCTGCGTGACGCCGATGTCGTCGAGTGGATTCCCGGGCACCGCGACAACGTCGGCGAAATATCCGGGCTTCAAATCGCCAATCTGCCCCTGCCACATAAGCACTTTCGCGCCTTCGAGCATGTCCGCCTGCAATACCGCGAGCGGCTTCATTCCGTAACGCACCATGAGCACCAATTCGCGCGCTTGCGTGCCGTGCGGGAAAGGCCCAACGTCGGAGCCGACGGCCAACGGAATGCCCGCAGCAATTTGTTTTTTGAACTGTTGGATGTGGTAATCGAGGGATTCGTGCTCGGCCTTTGCCATCGTGGGATTCTGCGCATGGTCCGCGAAATACTCAAAAATAGCAAACGTAGGAATCGCGGGAATATCTTTCTCACGCATGGTGCGCATGGTTTCATCACTTAACTGCGCGGCGTGATCAATGGACTCGCCGCCGGCTTGCACGGCCCACAGTGCTCCCGGCTCGCCCATACAGTGCACGCCCACCTTGGTTCCCAGGCGTGCTGCTTCCTGCACGGCGGCAGCGAGTTGCGCTTCGGTGTACTGATATTGCGAGGTGAATTGCCCGTCGCGGAAAATGTCGCGGCCGGTTTCGTAAATCTTCACGAAGTCGGAACCTTCTTTATGCTGCTCGCGGATCGTCGCGATGAGTTCGTCCGTGGTGTTCGCGTAATCGGCGTTTCCCAGCACATGCTGTGCGGGATTGAAACCGATAGCGTCCTCGTGTCCGCCAAGAATGGAAATCGCGTTGCCGCTGACGCGCAGACGCGGCCCGGGAATTTCTCCGCGATTGATGGCGTTGCGCACGGCGGTGTCTGCCGAGCCGGCGCCTTCGGTGCCCATGTCGCGTTCCGCGGTGAAGCCTGCCATCAAATCGTCGCGCGCAGCAAGCGTTGCTTGAATGGTGCGCTGCGCCACAGACTCCTCGACGGTCTGCAAGCCCTCGTCGCCCGGATGGAGGAACAGATGGACGTGCGCGTCGATCAGGCCGGGGATGAGCGTCGTATCACCCAGGTCAATCGTCTGCGCATCCGCGGGATGCGTCACCGACTGGCCCGCTTCCGCGATTTTGTCGCCGCGGACCAAGACTTCTCCCGGGCTGATAGTTTTGCCCGATTCGATGTCAAGCAGGCGCGCGGCGTGCAGTACGATCGGGTGCTTCGGCGGCGCGTAAGTATGTTCCCAGCCTGTTTGCATCTGCGCTGAGGCGCGCGGCGGCACAAACGTCGCGACCGCTGCAAAACAAACGGCAAACCAAAACAGAACGACGGAACTAGGCCTCGGGTTAAGACGGCGGCAGTGTTTGTTCATAGCGTCGGGATCATACCACTGAGCGCATCGCTAATCGGTACGTGCGTTGCCGACGTGCCCAAACTACTCCGCCCGAACCCGCCTGAGTGGTCGGAAAACAGGTAAACTGAGAATCTAGGCCGATATTTTCCGGCTAGGACGTCGTGCACCCACAATCGGCACCCATGACAACGAGCCCGTTGACTGATCAAATTGGTGTTGAATCCCTGTAACTCAGTCGAGAGAGCGGACCAGCTTTTGCACCCATGTGGCGAAGTTTTGCCAAAAGGCGGTTCGCCCAATCGGAATTCGCGTTTGCTGTAGAACAATCAGGAGGCAAATCTATCTCCTGCTGACGGTTCTTCGGATTTTGATTACCGGAATCGTAGCAGTTTCATACTTGAATCATTTGATGTATCCAGAGGCTCTCTCGAGGAATGACGTGACCCGCGCACTCACTCGCGCGCCTCGTCAGGCTATTGGTTACGCGGTGTTCCCCGTGGAGCGGCGAGTTGACGAACTTGATGCGCCTGACCACATTCAGACGGAGGCTGCGCAAGACGGAAAAGGCTCTGGCTGAGGTATTTCCGATCAAGGCTAGCGGCCATCCGCAAGTTGGTTAACCCGCACATGGCGCCCGTGACTTGCTTTTGTGCAAAACCTAACATGCCTTGCCGATAGCAGTCGCGCTGATCGAGCGCGAGTCCACGGCCATTTGCCGTGAACGTGCACGCGAGCTGCAATCGGACACCAAGAAGCAGCAAGGCTATGCCGACCACTGAATTGCAGTGTAGGAGCGCGGGGGGACCTCGAACTTCGTACGGCCGTTAGCGGTAGTAGGTTTCGCAAAGGTTTGCGGAGCTACGTTCAGGGGAGCTTCAAAAGTATTGAAAGCCTTCAGATCTGTACCGGTCAAAACGGTGCCGACGAGCACTTGACCCGGACTTTTGTCTTGCCAAGAGATCTCCACGACGTACGGTTTGGACAGATCACGATTCAGAATGAATAGGGCAACTTTTCCATCCTGAGGATTCAAGGTACCCGCGACGTCCACGAACGGAACCTGACCCATGTTCGAAACTTCATACGCCGGAGATTCTACCAACAGATTGAGGACCGAGCCGCGCGCATACTGAAGCGCCCAAGTATAGGGATAGTAGATGGTCTGGTGAAGCAAACCATTTGCATTGGTCATGATGGGAGCGATGACATTGATCAACTGTGCCAGGCAGGCCACTTTAACGCGATCCGCATGACGAAGCAGAGAGTTAGCCAGGCCCCCGACAAGCAACGCGTCTTCAAGGTTGTACACTTCCTCCAACAAATGCGGTGCCTGCTGGTGATGTCCATTCGTGGCGTCGCCGCTGCGCGCGCGGTACCAAACGTTCCACTCGTCAAACGACAGCCACAATTTCTTCGGCGAGCGTTTGTGCCCGCCGACGAGGTCGCATACAGCTACGGTCTCTTCAATTTGTTTTTCCATGCTCAAGTTCATTGCAAGGAACTTCGCGCTGTCGCCGCCTGTTTCCTGCCCGCTGTTTGAAAAATAGCGGTGAAGCGAGAGTCCGTCCACATACTCGTAACATTGCTCCAGAACTTCGCGATCCCATTCCAGATAGGTGGGCATGAACGGGCCGCTTGACCCACACGCGATCAATTGCAGTGAAGGATCTACGTACCGCATCTGCCGGGCAGCATCCTGCGCTTTCAGCCCGTACTCGGTAGCCGTCATGTGGCCGATTTGCCAGGGACCATCCATCTCGTTGCCCAGACACCAGTGTTTGACCCCGTAAGGCTCCGCAAATCCGTGCTTGCGGCGAAGATCGCTCCACTTGGTTCCCTTATCTACGTTGCAATACTCGACCAGGGCGGCCGCTTCTTCGGGAGTGCCGGTTCCAAGATTAAGGCCCATTAACGGCTCGGTGCCCACGGCTTTACACCAGGCCATAAATTCATTCGTACCGAACTGATTTGTGTTGATCGAGTTCCAAGCCTTATCAAGCACGCGCGGACGGCTCTCCTTGGGGCCGACACCGTCGAGCCAGTTGTAGCCGGAAACGAAATTGCCGCCCGGATAGCGAATGATGGGAACTCCCATCTGGCGCACTTCTTCCATAACGTCCTTGCGGAATCCGTTGGCATCCGAAAGTTTCGAACCCGGCTCAAAAATGCCTTCGTAAATTGCACGTCCCAAGTGCTCCAGGAACGATCCAAAGAGATTGCGGTCGAGCGGCGCCGTGATACGGCGTGAGTCAAGATAAACCCTGGCCGTGTCGCCGGAGCCTGGCCCGGGTTGACCACGCAGGAGAGAATCGCCAAATAGAGAGGTCAGGCCCCAGGCCATTGCTCCGTTTGCAGCTTGGCGCAAAAAACGCCGCCTTTCATTGGAAAACATTTGTTTGCTCTCCTGGTGCTTGGTGGCCGCAAAATTCCGTCGGAAATGTGCCAGTTCCTTGTGTGGAGGAACCAACTAAGCTAACGGCGTCCGAGCGGCCCAAACGCCGGCTGCCTCATCCGTTTTTCGCAGGATGCGAGCAACCGTTTACCACATATCGCCTATCACCAGCAAGTTGTTCGAGCGAGGAGCTTTATTCGCTTGAGAAAACCATTACAGCTTATCGACCAGGCTCGGGGGATGTATGATGCGGGAAATTAAGCTGGAGGCCGAGAAACGAATGAAAGTGCCGCGAAGAATACTCTTCATAGCAGCCATGATTTCGGCGCTCACACCGGTGAACTCAAACGTTGGCCAGGCGTTAAGCACTCCGGTAACAAAGGTGCGGCCCACAGTAACGATCGAAGTGGATGCATCCAAACCTTCTGGGCCGTTGCCGCGGATTTGGAGCTATTTTGGTTACGACGAACCGAATTTCACGTACAGCGCGAATGGGAAAAAGCTGCTGAAGGAACTAGCTCAGTTGAGCCCTGTTCCTATCTACCTTCGCACCCACAACCTTTTCACGAGTGGCGACGGCACGGGCTCATTGAAATGGGGGTCCACCAACGCCTACACGGAAGACCCACGAGGCCAGCCGGTGTACGACTGGACGATTGTGGATCGCATCTTCGACGCGTATCAGGAGGTTGGGGCACGTCCGTTGGTGGAGATCGGCTTTATGCCCGAAGCCCTGACGACCGGGCCTCCTCCTTATCGGCATAACTTTCCCAAAGATTTCGCCACCGGATGGAGTTATCCGCCAAAAGATTACGTGAAGTGGGCCGAACTTGTCTCTCAATTTGCGAAACACTTGCGCGAAAGATACGGCGTCGCGGCAGTGAAAATGTGGCTATGGGAGGTCTGGAACGAGCCGGACATTTTCTATTGGCACGGGACTCCGGAAGAGTACTTCCAGTTGTATGACGTTTCCGCCGACGCAATACGGCGTGTCCTACCTGGAGCAAGCATCGGTGGTCCGGACAGCACCGGCCCAGGAAACCTACGGGCTGCAAATTTCTTGCGTCTGTTTCTCGATCATTGTGCCCATGGAAAGAACTATGCAACGGGCAAAACCGGAGCGCCCCTGGATTTCATAAGTTTTCATCCCAAAGGTTCGCCCGAATGGGTGGATGGGCATGTGCGGATGGGGCCTTCAGAGCAATTGAAGGCGATCGACGCCGGTTTCAAAATTGTGGGGAACACTCCGGAGTGGCGGAACACTCCGATCATTCTAGGAGAGAACGACCCGGAGGGATGCGCCGCGTGCTCTGCAAAAGAACGGCCCCAAAACGCATACCGGAACGAATCACTCTACGGAGCTTATACGGTTGTCATTCTAGATTGCGCGATGAAGCTGGCGAAGGAGGACGGTGTGAACCTCCAGGGCTCCGTTACTTGGGCATTTCAGTTCGATGGGCAGCCGTATTTTGAAGGTCTCCGAGAGTTAACAACAAACGGAATCGATAAGCCTGTGTTGAACGCGTTTCGCATGCTCGGCTTGCTCGGAGAGACACGACTCACGGTTACAAGCGGTGCCGCGATTTCTGTGAGAGAGATCGAGCAAAAAGGAGTAACCGCACAGCCGGACCTGGATGCCGTCGCGGCGCGGAAAGAAAAGGAAGTGGAAGTCCTGGTCGTGAACTATCACGATCATGACGTGCCATCGGACGCCACCGCGGTTGATTTGATTCTCAAGGGGCTTCCTGCAAGGTTGGACCGCGCGCTCGTAGAGCAATACCGTTTAGACGCGACCCACAGCAACGCGTACACGCTTTGGAAGCAGATGGGCCAACCCCTGCAGCCAACGTCGGAACAATACGAGCGGCTTGAGATTGCCGGACGCTTAGAAATGGAAGGACCGCCCGACTGGGCGAGGGTCGTGGATGGCACGGTTCGCCGCGCGTTCTCACAACCCAGGGAAGGATTGTCTCTTTTTCTGTTCAAGTGGGATGCGAAATAGGGCCTTCAATCTGCCCCGTCTGTGCGCCAGCACTCTTTACTAGGGTTGGTGAGGCATCTGGAGGCACGGCTAGCTATCGGTGACAACCACGTTCGCCGCATGCTGGCCATTCGCCCCATGCACGATCTCATATTCGCCTAAATCGCCGTCCTTCAACGTTCGGTAGACGTCGCCGTGAATGTCCGAATAATGTACGAACACGTCAGGGCTGCGAACCTACCCAATAAAATGTAGCCCTTGGAATCACTGAACCAGTTCACCCCGCCGCGCACTTACTTTTCTTGCCTTCCAGAGCGGACTTGCTACGGTCACCCTGGCGCAGACTCTGTTCATCCGTCACGTTCATCACGTGGTTTGGTCACACCTAGCGATGATGTTCGTCACCGCAAGCCCTTGTTTGATGCGCTAGAAAAGCACGACAGCATGCTCCAGCGCGGCGATGGCTGCCTGGCGTGTGACGGGATGGAAACTCCGCCAAGAATTTCGTCCAGAGTGTGGCCGCCTTCGAGGTAATCGAGTAAGTTCTTGAAAGGCACGCGTGTCCCCCGGAATACTGGTATGCCGCCCAGGATTTCGGGATCACGAACGATAACCTTAGCTGGGGCGCTCATACTCGTTTCTCTTTAATCCGCAATTTCAAAGCCTCAATCTCCTGCTTGGTCATGCCTTGCAGAGCCATCGCTGTGGCCAGATACAAAGCGGGAACGTGTTTCATTTTGTTGCCGCGCGCCACTTTGCTACGGAGTTTCTGTACTTCTGGGTCAGCGCCCACTTTCAAAAACACTTCATACGCATCGGGGATGGACAGAGTCTTTTCAATCAGGCCATGCTTAACAAGAATGCGATGATACGAAGGTACTGCCAACGCAGATGGATGAGTCTGCGGAGCGTGCTTGTTTTGTTTTGGGTGTTTCATTGCACTATGCTGACACGTTTTCTCAGTCCGGTCATTTCTTTTGGCGCTCCTAACGACCGGATTGTTCAATTGTAGACAGACAGATGGTCCCGACGAGTGGTATGCTGTGTGTGTTTGCAATCTGTTTGGCGGGATTTGACGAAATCCTGACTTTACAATGGGGCGCCTCGCGAACGGGGCGCCCTTTCCATTTAGGAGACCTTTCGACCCCAGTGGAAGAGCGCTCCCAGATAGACTTTTTAGAGGGATTTCTTGGACTTGGAAGGACGACCGCCTTTGCGTTTCTTCCGTCGAGCTTGCAACTGCCTGAAGTACTCAGGCCCGCGCTTGGCGATCTCCTCCCACCTTTCCGTCCAAGCTTAACGGCGGCGGGATCTTTTTTCTTCGGCAAAATTCAGAGGGTCTAGCTTTATTCTCCTAACCGTATTAGGCATTACGACCAATCAGATGGATGAGAGGCCTGCCCTTCTCGCTCCGAATTTTGTGACTGACGCTTTCGATTCAACGCCTTCCACAAACCGGGAGATTTTCATCGACCAACCAATGCAATTCGCTCAAACACTTGCGTAGACCCGCCTTCTCGGAAACACCAAAGACAGCAAGTACTTCATTGAAGATCCTCACAGCGAGCCTTGGCGCTAATGGCGTGAATCAGCCAATACTTTGTTTCCGTGGCGTGCCGGCTCCCAGGTCATCCGAATACCCGGCCTCCAGGCGAGGCCATTGGGCGATCGGGCGTCCGCCCGGCCACACTGGATGCCAAGTGGGCGAGCCGCTGCTAGTCCGCGTGTAGGTGCAGTGTTGTGGCCAGCCCGTAGGCGACTCCTCCCACGACTCCTGCCGCCCGTAGACGGTCAAGTCGACCAACCGATAGCTGTTATCCATTGCTTCCACACCGCGTGCTGTAGTCCAGTAGGTTTCGAACACCAGGTCGCCTTGTCGCAGGTAGCAAACGATATGCATCCTCCCGACTTGGCGTCCAACCAGAAGAGTCTCGAGTGAGTCCCGGGCGGCCGAATACCAAGGCATCTCCCAGCCCACGAATTCACGGTAACGCGCGCTCTCTTCATACGGGCCTTGGCAAAAGACGGCGAAGGTGACGTCGCGCGACTAAATGGGTACAGCTCAATGAGGGGTCGAGTAGCACCGCCTCCTCGGGGGCCGACAACCGAGCCCGGAGGGCCATACGGGCAGCGTTCTAACCAACTGAACTACGTCCCCAACCGTGGAATCAACGCGCTCCCCCTTTCTTGGATGTACCCGATTTTATGAATTTTCCCTGGTCCTGGAGGTCGTGCCACGTCAAAAAAAAACGCTCTGGGCGCCGGGTAGCGCGAAATTGTTGGGTAATAAGAAATGTAAATTTTGAGCGGTTTCTCAATTCGCTCAGAAAGGAGCGCCCCTATTGAACAGTAGCAAATATATCGCCTATGCACGCCGCCGGGACGCTTCGTTTTTGGACTGGCTTTGCCGGCGCATACCGCTTACGCGGTCACCGGCGAACAATGCTCCGCACGGCCAGCCGCCGTCCACACGCCCAGCAGTACGGCATGCGGGTCGGTCTCAGGCGAAACCGAACTCAACGGAAATGAAAAGAGGGGAGAGCTTCCGCTTTCCCCTCTTGTTTTGACTCAGGACAGGCTAGAACTTAAAGCGCAGGCCCAACTGAATCCACCGCGAACCTTGAATCCGGTCAGCGGGAACGAGTTGCGTGTTGATGACGCCAAAGGTGGCTGGGTTCGTCGTATCGAAGGACGGATCCAGGAAGTTGACGTGATTGAAGATGTTGAAGAGGTCGGCCGAGAAGTCGACCTTGATGCGTTCGGTAAGAGATGTGGATTTGCCAAGGCTCATGTCCAAGTTCCAGAAGGGCAGGCCGTGAAGCGGACTGCTGCGGCCATCGTTGGTATCGCTGGAGAGCAAAATCTGGCGGAAATCGTTGATCGCGGCCGCCGGGTTGGAAAAGTAATTCAGGCCGGTGCCCGTTCCCTTATTTGCACCGCAGTTGGGGCCGTTGCCCCCGGAGCCTGCTCCTGTGCTGCAGATGCCTGAATTAACTCCTCCGCCGCCAATGGAGCCAATCGACACCGTCGGGACCATGCCGGCGGTGATGCCGAAAATGTCGCCTCCACCAAAAGATTGACCGCTTACGGTGACGAGTTCGGGGATGCCGCTGCTGATGCGCATGATGCCCGCCGTATACCAACCGCCAATGATCCGATTGACCGCCGTATGGCTGCTGCTCAGGCGATGCGAGCCGCCGATGGGCAGGTCGTAATGATAAATGGCGTTAAACACATGCGGGCGGTTGAAGAAAGACGGGCCGTAGTCCAGGTTGAAGTTGAAGCTGGAGGAGTGGTACTCGGCGGCGTTCTGAACCGCGCCCACGTCATCCAGGGACTTGGAAAAGGTGTAATTCATGTCGAAGACGAGCCCGTGCCAATTGTTGTTGCGAAGAGTAACGACGAAGGCGTTGTAATTGGAATGGTCGTTGCTGTCGCGCATGAAGAGGTCGAGGACCTGAGTATTGTCGTAGGATGGCAGCCCCAAGGCTTCTCGTGTGAAGTCCAAAGTCAGGAAAAGGCTGGAAAGGTTGTCATCAATGAAATTGGTGGCGTTGCCAGAGGCAAGACACGCAGTGGAAGAAATGTTGGTGTTGCCAGGGCCGCAACCTGCGCCCAGACCGGGGAGCTGATTCTCAAACCAAGGTTGCGTGGTAACGGAGGTTGGGGCCACACCCGCGCGAAGCTGCTTGGCCGTAGCATCAAAGGCCTGAGCAAAGATTTGGCCTGAGGTCTTGTCCTTAAACATATAGGGAGCAGAATTGAAGTTGATGCTGCCGGCAAGGTTTCGGCCAAACCGCCCGACATAGCCGAGTTCCAGAATCATCTGTCCCGGCAAGCTGCGCTGAATGGTGAAATCGACCATGTGAGCGCGTCCGTCCTTGAAGTTGGGATCATTTTGGAAGCTAAGGAATTCGCTCAGGCCGTTGGCCGGTACGATAGGTGATGTGAGCGAACCCGGCAATGCCGGAGTTGGGATCGTGCCGTCGATACCGACGCGGAAGCTCGATAGTCCGGGATTGGATGCACCCGCGGCCGCGTTGCATCCCGTTCCTCCAGGACCCGTGGCATTGCACAGGGGCGAATTTACGTTAATGGTCTGCGCAAATCCTACACCGAGCATGGGGATGATGACGCTCTGCACCGTGTTGACGCGATCGTAAGCGATGCCGTAGCCACCTCGTATAACCGTCTTGCGATCTCCAAAAATCCGGTGCCGGAAGCCACTAGAAAAGCTGGGATTCCAAGCCGCCGAGGCCCGCGGGGCCCAGTCGCCGTAATCAACGTTGAAGACGTCGGCCCGGCCGCTATCCTTGATGGGAATATAGGAAAGCGTGGGATTGTAGGTGTTGCCTGCTTCTGCGGCGGCTTCTTTGGCTTGAATGTACTGAAGGCCGTTAATGATGGTATCGCCGGCATCATGATTCGCGATAAAGGTCTGCTGCTGGTTTAGCTCGTGGGGCGTGGTCTGCCAACCGTAGCCCAGGCCGTAGGTCAGAGTGAAAGAGTGTGTCAATCGCCAGGAGTCTTGCACGAAGAAGTCATAGGCGCGAAGGGTTGTCCTGGCAATAAGCGAAGTGCCGAGAGGCTTGGGATTGAGGTTGCCATCGCGCACCGCCAAAATGCCGACATTGTTCACCAGGCCAAGAGCCGCCGCGTACAGGCGGTCCCAGTCTTGCTGGTTGGCGGTGGGAAGCGCTGCCGGCCGATCCGCTGCGGGGATTCCAAGAGTGCCCGTAGCTTCGTTGGAGTCGAGAGTCGCCACCAGGGAATTGACGGAGCCAATTACCTTATCGTCGCGATCGTGAATCGTAGGAAGCCAGCGGATGTCCGCGCCGGTGACGAGTGTGTGGTTTCCCTTGATCCAGTTCAGATTGTCGGCATACTGTTTGTTGCTGTCATAGATGGCCTGATGGCGTGCGCGTTGTGTGTCGACGTCTACGACGGTGTCGATCAAGCCCGTGGCGCCGAGACCGGGAGCCAAAGCGATGTCGCCAAGGGGAGTTTGCGTGCCGGGCAGATTCAGGTCTGCCGCGGAAACGCGCGGGCGAACGACGTTGAAGTCCTGGCGGCTGCGAATCCAGCCGGCGTGGAAACTGTTGATGAGATTATCCCTGATCTGCCAGTCGAGTCCGCTGGTGAAACCGTCGCCGCGGATATCCGCAGCACTCGCGGCAGTGGTGGTGTTGTTGAGGAAGCTCACTTGTCCTGAACTCCCGCTGGAGTTGGGCGCAAGATCGCGGTGATAGAGGTAGCGGCCAAAGAATCTTACTTTGTCCGTAAAGTTGTGGTCCAGGCGGAAGTTGACGAAGTCATCCTTCAAGGGTTCGGCCACATTCGTCCGGAAGCCTTCGGTATTTACGTGGTCGCCGACGTTGGGATCGTTGCCCGTAGGCATCATGTTCCAGAGTTGCTGGACAGTCGGACTGATGCCGATGCCGCGCGGATCACAAGGCAAGTTGCCGGATGCACCGCAGGCCATCGAGGTCGCCAGGTTATACTGCACGCCGCCAAAAGTCAGAATCCCATTGCGCAGGGTACTGGTCGGGACGATGCGTTCCACTTCGACAGACTGGGGGAAGCGGCGGAGTTCATAGTTTCCGAAGAAAAAGGTCTTGTCCTTTTTGAGCGGACCCCCGAAGGTAACGCCGCCGCGGTTGTCGTGCTGCGGCTGCTTGGGAGTGAAGTCCTTGCCGGAACCATCCGGTGTGTGCCCGTTGTCCCAGGTATTGGCATTGAGAGCGGAATTCTGGTGGTACCAATAAACCGCTCCGTGAAAGTCGTTTGAGCCGGTCTTGCTGATGACGTTGATCTGGCCGCCCTCGGCGCGTTGGAAGGAAGCGTTGTTATTGGTGACGCCTACGCGGAATTCGGAAACGGTTTCCACGCTGATCGGAATAATCGGGGCTTCATTCCCTCCGCCGGCGATGACGTTATCCGTAATATCGATGCCGTCGAGGTTGAAAGCGTTCTGATCGCTGCGCGCGCCAGCAATGGTGCCGCCGGTGTTTCCAAAGTCTCCGCCATTGCTGCTTGCGAAGGGAGTGGACATCGGTTGCAGGGTGAGCAATTCACGAGAGTCGCGCCCGAGCGTTGGAAGAGTCATCAATTCGTTTTCGCCAACCACGTTTCCGACGACCGCGTCAACCGTCTGCAATTCGGCAGAGGCCCCCGCGGACACTTCCACGATCTCCTTGCCAGAACTGACTTGGAGTTTTGCGTCATAGGTATAGCTCTTGCTGACGTCGAACTTGATATTGGAGAAGGTTATGGTTGCGAAGCCCGCCTTTGAGATTTTAAGTGTGTAAGTTCCCGGAGTGACGCTCGGAAAAACGTACTGGCCAGAAGCGTTGGTGGTCACCGACTTGGTTTCGTTCGTCGCAGCATTGGTCAGTTCTGCAGTCGCATCCGGAACGACTGCCCCGCCGGGGTCGGTTACAGTTCCCAAAACAAGTGCCGTGTCGGCCGTTTGCGCCCAGGCTGGTGCAGCCGAAAGAAGCGCAGCCGACAGGACAAAAGTTCCCGCGATGAAAAGATTCTTGAAGATTTTCATGATGCCTCCGCCCCGCGAAAACTAAATGAGTTGGCGACGTGGGAGGAAGCCTGGCAGGCTTGCGCCCTGAAAACGCGAAACCTGCGTGACCCCTTTGCAACGAAAATCTCTCGGGGAGCAAACGAAAGGAATTTGCGCGAAACACACACCCGCATTAGGAATAGGAATGGACTTGCAACCCGAGAGAGACGGTGCTTTTGGTTCACTCGCAGACCCACTCTCACAAACTGTGGGTGAGCAAATACACCGACTTGCGGACGGCTGTCAACAACTAATTTGCCGACTAATTTGCCGAATCCAAAGAACGGAAACGTTTGTTGGCTTGGGGAAAGAGAGGCGGAAGCGTTTGCAGATGAATGTCAAGCTGCAAACATAACAGGCGGCGAGACTTGCGGGATTAAATCCGCGCAATCGAAGGGCGCCACATGAAACATGCGTTTCATAAGAAGGTAGAGCGAAAAGGGGGCGGCAGCTCCTGGCGCCACCCCTCGCGAAACAGTCCCCGGAGCAAAACCTATTTGCCGACAACCACGATGACAAACGAATTCGCCTTCATTTTGCCCCGGCGCTCTCCGGGGGCGGGAGGATCAAAATCCGCTGCGGGCATGAAGATGTTGTGCGTTTTTAAATCCAGGCCCATGGTGCGCGCGCTCCGTTTTGTCGGAACGTTCTCGACCACGGTGTATTTGTCCGGCGAATCTTCGTGGTTGGATTTTTATTCGTTCCGCTCACAATGGCTGCCTATGTCGGCCTGCCGGATTCGAAAAGCAACGCTGCGGCCGGCTTGATAAACTTTACGCGCAATCAACCGATCGCGCGACAGCTCGTGGACGGGCCTTGTCGTGATGGACTATTCAAGAAAAGAGAACGCGGGAATCCGGGTAACGCCCTCCCGGATTCCCGCGTGGGGTTGTCCTCGTTCGGGGGGGCGAGGCACTAGGGCTTGGGCGGGATAAGACGTGCAACAATCGTGACACGGTCAGGCTTCTCGTTGCGGGCTCCCAGAGCCTGCTCTTTTTCTTTAGCAGATTTTGTCAGCGCACGTCCGCGAGTACTGCCTGCGGTCCAGACTTGCGCGAGAAAATAGTGGTTGCCATAGCGGTGGAAGATCAGCTTGGTTTGCGTTTGCGGTGCGTTCACCGACGCGGCGAACGTCATCACAATCGTGGCTTCGTTTCCGTCCGTGCTTCGGACCAGCAGTGCGGAAGAGTCATCGTTCATTCTCTGCACTTTGTACTCACCGGCCGGGAGCGTCATCTGCCCCGCTGTGAATTGAAATGGAATACTCGCGAGTACGGGCTCCTGCGCTCGGGCGTCCTGGATTGTTGCCAGCAAGGCCAGCCCTAAGAACCCTGTGATTCTGTATACCGTGTTCTTCATGGAATCCTCCTGTTTGCTAACTTCAGCGCCGTTCTAGATCACCCAGCTTGAGCCCCTCTTACCTGAACCTGCGCTGTTATGCCGCACACTCTTGCGCATTTCTGGATGGATGACAATGCACTGCGGGTGAACTGCAAGGCAACTTTAAGTCGTCAGCAAAGTCCACATGGATAGCGGGTTTGCCCTCGGGGAAAAGCTTGCGCCATGTGCCCAGAAGATAGTCCAGTTCCCTTGCGGGTCGTAAGGCAAAGGAAAATTGCAAGGGCTGAGTTAGTCGCCAAGTCCCGGCTTACCAGGAATCAGCCGTACGTGGGATAATCGTACCGGGCTTCCTTCTATGAATTCCCTCACTCGACGCAGGTTCCTTAGAGACACCTCGACGGCGACAGCCGCAACCATGCTGCCGCCTTTCTTTCTGCAGACCTCCAGCAAGTCCGGCAATCGCCTTCCCATTGTCGGCTCCGGAGCGCACACCTATGAGTGTGTTCACGACTGGCTCGTGCCGCCGGACGGCCTGGTTTGGGGGGACACCCATGGTTTGGCGCAGGATGCGCAAGGTAACATCTATGTGGCGCACACGGTGAACAAATCCAGCATGCGCGGAGAAGCCGTGGTGGTTTACGACGCGTCGGGGCGCTTCATGCGCGCATTCGGAGAGGAGTTTCGTGGCGGCGCGCATGGGCTTGGTTTGCGCCGCGAGAAAGGCGAGGAAGTTCTCTATCACTGCGATATCAATCAGTGCAAGATGACAAAGACCACCCTGAAGGGCGAGTCTCTTTGGGCACACAGCTATCCGCGGGAAGACCCTGCCTACGCAGTGCGGCCCATTGATTTTGTTCCCACCAACGTAGCCTTTGCTCCCAATGGAGATTTTTTTGTAGGGGATGGCTACGGCTCGCACCACGTGCTGCGATTTTCGTCCGATGGGAAGTTCCTCGGAGAAGTCGGGCGGCCGGGCCACGGCGATGGAGAATTCGACACGCCCCACGGCCTCTTCGTGGATGCCCGGGGTGAGGACCCCGTCCTTGTCATTGCGGATCGTGGGAACCGGCGCGTGCAGACTTTCTCCTTGGACGGCTCGCATCTTCACACGATCAAGCAAGAGCCGCAGCTTCGCATGCCGTGTCACTTCCATACGCAAGGCGCATGGATGGTCTGTCCGGACCTCGACAGCCAGGTTTGCATTCTCGACGTTGAGTACAAGGTGGTTATGCAATTGGGAGACGGCGGTGCTTTCAACGGCGAGGTTGGCTCGCGCCGAAAGCAATCGCGCAGCGAATTCACTCCGGGGCAGTTCATCACGCCGCACGCGGCGATTTTCCTTCACAACGGCGACATTCTGGTTGCCGAATGGCTGCCCATCGGCCGCATCACCCTGTTGCGCCGCGTCTGAGTCTTCCCGATCGACTTCCCCGCTTCGAGGACGACAATCCCATCACTCAGGTTTTGCTGCGCGACCTGGGATTAGTCTTGCCGCGGAGTACGGTCCTGATCATTTGGCCTGCCAGGCCCTGATTGAGCCGCCCCAACCACTTAACTATACGGAAGAGCATGTTCCGCTCATGTCTTCGGAGGGGGTGACTGAGGTTCTGGAAGAGGTTGCACCCGTTGCAACGAGAGGAAAAGAAATCAGTGACGGTAGCTTCCAGAGCGGATGCAACGTAGCTCGCATCACCGATTACGAGAACGTATCTATAATGCGCTCAACGCACACGTGTGATCCTTCTAGCCACGACCAGGACGTGCGCACAGCGATCACCTTCAAGCGAGAGACTTGCCCAAAACCAGGAACTCCGCTCACGGCGACTCGGCCTTAAAGCCCGATAGGGGCTACCAAAGCAGAGTTGAAGAAAGTCGTTTGACTGATTAAGGGCTATTCTATCGTGACGTTATTCGAGGATCGCCCCTGGAACCTCCTTCAGGAGGTTCTTGCCTTAACATTTCAACTGTTGAGCTTGTTCCCGGTAGGAGTTCGCCTCATAAAGAAGCTCGCTGGCGTCATCGGCTCCCCTCCAGGCAGTGGCTCCCGTCTGTTCAACGGCACAAGTCCCGTAGACAAATCCTCCCGACTCGATTGTCCTATTATTGAGGGTCAGGACATGAAAACCAACCAAGTACCGATCATCGCCGCATGCGCTGGCCTTGTAATGCTCCTTCCAACACAACCGCCTGTGCCAGTTCACGCGAAGTCTTCGTTCGCTGGAGTGTGGGAAGGAAAAATGAACGACCTCCCGGGCATCGACCTTAAGATTGAGGAGGTGCGCGGAAAAATCAGCGGCCACATAATTTTTTACTACCAGGAACGCAGCGATCCTAATGGCCCGTGGCGTACCAAGGGCGAATATCCGGCGACACTGCTGGCGCCGCACGTGGAAGGCAAGACCTTGACGTTTGAGGCTCAGCATCACAAATGCCATGAATGCGCGGAGCTAGGCCCCAATGCGAAATTTCGCATGGAGCTTGTAGGACCCAATGAGGCGCGTCTATGGAACCTCTTAAATGAGGAGCGAGGCGAGGATCCAGGGCCTGGAATGAAGCTCGTGCGGCGAAGTGAGGCCGCATCCGGGCCTAATTAGAGCGCATTCAGTGCAGTATAAATAACTAGAGACCGCAACGTGCACCGAACTGAGGGAAATATCGCCGAGATCGAGTTCCTGTATCGCGAGCACGGGCCAGCGCTCCTCCTCTTTGCCCAGGCGGTTACGGGTGAACGAGGCCGCGCTCAAGATGCGGTCCATCAAGTGTTCCTGAGGTTGCTCGAGAAAGGGAGTCTCAGCCAAGTGGGGGACAAGAAGGCTTATCTGTTCGCGTGTGTGCGAAACGCTGCTCTCAATGACAGCAAGCTTCGGGACCGACATGCGCCGCTTGAGCCGGACTCGGCCTGGTTTCGTCCTCCCGACCGAGACTATGCGGGAGAACAGAATCTGAGACGTGCGCTAGAGGCTCTCCCGAATGATCAGCGACAAGTCATGGTTCTACACATCTGGGGCGAACTCACCTTCTTGCAGATAAGTGACCTGCTGGATCTTAGCTCGAACACAGTGGCATCGCGATACCGCTATGCCCTTGCCAAGCTGCGCGACTCCATGTTCGCGAGGGAGAATTCCTGTGCCAACTCTTGATGATGAGCAGTTCGAGGCGTATTTGCAGCAGTTCCGCCCGTGCGTTCCGGAGCCGCTCCCGGCAGTAGAACGTCGCCATCGGGCTCGTCGCGTGTTCATCGTCGGGGCATGGGCCACGGCAGCGGTGGCCATCCTTGTTCTGGGGGCGCTCACACTACACCTTCACACTAACCGCGTCCGCGTCGCCGAAACCAGCGGGAATGCCGGAACCCCAAAGCACCTTCAGGACAGCCAGCCATTAACGATGCGGAGTGCAAATGCCCTGATGGCGAAGGCGCCGTCCTTTAAGACGATGGTCGACGACATGGCCTTTCGCTCTCAAACCGTTCCACTTCCGAAGGGTAAACGGAGCGCCGTTGCTGTGCTCGGTAAGGAGAAGATCAAGCTATGAAACACATCACCGCGATTCCATCGATTGTCCTTCTTTTACTGCTATCTGCCGGTTCCGCATTCGCTGACAAAAATGTGTCTCTTGCAGACAATGCGGCATTGCGCTACTGGTCCGCATTCTCGGCGTTGCAAGACTCCGCTATAACGGACGAGCAGGCAAGAGAACTAAACGCGATCCTCGATGGTACGGCCCCGTACGATGATTCGAAGTACAAAGACTTGCTTGAGAAAAACAGATTGGCCTTGGAAATCATGGCCCGCGCGACTTCTCTTTCAAACTGTGACTGGGGCTTGGACTACGGGGCGGAAGACGTACCTGTTGAGTATGCCCGAAAGGCACTGGTGCTCGGGCGGCTCAACGTTCTCTATGCGTTTCACTTGTTTATTGCGGGCGACAAGGATGGAGGAGTTCGCACTCTCGCGGCCGGACTGAGGTTTTCGCATGATGTGGCGAACGGTGGATCACTTTTTGCAACGCTGATCGCAAAAGATCTTCTCGTCAATCATCTTAGAGCGATAGCCGGCGCACTCCATCTGGAGCAGCTTTCTGCAGCTCAGAGAGCGCGGTTGCAGGAAGCGGTCACGAGATTGGGGGGAGGACTCGATTGGCGAACGGCGGCAAAGCTTGATCTGGAAGGCCTTCGCAATCATTACGAAAGAGACTCAGTCGCGTCCACAGCTCTGAACCGGATTATCTCATCGTACGTCGCTGCTCTCGACGATCAGTCCAAACTGCCAACCCTAGATGAAGCGATTCACAGCGCACCGCAGCAACTTGCGAACCTAATCCCGAATGCAAAACGCGTCCTAGAGCAAAAACAAGACTTGAGCAACACGCTTCTGCAGACACGTTCGCTGCTGCAGTGATGCTGAAAGTGCGGCCCGCTCTGTGTGGATCGCAGTCTGCAGCGACACATCCGGTTGGTCGCAGATTTTGGGCAGGAAGGAAGCAGGGCTTCGGGTAGGCGGGCGGGAATCGAAAAAAAACGGGCCGCACCGAAGAGGTGCAGGCCGCACAAATCATTTTGATTTGTTCTACCTGGTTGTTTTCCCTTTCGATAGCTCGCATCGTCCTGACAGAGTGCTGGGCGAAGTCTTGGTCTTTTTCACCCCGGCCTTCGCTTCTTTCTTCTTCGTCAACTCGGCGCGAACCGTAGAGCCGACTTTGGCTAGGTCCATCTTGTAGCGGACTGCGGTGCGTGCGAGGTTGGTATCTCTCGCAAGCGATTGCTTCGGATTGTAGCCGGGGCAGACAACGAGAAACCGATGCACGTCTGCGGTTTTCATTGCTAACACCGCAGTAGCCGCAATCTTCTCGTAGTCCACAGCCTGAGCGCCCCACGAGGTTTTGCTCTTCTTTTCATCCCATGAGTAGAGCTTGGAGAGACGACGATGGTTGTCATGCCCCAACCGCCGGAAGTAGTCGAGGGCAACCACACCATATTTCTAATCCTGGAGCCGATCCCGACCATCCCGCAAACTCCTCGATCTGCCGCCCGGTCGCCCTGATCCACACAAAGCACGTGAAATTGTTTGGTGGTCCGTGGTGTAGGCACAACGGCTGCGATCAGGCCGCAGTCTTGGTCGGTCCCTCTAACTGAAGGACAATCGGTAGCCAGTTTTCCGGCCCGTTTTGTCGCACGTTGTAATCCGCTGCGAGGACTTCTTGATTGGGCGGATTGAGGGCAAGAACTTTGACGTTAGGGTATTCGGCTTTAAGCCAATCAACCATTTCTCTTCTCGTCTCTTCAGGTGCTGCATGACCAATAATGAAGAGGTCGTAACGCTGAGGCGAGCTTAGGAGAACTTTCGCTGCTTCGTTGCCGATTACAGAGATCACGCCATAACCACGCGATCTTAGAAGTTCGGCTCTTCGAAGCCCTAGTTCTTCGTCGTAAGAAATCTGAAAAATCCGTCGCAACTTTACTGGAGCCACATTCATCTGCATCACAACTTGGCGTGTTTTTGCATCGGCAACAAAGCACTCGTTGTTCGTGCCGAGCGCGACAACGATTGCGGCGACGACGGCGACGAGGATGGTTGGGCGCAGCGCAATGACAATAGCAGAGACACCATCTGTCTCGATGAGAAGAGGTTTGAGAATTGCCCATTTTGTAGAGCCTCGGTATACAAAATCCGCCTTTTCTAAACTGGCTTTTGGTTTATGATTGTGCTATTTTGTCAACCGTGGGTGTACGAACACAGGATAAGTTAAACTGGCTGCAGCGCTCCCTTCCAGAAGGGCTAGTTGCCGACGCTGCCTGGCTTGAAAGGCACGGCTACTCCAGAGCCTTGCGTAATAAATATGTTGCCCGCGGCTGGCTCGATAAAATGGCTCGGGGGGTATACCGCCGCCCAGCTCCGACCCTGAAGAGTAAGGCTCACGAGGGCCTACGGTGGGAGTCCGTCGTGATATCCCTTCAGACTCTCCTCGGATACTCATATGCAGTCGGCGGTCGAACAGCGCTCGAACTCCAGGGGTTCGCGCATTATCTGTCCGCGCGACACCGTCAAATCCACCTCTACGGAACTCGCAAACTTCCGGGCTGGGTCTACAAGCTAAAGCTGGACGACCGGTTTGCATTTCACAACGCCGACAGGCTCTTCAGGAGCGAAAAGATACGCTCGCACGGAAGCAAAGGCCACAGAGAAAACGATCTTCAGCAAAGCAGCTACATACAGCAATCCTGGGGACAGTGGGAATGGCCGATGGTAATGTCATCCCCCGAACGGGCCATCCTTGAATTGCTGGACGAAGTTCCGCAACGCGAAACCTTTCACCAGGCCGATGTTCTAATAGAAGGTCTGCGCAACCTCAGCCCGCGACGGCTTCAGGGGTTGCTGACCGCCTGCCGCAGCGTCAAGGTGAAGCGTCTATTTCTGTGGTTCGCCGAACGACATCAGCACGCGTGGCTCAAAAACCTGGACTCCAACCGTATCGACCTTGGGAAGGGGAAGCGCATGCTCGTGCGTGGCGGCAAGCTTGATCCGAAATTCAAAATAACGGTGCCGGAGTCAATCGATGCCGGTGGATGAAAACTATCGCAAGCAGGTCTCTTTGCTTGTGAAGATTCTTCCGCTTGTCGCTAGGGAAACAATATTTGCGCTCAAGGGAAATCGCGCCGTTGCGTGTGCCGCCAAGATTCGACGTTAGAACAAGATACAGAATCTGGCGGAGAGGGGGGGATTCGAACCCCCGGTAGAGGTTTTAGCCCCTACAACGGTTTAGCAAACCGCCGCATTCAGCCACTCTGCCACCTCTCCGCAGTTTGCTTTGAACAGCTTACCACAACTGCCTAATTCACCTGCTGAACAGTTGCTGAACACTGGCTCAGCGTGTCCAAGGTCGTCTCGAGGCTCTTCATAGCGGCCAAGACCGCCGGATCGAAGGCCTTGATGTAACGCTCGTTGGTCACGTGTGGTTTTGCGTGTCTGAGGATGCGCTGGACCACCTTGTCGTTCGCACCCAACTCATACAGATTCGACGCAATTCCCCGCCTGAACCCATGCATACCACTCCAACTTAATGGCTTCCACTGCTGGACGGACAACGTTTTGGCCCATCCTGCTCAAGTCCATGGGTTCGCCGCCACCAGAATGAAACATTATCCCGGTTGCCGGGTTCCCCATAGAAATGCGATACATATTTAGGATTTCCGCCAATTGCCCGTCATCCGACCGGAACAAATCAACGCTCACGCGGCATCATGGGTAAGTGCTTGGCGCCAAGCCAGGATCTGTTCCTCGCAAAGCGCTGTGGAGCGAATTCAACGCCCGGTATTTAGGTCGGCGAAGCAGAGACGAAAAAACGATGCCGGTCACTCGTGCCGTAGCGCGGCCATAGGATCGATTCGAGATGCTTTCCGGGCAGGAGCATAACCGCCCAGCGTGACTGCGGCGAACAGAATCGCCACCGCTGCCAAGAGGGCAAGCGGATCGTTGGATTTGATTCCATACAGGAGAGATTCGACGAATTTCGATGTACCCAGAGCCGCAGCCATGCCAATGGCAAGCCCCACCGCCGCCAGCCCCAAGACTTCACTTAAGACCATCCGAACGACACGGCCTCGTTGTGCACCCAGCGCCATCCGGATGCCGATCTCGGCCGTGCGGCGTGCGACGTTGTACGAAACGGTGCCGTAGAGACCGACGCAAGCGATCACTAGAGTCAGAATCGCAAAACCACTGCACAATTCGGCAAACGTGATCTCCTGGTTGATGGTCTGGTCGATCTCCGCTGCCTGGGTTCTTACCTCGGACACTGGCACGCGTGCGTCCGCCTGGTGAACGATTTCGCGTACGGAATTTACATAAAGAAGTGGATCACCCGCTGTGCGCAGTGCGTACACCATCTGATCGGGACGCGGGTAACCTTGGTTATACGCGAGATACGCCACGGGCGGTATGTCCCTCGTCAGGCCCCCGTAGCGGGCGTTCCGGCAGACCCCCACAATCTCCATGTCGCGCGCCAGACGGCCTCCTTCTCCGGTCTGAAGGTCCGGTTCGCGCAAAATCAGGTGCTGCCCAAGCGGATTTCGATTGCCGAAATTGGCTTTGGCAAATGCCTCATTGATCACCGCAACGGCCGGCGAGCCTGGCCTGTCGCGTTCTTCGATATCACGGCCGGCCAGAATCGGAATCTCCATGGTTCTGAAGAACGCCGGCCCGACGTTCAAAATGCGGTTGGCAGGATTGGGTGGAGCGCCTGCCGGGCCCAGGGGCAGTCCGGTTCCGGCTTCGATGAGGGAATCTTCCGAAAGGCTTGCGTCGCGCACGCCCGGGATCGCGCTGAGACGTTTGCGCAGATCGCCGTAAAAGGCGGCAATCTCCGGATCTTTGTGTCCGGCTTTGCGCGCGTCCACCTGGAACAAAAGCACATTCTCGCGATTGAAGCCGAGTTCGACCGACTCTAGATTTGCTAAGGTACGGACAAAAAGACCGGCCGCAACCAGCAGCAGCAGCGAGATAGCGATCTGACTCATTACCAGTATCTGGCTCAGGCTGATGCGCCGAAAATTATGTCGTGCGGCCGGCTGGCCCGCCGGTGATTCCTTCAGGGCCAGGATGACGTCCACGCGCGTGGACTGCAGCGCCGGAGCGAGGCCGAATAGGATGCCGGTCAGGAACGAAAGTGCGATCGCCGCACCCAGCACGTGCCAGTTCAAATCCGCGTGCAGCGTGAAATTCGCGCGGCCATTTGCCAGCAGTAATGTGAGGAAGCGAATCCCCCAGAGAGCAAACAGCAATCCCAGAGCCCCGCTTAGCGACGCCAGCAGAACGCTTTCGGTGAGCAGTTGCCGCACAATGCGAAACCGGCCGGCCCCCACGCTGAGCCGCAGCGCCATTTCTCGTCTTCTTGCCGCGGCCCGCACAAGGAGGAGATTGGCGACATTGGCGCACGCCAGGGCGAGAATCAAACCAACCAAAGTTAGCAGTACATACAGTGGCTTTGAATATCGGCGGCGTAGACTATCCAGCCCGCCCGCTCCTTTTTTGACGACGAGCTGGGGAAGATTGGCCCTCTCCTGATCATTCGTGGCTGTGCTCGCCACCCATTGCTGGAACGCAGGAGCGAGCGCGGCCTGCGCTTGAGCGAGGGTCACTCCCGGGCGCAACCGGCCCATGACATGAACCCAATAATAGTTCCGAGCTAGGTAATCCTCGGCTCGAAAGCCAAACTGATTGCTGGCTCCCAGCAACTCATTGGTGTGCATCGGAAGATAGACGTCTGGCGGCGACGCGGGATCGACGCCAAAGAATTCCGGTGGAGTAACCCCAATCAGGGTGAAGGGCAGGTTGTCGATCAGAATCGGTTGACCGAGGGCATTGGCAGCTCCTCCGAAGCGCTTTTGACTAAACCCATAGCTGACGACCGCGACCGCCGGAGCTCCCGGCCGGTCGTCGTCGGGAATGATCAGGCGCCCTGCTGCCGGGGCCACGCCGAGTCCACGAAAATAATCGCCCGAGACGCTCCAGCCAGCCGCAACGTCAGCTTGTCCTTTGGCACTTAGGTTCAGTCTCCTCATTTGCCAGGATGGGTAGTGCGCGAACACGATAGAAAAGACGGCGTCGTTTCTCTGGAAAAGTTCAAACGCGGGAAAGGGGAAGATACCAGCAGAGACTCCTGAGTTGGGTTCGTGATAGGTGGTTCCGCTCATAGCTTTCATGACGGAGTCGCCCTCGGTGGCTTTGGCATACCAGTTCAGGACCACCAGCGACTCGGGATCGGACACCGGCAGCGAGCGCAGCAGGATTGCATCCATGAAGCTGTAAATCGCCGTGTTGGCTCCAATTCCCAACGCCAGCGAGGTCATCGCCAGTAAGGTGAACAGCCGGTTGGCGGCCATGGTCCGGAAGGCGTAGCGCAGGTCTTGGCCAACTTGCTCGAAGATCGTCCATCCCCACATGGCCCGAGTGTCCTCCTGCAACAGGGTGAGGTTGCCCAACTCGCGGCGCGCTGCCCATCGAGCCTGATCTTCCGTTAAGCCTTCTGCTCGATGCTGTTCCGCTTCCTCATCAAGGTGGAACTGGAGTTCTTCGCGGAGTTCCGATTCCTTGCGGCGGCGCTGCACAAACCAATGCAACCTGCGAAAAAACGATCTCATGGTCCCTCCTGATCAACTGGGTTCAGGATCAAACCAACAGCGCGCGAGAACGCACGCCATTTCGATTGTTCGCTGGCGAGCTGTTTCCGCCCGAGACGAGTGAGGCGGTAATACCTGGCGCGCTTACCTTTGTCGGAGAGCTTCCAAGAGGCTGCGATCCAGCCTTTGGCCTCCAAGCGATGCAGAGCCGGGTACAAGGAACCAGTCTCGACCTGAAGCAGTTCTTCCGAGGTCCGCTGAATGTGTTTGGCGATGGCGTGGCCATGAGTGGGTCCTGCAAGCAACGTGCGGAGGATAAGGAGGTCGAGCGTGCCTTGCAGGAGTTCTACACGCGACGGCGGCTCTCTAAGCATTGTGTAGGTATTCTACTAAAGATTGTGTAGAGTGTCTACCAACGACAGACATCTAGAAGCTGAACCGGATCCACCCCCCCCAACGACGTCGCAGCCTTTGCCGAGACGCCGACTCCCGGATGGTCCAGCCGGAATTAATGCTGCACGTACGTGATCTCGGTGCCGAGGCCGCAACCGGAATTCGGCGTGCCGCTCGGCGGACCATCATTCGCGATTGCCCCCACGGGGAATGTTCTGGTCGAGAGCACTGAGCCGATAGCCCTTGTCACCATTGAACGCAACGTGATCGAGGAGGCGCGTCAGCGTTATCCAGGTTATCTCCCGACCCGAGCCGAGGTGTACGTGGAGGGATCGAAATCCGTCGCACGAATTCCGGCGATGACGCTCGGCCGATTCCGATGAATCGGCGCGAATCCGTCGCGATCCCAATACAGAATTTTCAACCGGTCGCCGCGTCGCGAATGAAAGACAAACCAATGTCCACTCAGTGGATCCTCACCAATCACCGCTCGCACCCGCTCCGCCAGCCGGTCGAACCCACAGCGCATGTCCGCAGCCTCGCTCGCCAGCCAGATCCGCGTCTCCTGCGCGCGGTCCATGGCCTGCAGACTCGGCAGCCCGATCACGATGCCGTCTCCACCAGCGCCAGCAACGCCCGTACCTGTTCGACATCGAATCCTCGCCCCACCACCAGGCTCCGGCCATTCGACAGCCGGATTTCAACACGCGTGTCCCTCCCCGCGCTCGGCGTGGTCTCTCTCAGTTGCACTTCCAGGAATTTAGGGGTGGTATCCTCACGCAGGCGTTTCTTCCAGACGAAGAAGTACGCCCTACATAGCCCGCGCTCACGGCAGAACGCAGTTACCGTCTGCCCGCTACGCGCCTGCTCGGAAATCAGCTCCCGCCATTTCGTCCAGGTCTTCTTTGTGCGCCGCTTCATGGCGCAACATTGCTACACTCTCGCCACGCCCCGCAAGATGTGGTTCGTTAATCGCTCACTATATAGACGTAGCGGGCACCATGAATCCGCAAGATGGGAAAGTGGCAATTTTCGTTTTGAATCGTGACTTCCGCACGTCGTAGAGATCAATTGGCAGGACAAAAGCCCTGTTGAAGTGCTTGTCGCTACCGTGTTGACGGGAACAGACCTGAAGGCTTTCAATACCTTCGAAGCTCCCCAAAGAGTAGCTCCGCAAACGTTTGCGAAACCTGCTACTGCCAATGGCCCGACGAAGTTCGAGGTTCCGGCGCGCTCCTGCACTGCAATTCAGTGGTCGGCATAGCCGTGCTGATTCTTGCCGTCCGATTGCGGCTCGCGGGCGCGTTCACAGCAAATGGCCGTGGACTCACGTTCGATTAGTGCGGTCTTCAACACATATTCGGATCCTTCCGGAAGCGGCTCCTCTCGTTCTACTTCGGCCAACAGCGCATCGAAAGCGAGCCGGGCTAACTCCGCTTGAGACATTTGCACGGTGGTCAAAGGCGGGAGCATGAATTGCGCTAATCGGATATCATCAAAACCGACGACGGAAAGATCTCTCGGAATCGATATGCCGTCTTCATAACACTTTCTCATTACTCCGATCGCAGTCATATCGTTGGAACAGAGAATGGCTGTAGGCTTTTTGGCCAGCGCCAGCAGGTGACCGCAAGCCAGACGTCCTCCCTCCATAGTGTGGTTCCCTTCTACAATCAGTTCCATATCCGGATCTCGCCCGATTTCGTGGATGGCCTTCAAAAACGCCTGTTTACGGGCCATCGCAGATTTGAGCATATGAGGCCCCGTGATGAAGGCAATTCTCTCGTGTCTCAGCGCCGCTACGTGCTGCACTGCCTGGCGTATACCGCTCAGGTAGTCGATCCGCAGGTTGCTGACTCGCGGACGAGGCGGACCAACATCAACGAAAACCAAAGGAACCTGTCGCAGCTTCAAGTCCTCCAGCAGCGCATCCTCCATGCCGAAGGTCATGACGGCTACGCCTTCGACCTGCCTTTCGATCATTCGGCGCACGGAGCTCTCCATCTGCTCCGGGTCGTTCATGGTGGAGGTTAATAAAATCTCGTAGTGGTGCCGAACCGCGATGGTTTCGAACACCTGGACGATTTCAGGAAAAAACGGATTGGTTAGTTCGGACACAATAAGCCCGAAAATTCGGCTACGCCCAGAGACCAGAGCTCGCGCCTGCGTATTTGGATAATATCCAAGCTCCTTGATGGCTCTCCAAACGCGCTGGGCGAGTTTGGGGTTAACTGTGGGAACCCGGTTGATAGCGCGAGATACCGTGGCCGTAGACACCTTGGCCCGTCTCGCAACCTCATGGATATTCAAGGCTTGTTCTTTAGTACGCACTGGTTCAGACACTCGTAAAAACGAGCAATTTAACACTTTGAGGCTGGGCCGGACTAGAGTATCGGCTCGCTTGCATGTCTGCTGCGACCTCTACCTGCCGCCTGAAGCAAAGATATGTGGCGGTGATGCGTCAAGTTTTGCCATCTGGCTCACCCTCTCCCTCCACAATGCCTGTGTATTGATCGACGGGAAGATTGGTGAAGCGTTCTGAACGCCCGCTCGGCAGCGGCCACTTAACTTCGACCCAGTCAATCTTGCTGCGCCTACCTATGCCCAAAACCACGCGCGGATCATGCGACGCTAAGTAGCTTCCCCCTCCCGTCTTGAAGTATGACCGCTTGACGTCTCCGGCCTGCCAGGTGATCTGCGTGCCTACAGCGTCGGGGTTGGCTCGTTTCGCCACCAGCTTCAATCCTACCCAATGATTGAGTTGTCCGACTTGATTTTTGAGCAGCAGAGGCGGCCCGTCATTTATTGAGATCAGGACATCCAGAGCGCCGTCGTTATTAAAATCGCCAACTGCCATTCCGCGCGCAGCATAGGGCTTTGCGAAAAGGGGACCGCTGCTGCCGTTCAGATTCTCGAATCCGTGGCCCGTGCCGCGAAACAGCAGTAAGGGCTCGCGGTATTTTACTTCGTTGGAATGCGCCTCGATTTTGTCGTCAGGATGACCGTTGGCAAGAAACAGATCAGGGGTTCCGTCGTTGTCATAGTCAAAAAACTTCACTCCCCACCCGCTCATAAGGCGCGTCACCCTACCAATTCCATAGGGAACAGCCATATCATCGAAGGTCTCATCGCGATTGTTGTGGTAAAGGGAGTACATCTCCTGGTCCACGTTGGTAACAAACAAGTCCATCCAGCCATCCTGGTCGTAATCAGCGGAGTCGACCCCCATCCCGGACCGTGGCCGCCCCTCGGCGCTGTAACCAACATTGGCTTGCAGGCCTATTTCCTCGAACTTCCCGTTGCCGCGATTAACGAACAGAAAATTCGCCACTGTATCATTGGCAACGAACAGGTCCATCCGCCCGTCGTTATTGATGTCGCAGGCCACCACACCCCAAGCTTTGCCGAGGGACTTGGCAATCCCGGATTCGAGGCTCACGTCAGTAAAAGTGCCGTCGCCGTTGTTGTGAAATAGCCAGCTTGGTGTGGGGTCGTAAACGCGCGGGATACAGTAGTAGCGGTCACCCGTCTTGGAGTTGCCGCAGAACTTATTCTTGGACTTGCTGAAGTCCACAAAGCGGCAGATAAAGAGATCGAGTCTCCCATCGTTGTCGTAATCAAACCAGACGGCGCTGGATGCCCAGCCTTCCCTCGGCAGGCCGGCTTTCACCGTAACGTCGCTAAAAGTGCCGTCTCCGTTGTTATGGTACAGAATGACCCCGTTGTATTGGGTAACCAGGAGATCGGGCCAACCATCTCCATCATAATCTCCCACTGCCGCCCCCATCCCATATCCGCCGCCAGAGACGCGAGCTTTTTCGGTTACGTCGGTGAAGGTTCCGTCGCGGTTGTTCTTGTAAAGGGCATTGCGCATCGGTGGCTGCGGATCGAAGAAATCGCACTTCCCGCTGTTGACGAGATAAATGTCCATCCACCCATCGTTGTCGTAATCGATGAATGCGCACCCGGCACCCACGGTTTCAGGCAAGTACATCTCTGGAGATCGGCCGTTGCGGTGCACCCACATGATGCCGCTTGTTGCGGATGGAACAATCTCAAAGGGAAATTTGACACTGCGCTGGGCGGTGGTCAGAAGGGGCCAGGAGCGGGTTGATAGCCGGCCGCTGGCAATCCCTGCGAGGAAATGCTTCAGGAAGGTACGGCGCGAGCCAATATGTGCCCCC